>Ga0208958_1000585_pt1 | contig 43063 bp, 49 predicted proteins | sample RifOxyB1_FD_184032 | JGI IMG/M metagenome (GOLD analysis project Ga0208958, IMG submission 184032) | Soil microbial communities from Rifle, Colorado - Rifle Oxygen_injection B1 (SPAdes) | ecosystem: Environmental > Terrestrial > Deep subsurface > Rock core/Sediment | place: Rifle, Colorado...
AGGATAAATGAGCCGATGAGAAGGATATAGCTGCCCAGTCCGAAAAGTCCGGTTGTTGCAAGGTAGTTGAGGAATTCGTTGTGCGCTTTATTGTAGAGGAAATCCCATTCGCTGGTCATGTTGTGGCCCACGGGTCTGAACTGGTAAAACGCAAATGCGTAGGTTTCCGTGCCGGTGCCGATAATTATATTTTTCGTTGAACCGCGCCACGCGTTTATGGCCCCCTGCCAGACGTATTTTCGTATGGTGCCGGACTCCGTCCCGCCGGATTCAAGGGCCGTGCCGGAAGAAGTCACCTGTGGTTTGGGTGCGGCGGCCTGTTTATGCGTAAACCGGTCCCGCCATCCGCCAAATGTTACCCATCGGTCTACCTGTTCGATATATGTACCGTTTATAAATACAATGAGAAAAATCGCTATGTGGATAAAAGCAAATGGCTTCAGATATTTTTTCTTAAATTCCTTCAGTGACTTCAGTGACCACAGAAGCATTCCCCAAAACACAACATCCGCGGCAACAAGCCCCAGATATCCGGAGCGTGACCGGGTGTAGAGAAGCACAAAGAAGAAAAGGAGCGAGTATGCGTAGAAAAAGACGGACTCAAACCCAAGCGCCCAGGTGAGGGGAATGAGCGCAATGATATATGCGGCCAGCCAGTTGGGCTGGCCGAGCGTTGAAAATACGCGCGACTGCACGTCCTGCACCCACAAATTTTTGTCGATACCGAAATGCTCAAGCACGCCGTACATGGCGACAACCGACGCGGTTGTCAGAATCACTTTGACCAGTCTCGTGAGGCGGAACGTGGTGGCCGGGCGCGTTGCCGCAGCGGCTATGGCCGGCCATATGATGCTGAAGTTCGTGACAAATGCATAGTAGAGGGTGATGTAGGAGAGGACCGAGAACATCCCGCCGTTGAAGCGGGAGTAATATCCGAACCACGATACGTGCGGGTCTATGGAGAATATTGTCGCAACCAGCTGTGACAAGCCAAAAAGGAGGATGGGTATATCCAGGGGAGTACGGGCGACAGACAGCTTTTTTTCCGCAATTATCTTCACCGCCCAGGCGCCAAGGATGATGACGGTGAGGGCGTAGGTGAGCATCATCTTGTTGTACTCAAAAAGTTCAAAGTTCCACGGGGTAAGGATAAGGGGCACGAGGATCACAAGGAGGTAAAATCCCCAGCGGATGACCCGGTTGGTCCACTCAATGACGTTCATAGGGGTAAGTATATCATATTCAAAAGCTTGATTTTTTAGGCGAAATATGCTATAGGATATACTCTATGGGAACAGCTATGCGAAAGGAAACTACAGAAGGCGCCGGAGGCGTTGATTTTTCGTTGGGTTACCCTTCAGAGGAGCAAATTTTAGCCAGGACAGGTGTTCGTCCGGAGACGGCCCATACGATTTATTTAGAGCGTACAATGCCATTTACGCCATTTACGGTTTTTTCTAATCTTGGCGAATATCATTTTAGTGGTCATCCGTATCTTGGGGTTGGGGTTCGGCTTTTTCCGACGGTTAATCTTACCAACCGTGAAATATCTCTTTTGGTCGAGCAAACTCCCGGATACACTCAATATTATGATCCGTATCCGGATCCTGATCGTAAGTTTATTGAAGTTATGAGGATCCTTCGAGACACGCAAGCATATCGTTTTATGGAAGATCTCACTTTTGACCCCCGTGAATATGGACAAGGTGAAAAAGAAGCAGAAATGATTTTTGCTCAAGCACTCAGGCGAGCGATGTGCGATATTAGCGGACAAGATCATATTGCATCATTTCATCGCTCAGCACAGGCGCTTGCAAAGCGTGTTCCTCTCAATGATTTTAGTTCGAAATTTATGTCACTTACACCGCTTGATATGCTGCATCAGCTTTTATTTGTTGGGACATTTTATGAATCCCAGGGAGAAATAATGTGGAATCGTGTGACTCATCGGCGTGTCATTAGGCAGGCGCTGCACTATTTTTCAGCATTTGAGTCAGGAGACAATTTTATTAAGCCTGTCTATACACAAGAAAGGTTAGGTGCCCTTATTCACCACCTGACAGCTCCAAACGGGGGGGTAAATCCCTATATGATTGCACATATATTGAAGGATATGTGTCGTACAACGGATTTCGTTATGAATCATGGTCCTTGGCCGTTCCCTGAAAGATCAGTTTCTGTGATTGATCAAGCTAGTAAAGAGGTACAAGTAGCAGTGGGAATGCTGCCGCCACCGCGATAAGCGATAGCGGTTAATATTTATGAAAAATCCTTACGAAAATATGCGTTCAGATATACAGCAAGTTTCGGAAGAAGTGTTTGCCCAACGGCACGATGTCCGTAATTGGCTTGCCAATACGTGGAATATCCGGGGTCGCGGGCCGCTTTGGTTTAAAGAAGCCAGAGCGCTCTCACAATCGATACCCGACGGTCTGCCGATCGGGTACACCTGTAACGGGTGGGAGAGAAACGGCGCACCACATGATCCCAATATCATTTTTGTCCCCGGATCCTCACCCCCGGTTCTTATCATTGAGCGCGGGGTACCCACCGCACACACCCTGCTTCAGACGGCTCTTGCCATAGGAGCTCCCCATCACTGGGATGTTCATATGCTTACCCAATATCCGGAAAGGTGGCCGCCTGAGTACAATGAATTTTCACGGCCACAGCTTCTTCGTATGTATGACGGTCATCATGCGGAACATAAAGTAGTGGAGCTTAACGGACGGGCACATTATGGCCACAAGAGAGAACGTTCGTTATTTATTATTGACGACCTCCTGAAGTTTTTGAGACACGGCATGGATAACCAGCGGCACCGCGATAACTATATTGATCTGCTCAATAATGCGGGTAATCCCCGCTATGGCGGAGGACATGTGTTGGTGATAGCAATCATGCAGGAAAAAGACGATAAAGAGGTGAAGAGACTCCTCTATGGTAAGTATATGGGCCGGTTTCCAAACGTCATTTACGGCCCGGCACCGCAGGATCCTTTTGATCAGTTTCAGGTTGTACAACCCGGTAGCGAAACGTTCTATATTCCGATCGCATATTAGATCTGACAGGCGCAGTATGAATGTACGAAAAGAAGCATACGTCCAATCAGCGGTAAACACATGGGATTTTTTTTCGCGCAAAGATCCGAAATTTGTGCAGGCAGTATTCCAACCCTATCCGAACGTAGAAGATCCGACAGGGTTAAGTGGAGTTGTTCATGTATGGATGCAGAAAATGGGTTATAATCGGGTGCCCGATTGGCGGGGTGCAGGGCTTGGATTTTGGACAGAGACGCCGGATATTGGTTGGGCGAGGGTACAGCCGTGGGCAACGGCGGTTGAGATCCCGGGTATTCAACAATTGGAAATGCAGTCATTTACCCGTGGAACTCACGAGTTGGTGATTGCGCGTCCGGAAGCAAAAGCCCGCTACATGGCGGGCGCAGAGTAAATTGTCTATGTTTACATTGGAAACTCTTTCCAGCAGTCAATCTGAAGATGCGTCTTTTAGGATAACTAAAAAGGCGGAGGAGATGAAGTGGTTTTTGGAACAGGTATCCTACGAAAGAGATGTTCTCAGAGAAAATATTCTTCACTCGTTGGGTCGATTCGGTAGCCCGGAAATGCTCACCGAGGAAGGTTTGACAGCACTTGCCAGGGCGAGCGTCGCGGCATCTGAAGGAGTATTTCCGGTGGTACGCACACGAGTGTTGCAGGAGTTAACCCATCCGGGCAAAGGTAATAATTCCAAACTAACACAGGAGAGCGCAACTAATATTTGGCTTGATGAAGAAGCGGTTCAGATGCGCAGGCGCAATCGGGGCCGCGTAAGTCCCAAAATTTCTGTCTTGAGGTATATATTTAACAACGGATATGTAGAAGCTGATCCTGCAATTACGCGTGGGGAGTTGTACGATATCGTCTGTGAAAACCGTGTTTTCCGCAGAAACAGACTTATTCTCCGGTTTGCAAATGTCCTGCAGCGACGCTATGAGGAGCCTCCGTATTTGTATATGTTTGCTCAGTTTATACTTCACAAAACCCCCCAGGCGTATCAGGAAGTTTTTGCAGCCCTGTATAACCATTCCCCTTCATACGCGTTTATTGAGTGTGGTTTTGAACAACAGTCTGAACTTGCGTGTCTCTATACGGAACATCTGCGTTCAGGAACCCCGCTTTCGGAGCTCGTGACCAAAGAGGGGCGCGAGCGTTGGGGTGTTGACATTATAGGATAATTTTGATAATATCGCTAAATCTATATGGCTTTACCGGAAAACGGAAACAATCAATCTGTTGATAAACCTGCTGATGGGAAATTACAGAAACTGCAAATTGTAGTTAAAAGCAATATTTCCCCTCTGTCTCTAGAAGATGTAAAGGAGCTTGGGTTAACTATTGACCCAAAGGTTCCGACGTTTACTTCGGCAGAAAGAGTTGGTGCGGACGGGAAACCTGAACACGTATATTTGCTATCAACCCGCGGTGGAAGTGTTTTTCTTCTCGAAAAAGATGATCCCATGGTACAGGAGTTAAAAATGGCGGCTGCAGCGGCGGCAATTGATGCATTCGAAGCAACATCGCCGTTAGAAATTGCAGGTAGCGTGAAAAAATCAATAGAGGGGTATGGGTATAAGTTTACCGGTGGACCTCTTGAAGCGCTGGATCTTGCCATTGAAGCGATGGGGAAGTTACGACAACTGCAAGAAAATCAGCTGAAAGTTATCAATCTCAATGCGGCGCAGGCTGCTGCAAGACAATTAACTTCCGATATTGGGGAGCCGCTCCATAAGTTTATGGTGCTTCCTCCGCACAGGAAATTAGCCGCAATGCTTTTTTCAGAAACAATGATGGTTGTAGCGGCTCAGGACCTTCTTAGTCCGGACACAGTTGAGGTCGCCAAGGACATGCAAAAGATTGGAAAACACTTGTCTGAACGGCGGGCGGAACTTATGAACATGTGGGTCGAACATGTTGCGCAAGCCGGATCGACGTTAGTAACAAAAACAGGAGAGACAGCAGCAACCCTCATAGCAACGATAATCACCAAAGGCGGCGATTCAGCCGGAGCTCTCATGAAAGTTTTGGTTGACGGGGCTCTAGGGAAGGGTAGTTTTGACGAAGGGACAGTACGCAAAATATTGCAGAATGCCGGAGAAGGCGGGCAAAGGCTTCTGGATCTTATCGAGTCAAGCGGATTGACAATCAATAAATTCTTTAGAAATCTTTTTTCATCTAAAAGTGAATCGGGGGATCAATCTCAATACCCTGAGGAGATGTCAGGTGATTATTTTACAACCTCAGAGGCTACGAGTGGATTTGGCGTTAATAAGTTGCATCCGACACAGCCAAAAACACCTTCTGGGGCACACTATGTACGCGGCGGCATCCCAAACGAACCATCGGATCGTCGTAGTTAATCTATCTTACCGATTTTTCCCGCGAACAACCTATTTTCTTCTTGCACGATTTGATTTATATCTATACACTAAAAATATGCCGGAGGATGGAGATGTCATTAGGGTAGGCAAAGGCGGTAGTATTACAGGAACACCGATATCTCGTCGAGATTTTTTGATAATATCCGCTACTGCTGCAGCAGCAGGGATTATAGGAAGACGCGTTTTACACAATGAGAAAGGTCCTCAACCTGAAGTAGGAGATGATATAAATAAAATCAAGGAGTTAGTATCTCCGGATGTCCTTCGGGGTATGGGAGACCTGGTTGTTACCCCTTTTGGGCAGACAAGCAAAATTAAGCTACCATATCCGAAAGGAAGCACTTTTCGCGGATTTCAAGTGATCAATGAGGGCATTACTACAATTCAAGTTGCCACGGCGAAATTTGATCGACTATGGGGGCCTACGCAGGCAAGCTTCCCGTTTGGATCAATAGAACAAACTATTATCGTTGAGCCAAATATCGGAGCAACAAACGGATTACCGAGAGATCCAAACAAATGGATGGTAGAAAACATGATTGGCTTGAGCGCAGATGATACGAATCCTCTTGCTGTTATTTCGCTTCGGAAACCGGATGCATTAGAAGGCACGTATCTTATGCCTTTTGCAGCCCGGACTCTTTCTGTATCAGGTAAGATTCCGGAAATAGGACAGGCATTCGTTGCAGGGGGAAAAGCATGGGATGGAAGTGATAAGCCTGTATTAGCAAGGTTACGTTTCGATGCTATTACGGAGCCGAGTACAAATTTTCCGGGATATCCACTATACACATTATCTATTATGGAAGGAAAAATGCCACAGACAGGTGCAGTTCTATTTGGACAGGATAATAAAGCATATGGAATGTTTTTAGGAACACTGAAGAAAACTCCGGAAGGACAAGTAGTTGCGCTGCCATTTTTTAATAACAGTCCACAGGAATTAGTACAAAAGGCGTGGGGCGGGGTGAAGTAGTACAGGGTCGGGAGTGGAAAAGAAAAAACAAAATCAAAAATGGCGCGATTGCCACTTCGATCGTGCTTTTTGCTCATGCACCACTCCCAACCCGATAATTGCATCTTGGTGGTACAGGCACCAAGATTCTTTAGCCGACCGGTTTGGTCATAACACTCACGTTTTCCCGTTTCATTTTTGCGTTATCACAGGCTGGATTGCGGCATTCGCCGTTTATCAAGACTGAACCACAAGCGCAAATGGGTCGTATCGGACGCGTATTTTGCCGACACGTGGGACAAACATGAGGTTGACCGTTGATTTGTGAACCACACGTTCTACAAATCACTAAACACCTCCTCGAGTTGGATTAACGCTTTTTAATACCAATAAAGAGAGTGTTTACACCAATAAATGATCTCCTGTCCTGTACCCAGGGGATGTTCATAAGAAAAGGTTGCTATTGAAACGTGCGAGTCTATATCCTATAACATATGAATGTTTTTGTAAAGATTTTGGATATCCTATTAGGATTTGTTGAATTTTCTTCCGCCGGTTTTGGGGAATTTATGGTGTGGATCCCCTCCGCGTTCACGCCAAAGTTGTTCCATACTGAACGCAAGTGTTCGTGACTGTGGCCTGGTAATTTCTGCAACGATCGATTCATTCGGAAAATCAACACCCTCCGGCCAATCAGGTTCGATGAATTCGATAGGTGTTTGATCTAGGTGCATCAACGTGTACGGTTGCATGTCTGGAAAGATTGCATACAGCACGTGTCCGGTCCCGAGATCTGTGTCTGTTTTTTCAATAAGCCGTACGACACGATAGACCGTTGGGGCGGTCCAATCCATCTCATCTTCGCCAACCTGTATTCTACCGATAACTGTTTCCGGATGAACAGTATAGACTCGCGTATCAATGCGATAATTAGCAAATAATGCATCCTCTCCGAGCGATGTAATCGGATCTCCCCACGTATCGGGGTAAACCGTTCGTGTATATCGAGGCGCTCTCTTTCTTTCTTTTTCTATTCGTTGAGCCATACCGACCATAGTATACAATGTGGGAGCAAACTTTTGTGATAGAATGAGGCAACAATGCTAGATTTTATATTCGGACTTCTTTCCCACGATTTAGGTATAGATTTAGGGACGGCAAACACCCTCGTGTATGTGAAGGGGAAAGGTATTGTCATCCGCGAGCCCTCGGTTGTCACCCGGCACAGGAAGACCAAGCAGATTATTGCAATCGGCAGTGAGGCCAAGATGATGCTTGGCAAAACGCCGGGGACGATTGAAGCATTCCGGCCTCTGAAAGACGGCGTGATTGCGGATTTTGACGCGGCCGCCGCTATGCTCAAACACTACATTCAGCTGGTTCACCAGCAGCCCAAAAATTCCATGCTTCCCAAAATTCCGCGGCCAAAAGTGGTGGTGGGGATTCCCTCGGGAGTGACGGAAGTAGAGCGCCGTGCGGTGCAGGAGGCGGCGATTATGGCCGGAGCGCGCGAGGCATATCTTATCGAAGAGCCTATGGCCGCAGCAATCGGAGCCGGACTCCCTATTCAGGAGAGCTCCGGATCATTTATCTGCGATATCGGCGGGGGCACGACTGAAATTGCCGTAATGTCCCTGGGGGGCATCGTCGTCAACCGCAGTATCCGTATTGCGGGAGATGAGATGGATGAGGCAATTGTGAACTTTATGCGGCTCAAATACTCGCTTCTTATCGGCGAGCAGACGGCAGAGGATATCAAAATTGCGGTGGGTAGCGCGTATCCTGTGGAGAAGGTCGAACGTCAGACGGTTGTGCGCGGACGTGATATCGAGACGGGTCTTCCCAAATCTATCCGGGTGAGTGAGGCGGAAATCCGGGAGACGCTCTCGACCGTTATTCATGAAATTATCGAAGCATTATCCGAAACCATTGAGGAGACGCCGCCGGAATTAATCGGCGACATCATGGAGCACGGGATAGTCCTTGCCGGCGGCGGGGCTCTTATTCGCGGGATCGATAAGCTTATCGCAACCGAAATTAAAATGCCCGTCTGGGTGACGGACGATCCGCAGACGGCAGTCGTGCGCGGAGCCGGCAAACTGTTGGATGATGAAGCGCTTCTGCGGAAAGTAAAAGTCGCGCAGAGAAAAGTATGACACATCGCTTGGCCACTATTATTTCCCGGGTTTTTGATCCGTTTCTCATGCTCGCTGTTGTGTTTGTTGTGATTCTTTCAGGCTCTCCGGCTTTTGTTCCGGCATTTTTTGTTATGGTTGTGTTGCCCCTTGTGCTGTTTATTTTTGCCTGGAAGACACGGCGTGTCAGCAATTGGGATGTGAGTGACCGCAGACAGCGGCCGAAGATTCTGTGGACACTGGTTGGCATTGAGACAATGGGTACAATAGCATTTCAACTCTGGCCCGTTATTCCGATTATTATAGTCATCACGGTGTTTACCGTTATTACCCATTTTTGGAAGATTTCCGGTCATGCGATGGCAGCAGCTTTGGCTACAGGTACTCTTGTTGCTCACTACGGATTTGTGTGGTGGCCGGTGCTTCTGGTTGTCGGCGTAGTTGCGTGGGCGCGGGTCGTCCGGCGTGATCACACGCTTGCCCAAGTCATTGCCGGCGCCCTCTATTCATGGATTGTATTATTTGTATTGAATAATTACTTCGTATGAAGTTGGGTAAAGCATTCTCGGACAATGTGTTTGTAGAGCAAAAAACGTACACGCGTATGCGGGAGCCGGGTGGCTCCTGGTGGCTTGGCACCGGCCGGGCACTCATATTTGCGACCATTCTTGTTGCGGTTTTTTTTGTCCTCATATGGCGGCTGTTTGACCTCACGATTATCCGTGGCCACGAATTCCGCACGCTTGCAGACAACAACCGGATCCGTGAACTGGTGCGCCATGCGCCGCGCGGACTTCTCCTGGACCGCACAGGGAGGCCGCTTGTTGCCAATATCCCGCAATATAGACATATTAAACCGGATGGGACGCAACTTATTTCCAAAGAAGAAGGCGAGCGTCTTTCTCAGTCCGGATTGCCTGCAGGGAATTTTCTGGAGGTGGACTGGCGGCGTCAGTACCTTTTTGACAGTTTAAGTCAGGTGGTGGGTTTTACCGGAGAGCTGAGTGGCCGTGAGCTGGCAGATGAGTATTATCAGCTCCGTCTGTACCGGGCAGGGGACCGCATCGGCCGGGCGGGGGTGGAGGCGGTATTTGAGGATAAACTGCGCGGGCGGGACGGCAAGGAGCTCGTGGAAGTGGATGCCAATGGGAAAATTCTCCGGGTATTGGGCCGCCAGGAAGAAATTCCCGGTCAAAACATTACCCTGTCTGTTGACGCTATGGTGTCAGAGGCTGCCGCACGGGTATTCCCCGCCGGGGAAAAAGGAGCGGTTGTCGTTGCCAAGCCGACAACCGGTGAAATTCTTGCGCTGTACTCAAGCCCCCTCTTTTCGGCAAACAAATTTTCCCTCGGCATGTCGCAGGGGGAGTACGAAGCGCTTATTACCAATCCCGACCAGCCGATGCTCAATCGCGCCATCGCAGGCGTGTATCCGCCGGGAAGCACATTCAAAATCATCATGGGGATTGCGGGCCTGGAGGAAGGGACACTGAAGCCGGACACGGTTATTGTGGATGACGGGACCATCACTATCGGGCCGTTTTCATTTTCCAACTGGTACTTTACCCAATACGGCAAAACGGAGGGAGCAGTCGATATCGTGAAAGGGCTTCAACGGAGCAACGATATATTTTTCTACAAAGTCGGGGAAGGCCTCGGTATCACAAAAATCGCCAAATGGGCGCGCGAGATGGGAATAGGGAAGCCTTTGGGAATAGAGCTCTCGGGCGAAGCGTCGGGACTCGTGCCGGATCCTGCATGGAAAGCAACGCGGTTTAATACGCCCGAGGACCGCGAGGCCCGCAACGACCAGTGGTATTTGGGCGATACGTACCATATCTCCATCGGCCAGGGATACCTGCTTACGACGCCGCTGCAGGTAAATGCATGGACAGATATCATTGCAAACGGAGGCAAGGCATGCCGGCCGACGATACAAAAAGCGATAAGCGATAAGCGGCAAGCGACAAATTGTAAAGATTTGGGAATAAAAAAGGAAACGGTAACGCTCATTGCCAAGGGTATGCAGGCGGCATGCGCTACCGGCGGGACCGGCTGGCCGCTGTTTGATTTCGGCATCAGGCGTGACGCGAATGGGGCTGCTTCTGCATCGGGCACACTGACGAGTATTCCAGTCGCGTGTAAAACCGGTACGGCGGAGTTCGGCGATCCGAAAAACCGGACTCACGCATGGTTCACGGCATTTGCTCCTGTTGAAAATCCTGAAATTTCTGTTACGGTTCTCGTCGAAGGCGCGGGAGAGGGGTCTAGTGTCTCCGCCCCGGTGGCAAAGAAAATATTAGAAGAATGGTTTGGGAGGTAAAGAGCGAAATAATGAAATGTATGTCGTAAGAATGAGTGTCTTTTTATAATATGTGTTAAAAATAGCGGTATCCAGCGGAGGAGGTTTTGGTGTATTCATGAGAGTAACCATTGTTGTAGCAAGGTCTTTCGCATTGCGAGTTTTAAAAAGACATGAACGATCAGGAAAACGATGCGCTATCTCCGGCAATGCTCCGTCATTTGCCAGAATTACAGGAAGATTATGTGTCAGAGCCTGAAGTGTAACAATGCTCTGCGCCTCATACTGACCAGGCATAACGAAAGCATCACTTAAAGAAAAAATTTGGCCCACTTCTTTGGAGGTTAAAAATTGTTCTTTGATTTGGACATTCGCTAATTTGTTCTCGTTAGCAAATTTTTGTAACAGGCTTCCTTGTCGGCCTTTCCCTGCGAAGAGCAAATACGGAATTTTTTCTCGCTGGGGTGATCTTTTTATTTTTTTAAATGCCGTAAGTAATTTTAATAAGTTTTTATCCCAATCCAATCTTCCAAAATACAAAAATACGTATGCATCCTCCGGAATATTCCATTGTTGACGTATGGTTGTTTTAGATTTGGAATCGTTTGTCTGAGGCATTTCAATCCACATAGGTATTTCAGTGATTGGGGTTTTGACGCCGTGTTGTTGTAGCGTTGATTTAATAAATTCTGAGGGTGCAACAATATGGAGTTGAGAATTAAAAAACCATCGATAATATTTCCATAGGGCAGAATGTAACAGCGCTGTGATAGGTTTAGGTAAATAAGGGAAATAGCTAATAATATATCCGGGTACGCCATGACAAGAAGATATCATCGGTATATGTTTTTTTCGCGCAATAAGTAATGCGATTAGTCCGATCGGGCCCGGTGAGTGGCAATGAATGACGTCAGGAGCAAACGTTACTATCTTTTTTTCCATATCTCTATAAGAAGGGAACGGAATATAATGGTCAGTTCGGATGGGATTTTTTATAGAGGTTATTCCAAGAACCGAAGGGCTCCCGATACTATTTTGATTTTTGTTGGTAAATTTTATTGGCGCAATAATTTTAACCGTGTGCCCCATTTTTTCAAATTCTAAACCTAAATTATGAACAACCGTGGTAACACCGCTTATAACGGGAAGGTAAGAATCTGTAGTGAGTAATATTCTCATACCAAGCTTGTTTTTCCTATTTCATAGTGTACACTATGAACATTTGAAAATAAAAAATATGATACAGCGGCGACGAGTGCAGGATATTGCTATTCGGGGTTTGATGGCATGTCAAACCAACGTTGGTATTATAGCAGGCCCCGGTCATTTCGTTGATCTGTGGGCGCGGGACAGTTTGTTTGCCACGTTTGGCGCGGGAGCAGCGATCACAAAAAAAACTATTGAAACGTTTCTCCGGCATCAGCGAACAGACGGTCTTATCCCGTACCGTGTACGCCGGAGCGCTGTTTCGCTGAGCAAATATTTCGGTACACCCAAATATCTTTCTTCACCGGTTGCCGACTTCCGCTCATACCAATCCGGTGGTATCGTGCCCGACGGGGGACTGATGACGGTGATAGCGACTTTCGGGTATGTGCGGCGATCCGGTGACAGACAATTTTTTGTTACACACAAATCGCAACTCGTCAAAGCAGTAGAGTGGTATGATGAGAGGCTCAAAAACAATCTTATTTCCGAATGGTTTCTCTGTGAATGGGCGGATGCGGTGTTAAAAGTCGGCAAGACGCTGTATACAAATATATTGTATTGGAAAGCACTGGGAGATTTGGGAATGCATGCGAAACAGCGGACGGTAGGGGATGCGATACGGAAATATTTTTGGAACGGAACGTTTTTTGGCGACTGGATAGACTATCGGCGTCAGAATTATTTTGCCTCTCATGCCAATATGCTTGCTATTGTTTTTGGTTTTACCACGGAGAGGGAGGCCGCGCGCATACTCTCCTACGCACGCCGTCATTGTTGGAACGGATGGACGCTGGAAACGAATTATCCCAGGTATCCGTTTTGGCGGATTCCTCTTCATAATCACCTTGTCGGTATGGGGGACTATCATAACCGCGGGTGCTTGTGGTTGCAGCCGGGGATCGTGTATGCGATGGCTCTTTATAAAGCCGGACAGCAACAAGAGGCCAGGCGCGTGTTTGACGCCATTTCCAAAAAAATTGTGGAGTACAATGGAGTATACGAGGTATATGAAAAAAGCGGGAAGCCGGTTGCGCGGCGATTCTATACGTCCGAACAGCCGTTTGCATGGAGCGCAGGGCTCTACTTATGGGCGTATCGCGACTGTTTTTCTTCGTGATCCACGGTATCCGCGGCTCCTCCGGGAAATTTCCGATCCGCCTGCCCTCCTGTATGTGCGCGGGCGCGGCACGAAAATTAATCTCGAAAAGACAATCGCGGTTGTGGGTACCAGACATGTGACCGGCTACGGGAGAGCAATAACAATAAAACTGGTGACTGAGTTGGCTGCGCGCGGATATACTATTGTCTCGGGCCTGGCCTACGGCGTGGATACCGTGGCACATCAGGCGGCGATTACTGCAGGCGGCAAAACAATCGCGGTGTTGGGATGTGGTATTGACATTATTGCCCCCGCAAGTAATGCTAAACTGTATTGGGATATTGTTGAGGGCCACGGCGCTGTTGTTTCTGAAATTCCGCCGGGAGTACGGACGGACAAGAAACGATTTGTGACCAGAAATAGAATTATCAGCGGATTATCATTGGGCGTTGTGGTTATAGAGGGAGGGGACAAAAGCGGGACCCTGATTACAGCACGGTATGCAGCGGACCAGGGCCGCGAGGTGTTTGCGGTACCGGGTCCCCTTACCAGCCCATACAGCCGTGCACCCTCGATACTTTTGAAAAACGGGGCGAAACTGGTAGAATCCGCGGATGATATTATAGAGGAGTTGCCATTATGAAGCAGTTAGATATTCATGTAGGAGATGAAATTCTTTTTACATCATTTGACGGTAAGCGACAATTTACACACAAAGCTGTTATATGGCAAGTTGATAATCAAGACTGGTTTCACGCCTGCGTGCTCTTCGAACAATCAGATACAGAGGCCCTCAACGGGGGGGCAGTTGGTGATATAAGAAGAGAAGATATAAAAGAGGTTATTGATCGTTGGGATGCAGATCGCTTCATGGCAGCAGTACGGGCAGGAGAAAAGATAACGGGATTTCGGTGGCCTGAAGACGAGTTGACCAAAATACAAACAGAGATGAAAAATCCGTCTCACAAAGAAAAATTATGAATTTAATTATTGTTGAATCACCGACCAAAGCACGGACACTGACGAAATATCTGAAGGGGAAATACCAGGTCGTTGCCACCATGGGTCATATCCGTGATTTGCCCAAGAGCGATTTAGGGGTGGATGTAGAGCATGATTTTTTGCCCCGCTATATTATTCCGCGTGATAAGGCCAAGCACGTGAAGGACCTCAAAGCCACCGCAAAAAAAGCGGATGTGATTATTCTGGCCACTGATCCTGACCGCGAAGGGGAGGCAATTGCCTGGCATGTTGCGCATATATTGTCTGAGGATAGTAAGAAATCAAAAGCAAAATCGAAAAAAAGCCCCGCATTCGAGCGTATCGCGTTTCACGAAATTACCGAGCGGGCAATTAAGGAGGCGCTGGAACACCCCCGCACCGTTGACCTGAAACTTGTTGATGCACAGCAGGCGCGGCGTGTCATGGACCGGCTGGTGGGGTATCGCCTGTCGCCGCTTCTGTGGCAGAAACTTTCCAAACGGTGGCTTTCTGCCGGCCGTGTGCAGTCGGTCGCCGTACGGTTGGTTGTTGAGCGGGAACGGGAAATCGCGCGTTTTACCAAAAAAGAATATTGGACGATTGAGGGTAAATTTGATCCGGCTATTACAGCCCAGCTCGTTTCCAAAAACGGTGTGAAGTACGAAGAAATTCTCACGTTTGATTTATTTGACGGAAAATACACGACCGCCTCATCTGTGATCCGCGACGAGCGGTCTGCCAAAGAGATTATTGCGGATGTACGTTCTCCCTTTACCGTGACCTCGGTTGATAAAAAAGAAATCCGCAGAAATCCGCTTGCGCCGTTCACGACAAGCACGCTTCAGCAGGATGCCGGCCGGAAACTTTATTTTTCTGCGAAAAAAACCATGCAGATTGCCCAGAAACTGTATGAGGAAGGATATATTACCTACCACCGGACCGACAGCGTGAACCTTGCAGAGAAATTTATAGACGAGTGCCGTTCGTATATAAGCGCCACATTCGGGCGCGAATTTGTTGCCGATGCTCCCCGCAAATATCAGACAAAATCGCGCGTTGCACAGGAGGCGCACGAAGCTATACGGCCGACGGATGTTTCGCGCCTTGCAAGCGCACTGGACGGGGACGCGGAGCTCAACCGCGATCACCACCGGCTCTATGAACTTATCTGGAAGCGGGCTGTTGCCTCCCAGGCTAAGGAAGCGGTCTTTGACTCCACGACGATTGATATAACCGACATAAACAAGTATGTGTTTGAGACGCAGGGGTCGGTAATAAAGTTCGAAGGCTTTCTCAAAATCATGGGGCGCGATGTTGATGAAGTGATTATCCCCGATGTTGCCGTCGGTCAGGTAGTAACGCTTACGGAAGAAGCGCCCACTCAGCACTTTACCAACCCGCCGCCGCGCTATACGGAAGTGTCCCTGATCAAAACGATGGAAGAAAAAGATATCGGCCGTCCGTCTACCTACGCGCCGATTATTTCGACGATTCAGGACCGGCAGTATGTAACGCGCGAGGACAAAAAATTAGTACCGACCGAACTGGGGAATTCCGTTACGGACTTTCTCGTGCAGTATTTTCCGGATATTCTTGATCTGCCCTTTACCGCAAAAATGGAGGCCAATTTGGACGCGATAGCAAACGGAGAATCCCAGTGGGTACCCGTCGTCCGCGAATTTTATACACCGTTTGAAAAAGATCTGAACAACGCCTACGACAAAGCGGACAAGGTGAAAGTAGCCGAGGAAGTCATTGACGAGAAATGCCCGGATTGCGGAAGCCCGTTAGTTATCCGCATGGGGCGGTTTGGTAAATTTGTCGCCTGTAGCACGTTTCCGGCTTGCAAATATACGCGGCAGTTTGCCCAGAAGTTAGACATGAAGTGTCCGAAGTGTGGCGGGGATATTGTGATTAAGAAAACTAGGCGGGGCAAAACATTCTATGGTTGCAGTAATTATCCGAAGTGCACCTTCGCCGCGTGGAAGAAGGAAGATATAAAAAAGGAAGATATAAAATAAGAAGCTATATTGCTCCGTTGTGATATACTGGGCTTGTATGGATGACCGCCGCCGCACGCTTGCTGCCATCACCGTGATCATCGGATTTCTTGTCCTTGTTGCAGTTATCGTCGCTGCCCTCGTTTCCGGAAAAAAAGTAGTGTCTCCGGTGCCGGAGGACACAAGTGTGATCAAAATTATTTTTGTTACCCCGACGCCCACTATGCCCGCAGAATCGTCGACACCGACGACTAAGCCGACAGCTACCCCCAAGCCCGCGGTGAAAGTCACAACCCCCAAGCCCACCGCCACATCGACACTTACCCCGGCAACCACGACCGCAACACCCACACAAACACCGACCGCAACACCAACGCCGTAAGTATGGAAACCCTGCTTGCCCTGGATCACCAACTCTTTTTTCTCATTAACGATCTGCCGCATACCCCATTATCGGATACGATAGCCTTTACCATTTCAGGAATCGGTGTCGGGGGACTCATCTGGTTACTCCTCTCCGTTCTTATCTTTGTGCGGGTAGAGCGCCGCGATCACTGGTTTTTTTTGCCGGTCGTTCTGGCTACCGCGTTCTCGCAGTTTGTGACAAACATGTGGCTTAAATATTTTTTTTCACGCAATCGCCCGCCGGGGTCAGCGATGAGTGATTATTCATTTCCCTCCGGCCACGCGACATTTGCATGGGCGCTTGCCGTTGTACTTGCCAGTAAACAGCCGCGGCTTAAATATGCATATTTTTTGCTGGCCGTCCTTATTTCTCTTTCGCGGATATATCTGGGGAAACATTATCCTGCCGACATTGTTGCCGGGAGCGCGATTGGCCTGGGGATCGGTTATTTTTCTTTATGGATTGAAAAAAAGATAATTTACTACCGTATCCGCAGGCGGAAATAATGGTAAAATACCTTCATGATTAAGCTCAATGCCAAAGAACTCCGGACAACGCCTGTCGATGAGGAAGCGGCCGCGGCGATTAAAAAAAATCCGATTACGATAATCCTTGATAACGTGCTGGATACATATAACGTGGGATCGATTTTCCGTCTGGCAGATGCGGTGGCAGCGGAGAAGGTGATTTTATGTGGACAAACGCTTACACCCCCTAACTCCCGGATAAAAAAAGCATCCATCAATACCACCGGGTGGGTGAATTGGGAATATGAAAAAAATACGATTGACGCGGTTAAAAAATTGAAAAAGCAGGGTGTGAACATTGTAGCCGTCGAACAGGACCCGCGGAGTAAACCCTTTAACAAAGTTTCGTATCAATTTCCCGTCGGAATTGTTGTGGGGAATGAAACAACCGGGGTTGCCAAAGATGTTTTGGACGCGGCAGATATGATTGTCGAACTTCCGATGTGGGGGGTAAACAAAAGTCTCAACGTGATGGTTTCCCTGGGTATTGTGTTATATGAAATTACAGAAAACTTCTAAGATTATTCTGGCAGTCGTGTTTATTCTTGCGTTTGCGATTCTGTCCAAGTACGAAGACCGGGCGGGTGTTCGGTCATTGGATTTTGCCGCTACTGTTAAGGTACAGGATAAGATTGATAAATCTACGCATCTGAGGCTTGCGTCATTGGTTGATAACGTAATGGAGGGTTCTTCATTTTTTGCCGGTCCGGAGTTTACGAGTGTCGTCGTTCTTATTCTCACGGGCGTTGCGTTTAGAAAAAAGCGCTGGCGCGCCGTCCTTATACCCGCTGCGTTTGTACTCATCGTGTTTATTGAACTATACGGGAAGAGCATTGTTCATCATCCCAGCCCGCCTTTTAGCATGATTAAACATACCACGAGCGTATTTCCGGCTAATTACATCAATGAACAATTTTCGTATCCATCCGGCCACGCCGCCCGGGCCGTTTTTTTAGCGCTTATCACATGGATGGTATTGCGGAAAAAACGATTGCTGGGCATAGGTTTTGTAGGGTATGTGATACTCGTTTCCGTGAGCCGCATCTACCTGGGCCACCACTGGCTGTCGGATGTTGCCGGGGGATTGTTCTTAGGCGCAGGAGCAGGGCTATTGACTATGACTTTGATCTCCCCTATAATTGACAAGCAATGAGTGATTAACCCGTAAGACCATTGGATTTGGGTACAACCATCCCGACCAACTGGTCGGGTTTTTTGGCCTCATTTAGCTTCGAACTTTGACAATCGAATGGTGGTAGGAATTTTATATTGATGCAAAGCTGTTAATTCAGTCTTGCGTCAATTCTTTTTGAGAGTTTGATCCTGGCTCAGGATGAACGCTGGCGGCGTGCCTTAAGCATGCAAGTCGTACGGAGATTGTGTCTAGCACAAAGATAGTAATCCGTTCCCTTGTTATGCCCAAGCACTAGTCAGTTTGACTATTTTTTGGCGTATAACGAGTGGAGCGAACGATTATTATTTTCGTGCTAGGCATGAAATCAGTGGCGGACGGGTGAGTATAAGCAAGGAACGTACCCTTTACTCTGACATAGCTCGTCGAAAGACGGGGTAATATCAGATGAGAACGCAAGTTCAAAGTGATTAACCTCACGGTATTGGAGCGGCCTTGTTCCTATCAGCTTGTTGGTGGGGTAATGGCCTACCAAGGCTCTGACGGGTAGGGGGTGTGAGAGCACGACCCCCCACAATGGCACTGAGACACGGGCCATACATCTACGGATGGCAGCAACTGGGAATCGTTGGCAATGGGCGAAAGCCTGACCACGCGACGCCGCGTGAGGGATGAAGTATCTCGGTATGTAAACCTCTTTTACGGAACTATCATGGTTCCGAGAATAAGCACCTACAAACTACGTGCCAGCAGTCGCGGTAATACGTAGGGTGCAAGCGTTATCCGGATTTACTGGGCGTAAAGGGTCGTGTAGGTGGTTTATCGCATCGTGCTTGAAAGCCCGAGGCTCAACCTCGGCGTTGGGCACGAGATGGATAGACTAGAGGGAGGCAGAGGTAAGGGGAACTCATAGTGGAGCAGTGAAATGCGTTGATATTATGAGGAACACCAAAGGCGAAGGCACCTTACTGGGCCTCATCTGACACTCAGACACGAAAGCTAGGGGAGCGAAGCAGATTAGAGACCTGCGTAGTCCTAGCCCTAAACGCATGTCTGCTAGATGCTTTCCGCAAGGGGAGTGTCGTAAGCTAACGCGTTAAGCAGACCGCCTGGGGAGTACGATCGCAAGATTAAAACTCAAAGGAATTGACGGGGACCCGCACAACCGGTGGAGCGTGTGGTTCAATTCGAGACAAAGCGAAAGACCTTACCAGGTCTTGACATGGTACCGTTTTAAGCACCTAGAAATAGGAGCCTATCCGCAAGGATGGTATCACAGCTGCTGCATGGCTGTCGTCAGCTCGTGCCGTGGGGTGTTCCTTTAAGTAGGAGAACGAGCGCAACCCGTATTCGATGTTACAAGTGTCATCGGAGACTGCCCTGGCTTATGTCAGGGAGGAAGGAACGGACGACGTCAAGTCAGCACGGCGCTTATGACCTGGGTCACACACACCCTACAATGGCGAATAACAATGGGAAGCTAGCAGGCAACTGTATGCAAATCTCCTGTAAATTTCGCCTCAGTTCAGATTGGGGTCTGCAACCCGACCCCATGAAGTCGGAATCGGTAGTAATCGCAGATCAGCAGGCTGCGGTGAATACGTTCTCGGGTCTTGTACACACCGCCCGTCAAGCCAACAAAGTTGGAGGCGGCCGAAGAGCCCCGTAAGGGGAGCTAAGCCGAATTCAGCGATGGGGACTAAGTCGTTGATTTTTCACAAATGTTGCGACTCCCGACGGTAACGTCGGGAAAAAATTCAACTGTATCGGTGAACCCTTCTGTAGCAATTGCTACAATGGGAATACCGAGGGAACCCTGAAAATGTATCAGGGACTCCGTAGAGACTACACGTTGACGCCGCATATGACGAAACAATATCTATTAGGAATGGCTCATGATGGTACCGAAAGGCATACAACCTATCGAATAGCAACCAAGAGTAAAGCGTTTGCAGAATTTCTTCAAAAAGGAATTCGAACGTTTTCTATTGGAGCTTGGATATACAAAGAAGGAAAATTACGTAATCTCTGGATTGTGGAATTTCCGAAAAAGATTTTGAAAAACGTGATTATACAATCGCGGAAAAACAAAATTGAGTATATTCGAGGCTATTTCGATGCAGAAGGTGGTATAGCTAAAAAGCTTTCTGTACGGTATTACTTGTATTTTTGTCAAAAAGACAAAAAAGATTTATTACAAGTAAAAACGTACTTGGAAGATGTAGGTATTATTTGTGGAAACATGCATAATCCTAGTAAAATGGTCGATCCGAATTATTGGAGATTTTATATCTCGGCAAAATCTTATACAAATTTTGCAAAAATTATTGGTTCGGATCATCCGGAAAAAGTTCGTTATCTGCGGATGAAGATATAGTCCATGCCCCGGTGAAAACCGGAGAACTAACATGAACAAGGTATCCCTAGCCGAAGCTGGGGATGGATCACCTCCTTTCTATTTAATAAATCATTGGTTTTGAGAAAGTAAAGTCCCGATTCGTCGGGACGGCTGTTTTCAAGATTCCGGTGATATCGTCCCACTGAGAGTGGGACTAAGTTGCCTTTTCAGATCCCGAATGCCTGTAGTACAGCGTTCGGTAGGCAATGCTCTCAAACGTTTCTTACCACCATTGGATTGTCAAAAATAAAGGTTCCCGAGGGGGAACCTTTTTGATGGTAAAAATGAATGCTTATGATATACTACCGGCTACTATGTTCAAATTATTGTCTTCATATTTCATAGGTTTACGCAATAAGGAAAGCAGGCTGTCAGCCAATGTCGCGGAGGAAGATCACACAAATAAAGAAAGAGAAGTACTAAGTCCCGATGGAAAACGCAAATATACGTTTTCCTTGGCTCATCAAGTAGGGGATCCAAATCAACCAATTCAAAGCGTAAAGTTTTCTGCCAGAACCTCGGATTATTCCTGGAATACTATATTACAGGTTGAACGAGGGATCGCTGAGGATCAACATGTATATACGTTTATATGTATCGATGTACCACGCGGAAAGGTTAAGGAGAGTTCCTATGGTTTATGGGCTTGGTATGATGCGGATGGAGTTCTCGACGTAGATTCTGTTGATGCAGGAGGGTGGGCGTTACTAGGCGCAGACACACCGGAAAGCGCATTACTTTTTCAGTTAGGTGACCTTCCACAACGTTTGAACATGAGAAAAACTGGCGAAGCATTTTTTGAACAAGTTCGACAGGCTATACAACACTCGGATATGAAATATTTTCAAAAACCCATATTATTCCCGGCGATGGCCGGCGATATTTCAATAAATGATCTTCCCGGCCTAAATCAGTAATTTTTTGTATAATCTTCCTTTCGTTGAGGCAGCTATTCGTATCTGGTACAATTAGCAGATAGTATTGGCGCGTTGGCGAAGAGGTAACGCGGGAGTCTGCAAAACTTCTATGCGCCGGTTCGATTCCGGCACGCGCCTCCAGTTTTGGTATAATTACTTTGTTCGCGCGCTTAGTCGCCTCACCGGCGACCCGCCGAAGAGGCGGGTTTATAGTATGTTTTATGTGTATGCACTGATTAGTCTTAAGAATAAAAGATTATATATCGGCTACACAAACGATCTACGACGTCGAGTTAAAGAGCATAATACGAATGGCAGTATATATACGAGCAAAAATAAACCATACAAATTAATATATTACGAGGCGTTTATAGAAAAGTTGGATGCAACAAAACAGGAGAAATTTTATAAATCTGGTTACGGAAGAGAGGTATTGAATGGTAAAATTGAAAATAGTTTAAGAAATTTGCGCGCTTAGTTCATCGGTAGAACGCTTTCCTGATAAGAAAGAGGTGCATGGTCCGACTCCATGAGCGCGCACACGGGAGGCTATTGTAGCTTCAATAGTGTAAATTCAGGATGTCGGGGTGGGAGTCGGAGTAGGTGTTGGTGTATTCGTCGTTGTGTGCGTCGGGGTCGGAGTGTCTCCCGAACCGGTTGGGGTTGGAGTCGGCGTCGGGGTAGTGTTGCCCGTAGGAGTCGGGGCAGCGGTGGGAGCCGCGTACTTTTGCCCGCCCGTCGTTACGACAATATCAAATTCACTATCAGTCGCCAGCAGTGAGGAGGCGATTTCAATACCGGGGAAGTCAGAACTTAGTGCCGTTTTTATATCTGCGGCAACACTCTCAAACCCGGTTCTTGCAGCAACGGATGCGGTGGTGAGGTTCTCCGGGGCGTTTCCGGTTTTAATATTGTCAAGGTTATAGCCCGCGTTTTTCAAACTGACGGCAACTTTGGTGGCCTGACCCGGAGTTCCGGTGCCGTTTAATACCTGGATTTTTACAGATGCCTTATCGACTGCCGGTGCGGGAGTGGGAGAAGGTGTGGGGGTTTCGGTTGTGGTTACCGGAACTTCCGGGGGCTTCGTTGATGTATTTCTGCTGAACAGAAAGATGCCTCCGAAAAGGGCGGCAACAAGAACCACGGCGATAATAATGATTGGTAGTTTGCTTTTTTTCGTGACTGTCGGCTGATTTGAATAGTCCTGTGTCATGTTGTCCATAGTACGTTGTTGACTATTACATATATAGCACGATTTTTGCGGAATGCAAGCGCAATAACATAATGATGATCCATTTGCGCGCACAGATACTTTTGAAATCTCGGCAGTTAATTAAAGACGGTTTTTATCAACATCCCCACTACCTGGGTTGTTGATACCACAATCAGACCGATAATGAAGTGTTCCGTCACGACTTTCCACACACTACCTTTTTGTTGTTTGGCAATAAGATAACTAAAAAGAGAAAGAGCCGAAAATCCCCACACGACGCTGATAATAATTGCTTTTGGGAGATCAAAGAGAAGAATTGGACCGATAAATGAAAGGGCAAACACTAATTTGGTCAGAAACGTCGCAGCTGTCGATTCCCAAACTGATCTTTCGGTATATTTATTCTGCGACTCCTGAGAAATATGAATACCCAAAGCATCGGAAAAAGCATCAGCAATAGCAATGGTGAGAATGCCGCCGATAATCGCTGTCCGGGAGTGAGTTCCGGCATTTAACCCCACAATTAAACCAAGTGTCGTAATTATTCCCGATGTCAACCCAAAACTAAAACCTGTTTTATATGAAAGCTTCATGTTTTGATTATACTGCAACAAGCTATGGTTTTCAGTAAAAATGTATGTTGAAAAAATTGTTTAAAACAATCCGATTTGTCTGGACGCATCGATGACTGATTGCGGGTAGGAGAAATCAACCGGAATTTCTTTCGGGTTATTCCATTTGTCCAGATACTTCAGGTGCTTTTGCTTTACGCCGTAGTCATAGAGGTTTCGGGTGAGGGTAACATCCGCTTCGCAGTAAAATTTGAGTTTCGCCAGACTCTCCTGGTCACGTTTTTTCCAATATTCAACTGCATTGGTTCCCACATCTGCTTTGTGTTCCCCGAGGGTTTGACCTGCTAGGTGATTAAGAGACAGAGAAAATCCAAGGTTTTCCCGTACGAGTTTCATGATGTCAAAATGCGGAAGTTGTTCAAACCCCGTGGGAGAATAGTTTTTCAGCGCCGGAATATCAAATTTCACCGTGTTAAATCCGATAATCCGCTGGGCGCCGGAGAAGTGCTTCCACATGTCGGCAAGTTCATGTTCCCAGAAGCTGTACATGCGGCCGGCGATTTCTTCCTGTGCATCATTCACCGTGCGTACATAGAGAGATACGATGGAAATTCCCAGATTGGCCGGGTCAAAGTCCTCTATTTCAGAAAACAGTTTTTGCGTCTCAACATCAAAAATAACTTCTGTTATCATATTTGTTGCCCGTTGGGCTATAATAGTATCATGAAACGCCGTACGTACGCGACAATCATCGGAATTTCGGTTATTGTCGTTGTTGTGTTTGCCGCAATTGCTGCGGCGCGGTTTATCTTCGGTGGGCCGGAGGATGACTGGATTTGCGTGCGTGGTCAGTGGATCATGCACGGAAGACCGGTTGCCCCCAAGCCGTCGATCCCGTGTTTTTAAATAATGTATGATACTATTTTGCGTATGAAAGAAAACGTGCAAATTGCTATTACGACACTAGTTATCAGCATTGTTCTTCTTATTCACAACGGCAGAGAACCCTTGTTTTTGTTTGCCTTCGCTTCCATACCAATTATTCTTTTTATTGCATGGAAAAAGAGTTCTCTTTGGCCGGTTGCATTGTATATTTTGATTGTTGGGGTTTTAGGACGGTACACACAGTATTTCCGCCAGGGATATATGTCCGATGTTCTTCCCGCCATACAGGATTACATAGGATATTTTTTGTCCGGGAAAAATGTATATAAGGAAATAATCATGGTTCAGAATGGCCCGGCGCCTTTCAACTATTTACCATTTGCGCTTCTTTGGTATTTACCTGCGAGATTGGTATTTTTGGATCTTCGATTTATGGAAATGATTGTTGCGTCATTCGTTCCTCTTATGTATTTCCTTTACGGAAAACTTAAAGGAACATGGCAGCACCTGCCGATAGTCGCCGTGCTTGCTTTGAGCCCATTCATCCTCGATTTATCCTCGGATGGCAGCAATGATAATAGCGCTGTATTTCTTTTATTAACAGCATTAGTATTATTTATGTATGCTCAGGCACGGAACAAGAAAATGAGTGCGATTCTCAGCGCCCTCGTTCTTACAGCCTTTACAATGTTTAAACATTACAGCGCGTTTTTCCTTATCTTTTTTCTGCCGTATCTTACCAAAGTAAAACAATTTCCAATCCGAATTCGGTCATACGTACTGGTGTATGGCGTCGCGTGTTTATTATTGGTGATTTTTGGAGTTGGTGCCTCGCCAGACGGTTTTTGGCGGAGCTTGGTATATATCGAACGCACAAATTTTCACCCCGTGTATGGATGGAATATATGGGTTGCGTTAAAAGACGGATGGGGCATTACGGCATCCCGGGATATTATGTGGATGGTGCGGACTGTCGGGACAGCACTAACGATAGGAGGTCTTTTGATGCTGCGTCCATGGAGGTCATTTCAGACGGTGTGTCTTGCCTCAGCCATAAGCATGCTAACATATTTAGTTTTAAGCGAATGGACAACAACTGCATATTTTTCTTTTCTTCTCCCCATGTTTGCGCTTTCATTATTTTCCGACGGGCGTACATAAATATATGGCGCAGCCTATTATTCACGACCTGCAGCAGCTGAAAGATCCTGCAAAAGCAAAAGTTCTCCGGCGGTATTTCAAAACCGGCAAAGGTGAGTACGGGGAGGGGGATGTATTTTGGGGCCTCACGGTGCCGCAGGTGCGAAGTATCGCAAAAAAATACAAAGATCTGCCGCTTGCAGACGTGGAAAAATTATTGCACAGTAAGGTTCATGAATTTCGTCTGACTGCGGTTATTATTCTTACCTACAAAAAACTCACAAAAAACATTGTGGATCTTTATCTTCGAAACACGAGCTACATTAACAACTGGGATCTTGTTGATCTCTCATCGCACGAAATTCTAGGAAAGTTTCTGTTGGACAAGCCGCATACGGTATTATTTAAACTAGCGCGTTCAGCCAATATGTGGGAACGCCGCATCGCGATTATTTCGACGTTTGCATTTTTACGAAACAACGATACATCCGACACGATGAAGCTTGCGGATCTACTGCTGCATGATACCGAAGATTTACTGCACAAAGCAGTGGGGTGGGCGCTTCGCGAAGTCGGAAAACAGGACAGGAAGCTTCTTGTGGATTACTTATCCACACGCTACCACACTATGCTACGCACGACGCTGCGGTATGCAATTGAAAAATTCAGCACGGAGAAAAGACAACAATACCTGAAAGGAACGATATGACATCACGTTTCAAAATGATTGCGTCCGGATATCTTATGCTTATCCGCGGTGGAAAAATTTTGTTATCGCGCAGGTTTCGTACCGGATATGAGGACGGAAAGTACAGTCTGCCCGCCGGACATATTGAAGACGGGGAAACGCTCACAGCCGGTACATGCCGCGAGATCCGTGAAGAGATCGGTATTGTACTGCATCCGAAAGATCTTAAACTTGTTCACGTGATGCACCGCAGGCATATTGATATCCGTGTCGATTATTTTTTTACAATAGACGAAAAAGGCCTGCCTGCCGGCAGGCGGGGATTGAAACCGGAAAATCTGGAACCGGAGAAATGCGACGACCTCCGGTGGTTTCCTCTGCACCGCTTGCCCGCGAGTACGATCCCGTATATCCGTGCTGCTATACGTCATATGCAGCGGAACACGTTTTACTCGGAATTTGGATGGAACGGGGTTTTGGTAACAACGTGTTAGTTGTAGATGTAGACCGGGGTGCCGATGTCTGCAAACACATAGACTTCGCGTGCGGCTCCCGGGGCAAGGGCCACACATCCGCCGGTACTGGGCGTGCCGATGGCAGCGGCTGATGCAGATACCCGTTTTCCGTCCGATGTGAGGATATACGGCTGTTCATGGATCCCGAAATATGCGTTCAGCTTTTCACTGTAAGAAAATCCCATCCACCAGGGGAGCCAGTCCTGGTAGATGTTAGAAAACCCCAGGCCGACTTTGTTGAGTATTTCAAAACGGCCTGTCGGCGTGGGATAGTCGGATCCTGTTGATACTTTGTATGATTTATACAGCTTTCCGCTTTTAAAGAGGTACATTTTTGCCTGTGAGATATCCACCTCGATATATTTATCCGCAAGGGATCCGTTGGTATTGGGACCGGCATCCAGGGTGGTAGCTACCGCGCTGACATTGGCCCCGTCAAACCGCAGGGCGATGGCTTTGGCAAAATCATCCCGCACGTTCTGGGTCACAATGGTATTCCGGATAGGGAAGCCGGAGGCATGGACCCGGCGGATGATGACCTGGTTGAGCGCATCCGGATTTATCGAGATGGTTACATGTATGTTGTCGGGATTAAGGGTTACGGTTGTTGCCTCACGGATGTCTTCTTCTTTGAGTTCTACCGCATGTGTGGTTCCTCCCAGGTCCATATATACCATCAAGGGAGAACCGAATACCGCGGCCAGCTTTTGGTTGTTGCTGGCAATTTGGGTAATGGTTTCATTGGTAACTTTGGCGAGCATGGGGTAGATGGGATTTTTGTACTTGCCGAAATGAGCAAGCAGCAGCTGTTTCAGGCTTTCACGGTCAAAGCGGTATACCTGGCTGTTTTCCTCAACAACCAGCGATTTGGTAGCCGGATCCACGGACACGGAATCCGGAGTCTGCCCAAAGTCAAATACGTTTTCTTCAACGAACTCATCAAACTGCTGGGTAAATACAAGCGGCGGCTCCACAATCCGTTTAGCGGTGAGGGAAGTTAAAAATGAAATGAGATTCAACGGAAAAAATTTCCGGTTGGGAGTAAACAGTTCATCAATGCCGCGGTCTGCGTCAACGACGACGCCAAGCTGTTCATACCGGTAATGGTACGTCCGGTTTTGCACCTGTACCTGAGGGACGGTCTCCGTTGCGTGTGTTAAGATGTCCCGTACCTGACTAGCGGTTTTTCCCGATACATCGGTTGTCCCTATATATGTATTGGGGTACGCAACAAGGTTACTATATATAAGGAAGGCAAGTATGAGGTTAATGAGGATAAATACCGCAAGTACGCGGTTTCTGCGCCTACGGGAAAGATGACGAATATATGAAAATAATTGTTTTGTTTTATGATGCATTGGCCTTTTTGCTTATAAGTATAATTCCGAAGAATAAGGGGATAAAGGCAAAAAGTTGAAAGTACGTAGGCGGAGTTTTAAAAATCATCCAAGCAGCCGTAAGTGTTACCAGTGAACCCAGGCTGCTCATGGCGTTGGCTTTCGTTACCGGGATACGGTGAATCCCCTCAATCCACAGCATCGTGGAAAGCCCTAACATAAGAAAGCCGTTTACAATCAAAAACAGAATGGATTGTTGAATATCCGCAAATGATGATGCGTCGTGAAATAGCAGTGAAAGAAGAAATATTACCAGTGAAGCGACTATACCGCGAACAAACATAATCGTTTCTGTGTTCACCAGTTTTCTGGCTTTTTGCACGAAATAATTTCCCAGTGGGGCAATCGCAGCCGCGATAAGAATAAATATATCACCCGTACGAAACGAAGAAACAGAAGGCAGAAGCACGATAACGGCACCTAATAGAATAAACAAAGCGCCGTATATATGTTCCTTGGGGATGTAGTCCTTATGCCAAATATGGAACAGGAGAAAGCTGAAAAAAGCCTCCGTGAGGGCCAGAAGACTTATGTTCCCGGGTGTTGAAAATTTAACGCTAAAAAAATACAGAAGATAGTAGAGAATTCCTATAAAAAACGTTGCATACAGTGTATAAAGGATTGCCTGTTTGTTGGATAGTTCGTGCCAGCGATGCCGCGCCGTCATAACGATGGCAAAAAACAGAGCGGAAAACAGGCAGCTTACCGATAGCGACGTAAACGGGGAGACGTTGTTGTACGAAATTGCGGCAAATATCGGAAGAAGCCCCCAGAGAAGTGTCCCGGCTGTTATAAATAGTTCACCCTGTCGCTGGATTGATACCTTCATTTCTTGATTTTACTGCGTGCGCGCTGCAAAAACCAGCAGTCTCTGGAGTGTCGTTCCAGGGGGCCAGCAGGTTTGGAGGACAATGGTTTCTGCAGGAGAGTTTGTTTGGAGAAATGACACGTCATCCGGCGCCGTAATTTTTTTCTCCGTCACTTTGTAATCAAACCGGTCGCCTGCGTGCCAGATGTAGATTTCGTCGCCGGGGTTGAGTTTGCCCAGCAGATAAAATACGGCATTATATTGCCGTACCAGATTCGGAGTGGAGGAGTGGGCAAAATAATATCCGAGGCGCGGGATACCGGGGAACGCAGTTCCTGAGGCATGCGCAACACCCTGTCCGAGCGCTGCAAGGTATGCGCTGCGGTTATTAGGGTCGACGTTGTAGACCACCGGTTCATCGATAAATACCGCGGGGATCGTTATGCCGTCGGTGGTATGCGTGCTGGTTATTCCGCGGAAATCAAATCGGAATTGGGGGAGGATGAGTCCCCGGATATCCGATACGGCAAACGTATCGCGCAAAACCTTTTTGTACCGATAGGTAATCTCCACTTCGATTATCGGCAGGAGTACGGACAATAGCCAGGCTACAAAAACGAGTGCCAGGACGAGAATCACTATTCCTATATGATAGGGAGCTATGCGTTTTGGCATGACTTTCGGATGAGAAGGTAAAACACGGCTATTCCGGATAGTATTCCTGTCACGGTAATCCATGTCGGTGTTCCTGTAGCAGGCTGCACTATAATGGGACTTCCCGTCACATAGAGGGATGTCCAGCACGAGTCAGACGAGACCCAATTATTTTTACTGTCGCGGACGGAGCCTCGGGCTGTGTAGGTGCCGGGTGCATCAAATTTTTGGCTGAACGTACCGGCACTGTTTTTCAGCACTTGCCCGCTGCCCAGATCCAACGAGTATTCTTTGATGCCGGATTTATTTTCATACCCCGTGACCAGGAAATTTACCGTGGTTCCGGCCGGCACGGTATTGTCGCCCAGGACAAAAACGTTGCTGCAGCCTGATTTGTGGGATTCCAGCGGGTTGTTTAGAAGCGAAAATATGGTTTGGCAGGAAGAAGAAGATTTCCAAACCCCCGCCGCGTCTTTGATAAATAGTTTTGCAGTAAACGATCCGGACACAGTGAAGTTGTGCGTGATGTCTGGAGCGGCGGAATCTTCCTGTGAACCGTCCCCGAAAAACCACCGGTAACTTTGTATCGTGCCGGAGGGGTCTGTTGCCCGTGCGTGAAACGCAACTGCTGAAGGAACAAATTTATTGTTGCCGCTTACGACGCGTAGCTCATCGCAGGAGCTTGGCGTCGCCGCACGGGCTGCCGGGCGAACAGCAAAAAAGAAACAAGCGACAAGTAAAAGGGGCACAATTCGTTTCATGTACCCCACATTATATACCCATTTTGCATCCATGGTATACTTAGGCGCATGATTCTTTCTGACCGTGATATAAAAAAGGCGCTTGCTGCGGGGAGAATTACCATTGTTCCCAAGCCAAAGCTTACGGTCGTACTGGGCTCCTGTTCGATAGATCTCCGGCTGGGTAATACGTTCCGTATATTTGATCACAGTAAATTTCCGTTTATAGACCCCAATAATCCCCGGCTTGCCAGTGACATGATGAAGGAAATCACGGTCCCGGATTCTCAGCCGTTTATTCTTCAGCCGGGGGATTTTGTACTGGCGACTTCGATGGAGTCTTTTACGTTACCCGATGATTTATTGGCACGGCTTGAAGGAAGATCAAGTTTAGGCCGGTTGGGAATTGTGGTTCATTCTACTGCTTCGATATTTGAGCCGGGATGGAACGGCGTTGTCGTTATGGAACTCGGCAATCTGGGCCGCATGCCGGTTGCTCTTTATCCGGGTATGCGGGTGTGCGCCCTTACGTTTGAAGAGCTTTCAAGCCCCGCCGATGTTCCGTACAATAAGAAAAAATCCGCAAAATATGCTGGTCAAAAATCTCCGGAAGCAAGTAAGATAGCACAGGAGCGCTAGCACGCCGCTTACTCCAAATCAGAATCCACGGGAATTATGAACTCAAGAATTGTTCCGCACTCGCACCTCCAGTTGGCGAAGCCGCCGCTATATGTTGTCTGACTTAATCGGATAATCCTAATGGGTAAAGGTTCATGAGGTTGACCCTGCGGGGTGGTATGCGGATAAGGTATAAAGGCATAGTTTTCACAATTTTCATCTCCGGGGTCGAGTTGCCGGATACGTAATATTTCCTTCATGCCCGTGATTTTATCACAGTAGAACGGTTTATTTCACCGTCACGCTTTTGGCAAGGTTCCGGGGCATATCGGGATCAAGGCCGCGGGCGAGGGTCAGGTAGTAGGCCAGAAGCTGGGCCACGACGACGTTCGGGATAATAGTGGCAGGACCGGCATCCTGCACGTTAATATATTCATCAAATACCTCATGGGGCTTATGGGACACGCCGATCACAAATCCGCCGCGGGCTTTCATTTCCATTGCGCCTGCGAGATTTGCCCCGTACGTTTCGTCGTCGGGCAAAAATGCGATACAGGGGGTTCCGCGCGTCACCAGCGCAAGCGGCCCGTGCTTGAGTTCGCCGGCAGCCAAACCCTCCGCGTGGATGTAGCTGATTTCCTTAATTTTCATAGCAGCTTCCAGTGCAGCGGGGTAGGAAAGACCCCTGCCGATCGTATAGATGTGCTGGACGTGTTTCAGTTTGCCCGCAAGTTTTCTGATTGCGGAGTCTTGTGTTTTTTCAAGAACAGTTTTCACTGATTTGGCAGCGAGGGTCAAAACGAGTGTTCCTTCTTCGGGTTTGCCCGCCAATGCATACGCAAGAAGAGTCAACTGGGACAGCATTCCCGTTAACGCTTTTGTCGAGGCAACACTTTTTTCAGGACCCGCTCCGATGAGAATTTTTTCCGTTGCTTCACGGTACAATGTGCTCCCGAGCACATTTACCAGCGCGTAAATCTGCGCACCTTTTGCTTTTGCCTTTTTCACCGATTCCAAAATGTCCATTGTCTCTCCGGACTGCGAAATGGCAATGACAACGCTTTGCCGGGTGAGAAAATCCAAATGGTATCCGAACTCACTGCCGATCGCAATATTTGCGTGGCGCCCGGCGATTTTAGAAAACAGGTACTCTCCGGCGATAGCGGCATATGAAGCGCTTCCGCAGCCGACGAGATAGAGATGCGGTGTTTTTTTAATATGCGCGGCGATACGCTGTGCAAGTCCCGTACCCGACGCGGCAATATCTGCGATGATGCCGGACTGTTCATGGATTTCTTTACTCATAAAATCGCGATAGTTCCCTTTTTCCGCCTGATGGATGTCCCAGGTCAATGTCTGTTTTTGCGCCCGGACTGTTTTGCCGGTTTGTATATTCCGTATTTTTGCGGTTTTGGATCCCACAATTGCCATTTCATTGTCTCCCAAAAAATACACGGTTTTCGTGTGGGGAAGAAGCGCTGCCGGATCGCTTGCAAGAAAATTTTCCCCGCCGGAAAATCCCAGGACCAGCGGTGACCCGTTACGGATTGCGATAAACGTGTCCAGTTTTGTGGAAAGCACGATAATGGCATTCAGGCCGTGCATGGCTTTAAATGCTTTTTCTACAGCATCTGTGAGTGGCATCGATTGCGCATATTCTTCTATGAGATGCACGATGACCTCCGTATCCGTGTCAGAGGTGAACCGGTGCCCGAGTTTCAGAAGTTTCACCTTATACTCTTCGTAGTTTTCAAAAATGCCGTTATGGATAAGGGCAATGGTTCCGCTGCAGTCGGCGTGCGGGTGAGCGTTTTGGTCGGTCACGCCGCCGTGTGTGGCCCAGCGGGTATGGCCCAGTGCAAGCGTGCTTGCAGGCAAATCTTCAACCGTTGCGCTGCCGATTTTACCTATCTTTTTCTTAACAAAAATTTTATTTTTAGATACCGCTGCGACGCCCCAGCTGTCATACCCGCGGTACTCAAGCCGTTTCAGTCCCGCCAGTACTATTTCTGCTGCGTTGGTTTTCTTCCCCACGTATCCGAAGATTCCGCACATAAGAATTCAATAATATCACAATTGCAATTCCGACAGATCCGTGATACAAGATGGCAATATGAGAGGTCGTGAATTTTATTATGGGGTCATGGGAGATTTGGGAGTTGGCAAAACCACCACAGCAGAGTTCCTTAGTAAAAACTTAAACGTACCATTATTACCCGAAAATTTTAACAAAAACCCGTTTTTAGAAGATTTTTATCGTGATCCTCAGACGTGGGCTTATCATTCACAGACGTTTTTCCTTATGGAAAAATATGAACAAGGTCTTCAGGCTATAAAGATGTTGAAGCAAGGAAGTGTCCTTCAAGATACGCCAATAGAAGAAGATGTTTTTGTATATGCGCGGGCCCAATTTATATTGGGCAACATGCGGGGGGAAGAATGGGAGCAGTATCAGCGTTTGTATCAGGTACTTAAGCCGCGTCTTCGAGAAACGGATCTCATGTTTTGTTTGCATGCGCAGTTACCAACCGTTATGGAGCGAATTCGGTTACGCGGTCGCGGGTTCGAAAAAAATATTGATCCCGGATATGTCGCGTTATTGGATAAATTATATGCCGAGTGGATAGAATCAAATACAGATATTGCAATGGTGCACATAGAAACCGATGGATTAGATATACGATTCAGTAAGATGGCACAACAACAAATGCTTTCGTCTGTTGGTGAAGCAATAGAAAGATTATATGTATAATGCATGTATGAAGTTGGAGAGCATCCGCGTTCTTATCTGGGATTTTGACGGGACGCTGTACCGCCCGAATACGGAGCTATTTGCGGCGGTACGCGAGGCAGAATATCAGGCGATTATGGAGCACACGGGTTGGACCAGGGAAAAGGCAATGGAGGAGTTTCATAAACTTCACCGGGTGACCATCCAAAGCGCTACCGCGGTCATCGCAAAACTGTGCAATATGTCCATTGGTCAGGCGGCAGTGGAATCGGAGAAACGGTTTGACCGCAGGAAGTATCTCCACCGCGACGAAAAACTTATTGATCTGTTTGCCAAACTCACAAAATTCCGTCATTTTACCCTTGCCAACGGCGTGAAACAATACCATGTGGAAACACTGAAACTACTGGGGGTCCCGCCGGAAACGTTTGAAGAGATGGTAACCAGCGAAACAGTAGGTGTCACCAAGCCGGACGATAAGGGGTTCCGGTATATTATGAAAAAAACGGGATTGCCGCCTGAAGCTCATTTGATGATCGGGGACCGCGAGCTGGTGGATCTTGCTCCGGCCAAGAATCTGGGTATGCATACGTGTCTGGTGTGGAGCGATAAAAAAAGTACTATTGCAGACGCAACACTACTAACAGTTTACGATGTAGCGGCAATGTTACAATAACCACCATGCGCACGAACAAAGAACTCACTGCTAATGTCGTAAATTTTGTATTACGGAAAACATTAGGCCAATTGGATGTTGCAATGCAATATCGGATAGCGGGCCGGTTCGGATTTAGAGTTTCGGAAAAGAATTGGCCACCGGCATATCCAGAATATCATTTATCTGAACAAAAACCTCCGGATAATGCCATGGCAACTCCCCCGATTGAAGAATAAGAGGATGCTATATGGCAGTACATGTATAATAAACATATGAATGTCTATTTTACGGCAGCAACGACAGGGGACGGGGAACTGGTGGGCCAGGAGCAAGCGATTATCCGTCAGCTCAAGAAACTTCGCGTCCGGATTACCTCCGGAGAGCATATTGTGATGCCCTTGAAACTGGCGACGGACAAATCCCGTGATCCCGAGGAAATATTCCGGCGGGAGAAAGAGGGCATTGATGGAGCTGACTGCGTGGTTGCGGAGGTTACCAAGCCAAGCAGCGGTGTCGGAGGCGAAATTGTGTATGCGCTCATGCACCATAAGCCGGTGCTGGCATTATTTTACAAAGATGCACAGAATTTATTGTCTCCGATGATCGCCGGCAATCCGTCCGATGATCTTTATCTTGAACATTACGAACTGGACAGTCTTCCTATCATCCTCGGTAAATTTTTCGAACAGGTGCAAACGATGAAGGGGAGAAAAGGGAAGCTTATTGTTATTGACGGCGGCGACGGATCGGGTAAAACGGTCCAGTCACAGCTCCTTAGGAACTATTTGGAGCGTAACGTCTACAAGGTGAAATATTACGATTTTCCGCGGTACTATTCGTCATTCCACGGACGCATCGTCGGGCGGTTTCTCGCAGGGGAATTCGGAAAGTTGGATGACGTGTCGCCGTATCTGGCGTCCCTTGCCTATGCACTGGACCGCGCAGGTGCGAAAGACGAAATGGACGCATGGCTTGCCCAGGGAAATATTATTCTGAGCAACCGCTATGCAACTAGCAGCATGGCACATCAGGGAGCGAGGCTTCCGGAGGCATCGCGCAAAGAATTTGTCAGCTGGATTGACGAACTTGAATACAAGGTGCATAAAATTCCGCGGGAAGATGTCGTTATCTATTTATATGTCCCCTGGAAGATAGGATTGGAGTTGACGAAGAAAAAGGGGCTGCGGGGATATATCGGTGGTGGGCAGGATATTGCGGAGAAGGATGTGCATCACCGCCAGGAAGCGGAGGCCATGTATGTGTCCCTTGCTAAGTCGCGCAAAAATTGGGTGAAGATTGACTGTGTAGAAGAGGGCACGATATTGCCAAAAGATATTATCCATGAGAAAATCCTCGCGGCGTTAAAATCCAAAAAAATTATCTAACATTTATGACAATACTTGCGCGCATTGAAGGGGAAGAAGGTGTTCACGGAATTGAAGGCCCGGTAGCTGTTAACGGGAATATTCTGCAGGCATTAGTTCCCGAAAAAATAATAAAATTGCTTACAGAAAGTGATGCGCCGGTTCATTTAGAAAGACAACCCGGTGGATTTCCAATAATTGAATACAATGGGCAAAAACGAGGGGGTTATACACTTGCAGATTCTGCCGTTATCTATCCTCCGATTACCGTTAGTAATCCATAATTCATTTATTTAAAACGCTTATCAACAAAGTACTCTCTCAAGACATTATTTAGGAGTAGCCCCAAGATACGTAAACAGCTTATACATAGCCTCCGTTGCGTCAATTGGCCCGTTGCGTTGAGGAGGATTTAAAACGATATAATCAGCTTTATAGCCTTCATAGTAGACCTCTCTGAGCGCTTGTGTAATACGCCATTCGGAATCTTTCTTTCCACGTGTATCAATAATGCGTTTTCTTAGGCTTTCCATAGGCATGTTAGGCATGATAAATACTACAGCTCTTGGAATCTTCCGGTCGAGATTTGACCACAATTGTCGAAGACCATTTTCTTCTCCACGCCAAACAATGAGGCCTGTTTTACTCAACGCCTCAACGATTGCCCCCCTGGTGGTTCCGGAATAGTTATTTCCTAATCTTACAGTTTCAATAAATTGGCCTAATTCCGCCATAGAATTAAACTGTTGTTCGGAAACGAAATTATACGTGCGTTCAAATTCATCCTGACCTCTTCGGGGTGATCGGGTAGTCGTTGTTTGAATTTGTATAATAGTGAGTTTTTCTTTTAACTTTGACAAAATCGTATCTTTTCCTGAAGCAGAAGCCCCTAAAAGCGCGATGATGCGCGGTAAATTTACGTCAGCACCTTGTTGAATATGTGTATTAACCCATACTAATGGATGAATTGTCGCATCTGGCTGAAACCAAGTATAACGCCAATTGTAGTCGGCAAGTACCACTGGGCTTAACGGTCTGGGATCATGTATGATGCGCTCAAGTATTAATCTCGGGGTATCTTGAGGAGCCTGTTCGTGTCTGGTCATAGGGCGCTAGTATACCATTTTTATCCTATAATATCAATAGTGCTACACAAAAAAAATTGAAGGTGTCTCTTGATTATATATAACCTATAATATATTATTCGCGTATGACAAAAGAGGGAATACGATATTGGCAATCGGAGGCAGCTCGGGATTGGCCAAATGCTGTTTGGACCGGTGGTAAAAAGCACGACCTTATTTACGAATCCCAGGTTATCGAAGGAGTTGGACTGTGGCTTCGCGAAAAAAATTTTATTCCAAACGACGGATTACTTTTTGATATTGGATCAGGCCCTTCCACGCTAGATCTACTGGGAGTTGATGTGGCAGATAGGGCATTTGCCGCAGATATATCACAAGACCTGTTAGATAAGAATCCGTTAGTGCCTGATCACAAATTTCTCATGGATGTTGGCAGTAATCGGTTTCCACAACATTTGCAATCAAAAGTGGCACTGGCTGTATCATCACGGTGCGCGCGATATTTAGATGTTACTGAGAAAGCGCATGTAGCGGGACAAGTCCATGCAGTATTAAGGAACCAGGGTACATATGTGATTATCGATATATATTCATCTCCGTATGCGGATGTATTAGGGGAGTCCACGCCGTTTGATATTCAAGCAGAACGGTTCGTCCTTTCGCGCGCGGGGTTTCGTTCTATGAATTCCGGAAGTTTTTGGGTTCCCGTACATGATTCAAAATTTGGCGGCATGGAGTATATTCGTCATGAATATATCGTAGGCATAAAATGACGCAGTATATCGCATGAATACACTTGCGCTTTTATTACCTATTGCATATGATAGCCCCATGATCCTCACAAAGAACGATCCTCAAATATCCCGCCTTATCGGATTAGAATCCAAACGTCAGGATGAAGGCCTGGAAATGATTCCGTCGGAAAATTATGTGTCGGGCGCAGTGCGGGAAGCCATGGGGTCTATCCTTACCAATAAATATTCCGAAGGGTTTCCGCGCCACCGGTATTACGGCGGGAATGAAGTTATTGATGAGATAGAAATTCTTGCACAGAATCGGGCGAAGACATTGTTCGGTGTTGCTTCTGCCAACGTCCAACCGTATTCCGGATCGCCGGCAAATTTCGCCGTCTATCTGGCAACGTGTGCTCCCGGCGATACCGTGATGGGGCTTGCCCTCACCGACGGCGGACATCTGACGCATGGGTGGAAAGTGTCCGCAACCGGCATATTTTTCAATAGCATTCAGTATCACGTACGCACAGACGGGCGCATAGACATGGATGAGGTATGGCGTCTGGCGCGCGAACACAAACCCAAACTCATCTGGATGGGCGCAACCGCCTATATGTTTGCCTACGATTATGCCAAGTTTGCGGAGGTTGCCGATGCAGTGGGAGCGGTGCTTGCCGCAGACATTGCCCATGTTGCCGGTCTTATCGTAGCAGGGGCGCATCCCTCTCCGGTCCCTCATGCGCACATTGTGACGACCACCACCCACAAAACGCTCCGTGGTCCGCGCGGGGCAATGATTATGGTGACCCCCGGGGGCGTGAAAAAAGATCCGGAGTTACCGGGGAAAATTGATAAAGCGATATTTCCCGGACTTCAGGGCGGGCCGCACGACCACCAGACAGGAGCCATCGCCGTTGCACTCAAAGAAGCTGCCACACCGGAATTTAAGAGGTACGGTAAACAAATTGTGAAAAACGCGAAGGCGCTTGCAGACAGTCTCAAAAAAGAAGGCCTGAAACTTGTGGGGAACGGGACGGAAAATCATCTTATTCTTTTAGATTTGGTAAACATATTTGGTCCCGGCGGGGGAATTTTCGCTCAGGATGCATTGGGTGCCGCAGGGATCACCGTCAACAAAAATACAATTCCTAAAGATCCGTCCAGTCCGTTTTATCCTTCCGGAGTGAGATTAGGTACGCCGGCCCTGACGACCCGCGGGATGAAGGAAAAAGAGATGAAGGCAATTGCGAAGTGGATAGCTCAGGCTATCCGCGAAATTTCCGACTCCCGTTTGCCCGCCGATAAGGAAGCACGAATCGCGTATATAAAGAAGTTTAAAGCCGCCGTCGGGAAACGGAAACCGTTATTGGCGATCAAGGCGCAGATTAAGCAGCTCACCCGCCGCTTCCCATTGCCGTAAACTTGCATTTTATTGTGGACAGGTTTAAAATCCCAACTAATGAAATTATCTAAAGAAGGTCTTGATTTATTTCAGGGACATTTGCGGAGTTATCATATTCCCACGGATCGACCCGATGAGCTAGTTGCAGATAGTAGTGCAGAGTGGGATGACTTGGATGAAATAAGACGTGGTGGTGGACTCGCCAGTACTACACTGGCAGAAGATAGGCATGCGGTCATTTTCCCGAATCCGCAAGCAGCAAGAGAAGCGTTAGAAGAATTGCGGGATACAAGCCTAGCCTAGGTTGTGGAAACATTTTTATGAGCATTCCGGAACGACTACCTGTATATTATCCTGGACATGAACCTGCACCTACTACCGATAGATTGACACGTGTGGATAGGTATTTGATGCCTTCATTAGCGGTGGCCACTCTTGGTTTGTTGGCAACAGTTCCTTCTTTGGGGGTGGCAGAAGGAGTTTTGGGGGTAGTGTATTGCGGGATACGTCTCCATAAATACCTTACAAATAAGGCCTAAAGTATTATACGCTTGTTTCATGACGAGATTTTTGTTATAATCTCTCTAATACGCACACTCACTGAGATCTTCTTGCCGCAAGGCGCGTGAGTGGAAGATGAAAAGAAGATACGCGAGGGAGCACCGGCGTATCGGTGCTTTTTTGATTTATGGAAGAAATTACACTACAACAACTACTGGAAGCCGGGTGCCATTTCGGCCACAAAGCCGAACGGTGGAACCCGAAAGCGGCCCAGTTTATCTATACCAAAAAAGACGGCATCCATATCATTGACCTTGCCAAAACCAAGGCGGGTCTTGAGGCGGCCGGTGCGTTTGTCCGGGAGACACGCGCTGCAGGGCGCGAGGTCATATTTGTGGGCACCAAGCGTCAGGCTGCCGGGATTATCAAACAGGAGATGGTTGAGGCGGGAGCACCGTATTTTGCGGAACGCTGGATCGGCGGCTTTCTCACTAATTGGGACCAGATCAGGAAAAATATCCAGAAAATTCTTTCTATGGAAGCGGATCGTGCTGCAGGCAGCTGGAAAAAGTTCCCCAAACATGAACAGGTCAAAATGGGCCGATACCTCGACCGCATCAAAATATATTACGCAGGAGTGCTGCACATCAAAGACATCCCCGGAGCCCTGGTCGTTGTTGACGTCCGCAAAGAAGAGCCGGCTGTCCGGGAGGGTTTGCGCCGGGAAGTGCCGATTGTCGGCGTCGTGGACACCAATTCCGATCCGAGCGCCATTAATTACGTTATACCCGCCAATGACGACGCAGTAGGATCCATCCAATGTATCGTTCATTATTTGGCAACCGCATATGCGGAAGGAAAAGCACTGTGGGACAAAGCGCTCAAAGACAGCGCTCCGCCCAAGGTTGAAGGCGCGGAAGTGAAAAAGGAAGTTGTCCCGGAAAAACCAAAAGCAGTAGAATCAGAGAGCAAGCCAAAACGCGGGAGACCGAAGAAAACAGTCTCGTAATGTATGAATATTTCCCTCGACGATCTTAAAAAACTCCGTGCGGAGACCAAGGCAGGCGTTTCCGATTGCCGTCAGGCGCTGGAAGACTCAGCCGGTGATTACACAAAAGCCAAGAAGTTGGTCCTCGAGCGCGGGATAGAAAAAGCGGAGAAAAAAGCTGACAAGGATACGTCACAAGGTATTGTGGAGGCATATGTGCACAACGGGAAGGTCGGCGTTTTAGTCGAGCTTCGCTGTGAGACGGATTTTGTTGCCATGAATGAAGACTTCAAACATCTGGCCCACGAAATTGCATTGCAGGTTGCCGCCATGAATCCCAAGAATGTGAAAGAACTTCTGAAGACCCCGTATATCCGCGACGCGGGCCTTACGATCGAGGCACTCGTCAAACAAACAGTTGCCAAAGTCGGAGAAAATATCATTGTTGCCCGTTTTTCCCGGATGTCTCTGGGGGAATAATACTGTCTTCTGCCCGAACGAAAGAAGTCATATGCCGACAACCCTGCATGCACTCAAAACCTATAGGCGATCAAAGGAGATATGGTCGGAGTATCCCGGAGGCGGATGGTCGACCAACCGTCCGGTGAGTCCCAAGCTCGCGGATTCGGAGAGAGGAGAAGTTAACGTGACTGCGCTTACTGATTATTTTGCACGGCTTCTCGTGAAAGGAAACTCAGGTGATATTAAAAAAGGGCTTACGATTTTGGAAGAATCCCACCTTATAGAGGTGCGCTCTGTGTTTGACGAAATAGAGCGGAGATGGGATTTAGGTTTTGACAAATCCGGTTTTTCATCGGATGTGCAAAACAATTTAGGCATGAGTTTAGCATCGGTACGTGAATGGTATGCCGCAGGTATGCCGCTTGAATGAGCACAATGGTCTTGACCTAAACCCCGTAGTCACGTAAGATACGTATTGTGATTGAACCAGTTCTCAACACTGCGCGCGAGAAAATGAAGAAGGCTATCGACGTGACGCGCAATGACTTATCCTCAATCCGTTCCGGCCGCGCAACCCCTGCACTTGTAGAAAACATCGTGATTATGGCCTACGGAGGCTCGCAGAAACTGCGCGTGCTTGAAATGGCGACCATTACCACGATGGACGCCAAAACAATCGTGATCGCGCCCTATGATGTGTCGACACTCGCGGATATCGAAAAGGGCATACAGATTGCCTCTACAGGGCTTACTCCGGTTGTCGACCGCGATATTATCCGCATTACAATTCCGCCGCTTTCTGCCGAGCGCCGCGGCGAATATATCAAGCTTGCCAAAGTGAAGCTGGAGGCCGGGAAAGTCATGGTCAGGCAAGTCCGGGCAGAAGCAATGAAAGAGTTCAAAAAATTAGTTTCCGAGGATGAACAAAAACATGGAGAGCGGCTTGTCCAGGAACTTACCGATGAGATGATCGCGGAACTCGACAGCATGGGGGTGCACAAAGAAGCAGAACTCCTTCAGATATAACCGTTATGTTTGTAACTGCCATTGTATTTGTCATTATTCTCAGCATTCTCGTTTTTATCCATGAGCTCGGACACTTTACAGCCGCCCGGGCAATCGGTGTCAGGGTCGAAGAATTCGGGTTCGGGTTGCCGCCTCGAATTTGGGGGAGAAAGCTCGGTAAACACGGCACGATCTATTCGTTAAACTGGCTTCCGATCGGAGGATTTGTCAAGCTTGCCGGAGAGGACGAAGAAAGTGAAAAGGTGAGTGTGAAGGGGGCCAGGTTAAAAGAATATTTTTTTGCGCGCAGCAAAAAAGAACGGGCATTTATACTTCTTGCAGGCGTCACAATGAATTTTCTTCTTGCCGTGGGTATCACCACATATTTACTTACTCAGGGGGTAGCGGAAGTTTCCGGTCGCGTACATGTGGAATCCGTTGTACCCGGCGGTCCGGCAGAGAAGGCGGGAATTCAAAAAAATGATATTATCTTTTCCATCGCTGCTACAGATAAGCAGCCTCAGCTCCTTAAAACACCAAAGGAACTTATTGACTATGTGAGCGCAGAAAAAGGCAAAGAAGTAGTTTTTTCTGTTCTTCGCGATGGCGCAAAACTGGAAATGACCGTTATTCCCAGAGTCGACTACCCCAAAGGGGAGGGGCCTACAGGGATTGCCATTTCCGATTTGGAAACCCGTGTCTATCCCATATCGCAGGCGCCGTTTGCGGCCATCAAGATTACCCTTACCCGCGCATGGGATATGTTGGCAGGAATCGGAAGCCTCGTGATCAGGCTTGCCCACTTGCAGTCGGTTGGTAAGGATGTAGCCGGCCCTATCGGCATTGCGGCAGTAACCGGGACAGCCGTGAAATTCGGCTGGAAAGCAGTGTTGGAATTCATGAGCATATTGTCCTTAAACCTTGCGGTTCTCAATATTTTACCGATTCCCGCCCTGGACGGCGGGAGACTGGCATTTGTGGTATTTGAGAAGCTGTTGGGGAAAAAGGTCAAGCCTGCATTTGAACAGTCTACCCATCAGATAGGCATGATAATTTTGTTTATTCTTATTTTGTTAATTTCCATAAACGATATCCTTCGTCTTGCGCGGGGAGGATGAGCGTGATATAGTATACGGGAAATGCGCGCCGTGTACCGACCGGCGCTATGCATCCCGCCTAAGAAGCGGGACGGGGGCAAGCCCGTAACAGCAATAAATCAAGAAGCAAATAAGGTGGTACCACGGCTCATCCCGTCCTTATAGAAGGAGGGGATTTTTTTATGTCAACATACGATAATTTTTTATCTCTGGATATCCGCGTAGGGAAAATAATTGCAGTTGATGACTTTCCTGAGGCGCGGAAGCCTGCATACAAGCTGACCATTGATTTCGGGCCGGAGATC
>Ga0208958_1000588_pt1 | contig 42940 bp, 46 predicted proteins | sample RifOxyB1_FD_184032 | JGI IMG/M metagenome (GOLD analysis project Ga0208958, IMG submission 184032) | Soil microbial communities from Rifle, Colorado - Rifle Oxygen_injection B1 (SPAdes) | ecosystem: Environmental > Terrestrial > Deep subsurface > Rock core/Sediment | place: Rifle, Colorado...
GGACATGAGCCGCCCGAGTTGGATGCAGGTCCATATCGACGGCCAGTTCGACCTGATCTCGGGCGATGATTCAAGCTATCTGGGCTATCACGCCCATGGCGGGGTGGGATTGATCTCGGTGGCGTCGAACGTGGCGCCCGAGGCGATGGTCGCCCTGCACAAGGCGGCGGCGGCGGGCGATTATGCGACGGCGCGGGATTGGCAGAACCGGCTGATCGGCCTGTGCAAGGCCCTTTTCCTCGACAACTCGCCGGCGCCGACGAAATACGCCCTGGCCAAGCTGGGCCTGTGCCGGGAGGAGGCGCGTTTGCCGTTGTCGCCGACCTCGGACGCGGTCAAGCCGGCGATCGACAGGGCCATGGCCGAAGCGGGCGTGATCTGATGGCGCCCAAGCCGCAGCCAAAATCCAAGGTCATCGCCGAAAACCGCCGCGCGCGGTTCGACTATTTTCTGGAAGACAATATCGAGGCCGGGATCCAGCTGCTGGGCACCGAGATCAAGGCCCTGCGCGACGGGCGGGCGAATATTGCGGAAAGCTATGCGGCGGTGGAGGGGCGCGAGATCGTGCTGATCAACGCCGACATCCCGCCGTACAAGCAGGCCAACCGGTTCAATCACGAGCCGCGCCGGCCGCGCAAACTGCTGCTGCACCGGAAACAGATCGACAAGCTGATGGGGGCGGTGCAGCGGGACGGCCAGACCATCATCCCGCTGAAGCTCTATCTGAACGAGGCCGGCAAGGCGAAGCTGGAGATCGCCTTGGCCAAGGGCAAGAAGCTGCACGACAAGCGCGAAGCCTCGGCCGAACGCGACTGGCAGCGCGACAAGGCCCGGCTGATGCGGGACAAGGGCTGAGCCCTAGCGTGTCGCCTCAGGCCTGACCCAGCGGTCGGGCGTCCATCACGCCGGGAAGGTCTGCGAACCCGTAGCCTGCCCGGCCCGCCGTCCCGGCCGGCGGCGCGAAGAGCCCGCCGGTAAGGAGGGTCAGGGCCGTGATCGCCACCACGACGATCGCCGCATAAAGCGCGAGCCTGCGCTCGCCGCGTGAAAACACCCCGTTCGTGCGTCGCATAGTCCAGCCTCCCGCTGGGAGACAAACGCCGAAGCGCCGCCTCTGTTCCGCCTCAATTGGAGATTGGCGGATTCGTGCGACAGGCGAATAACAGTTGATGGTTAGCGGGCGATCAGGTCGCGGGCGCGGGCGAAGACGGCCTCGAACATCTCGGGCGTCAGGCGGCCCGTGTTCGTGTTCAGTCGCGAGCAGTGGTAGGAATTCAGGATCAGATAACCGCCCGCCTCGCCCTCGGCGCCGTGGCCGGCCGGCATGGCCGAGGCCGGGCGGCCGAAGGCTTTGAGGATGTTGCGGCGAGAGACGTCGCCCAGGGTGATGATGACCTTCAGCCGGGGCAGCAGGGCCAGGCGGTCGATCAGGAAGGGGCGGCAGGTCGTCTCCTCGATCGGCAGGGGCTTGTTGCCGGGCGGGGCGCAGCGGACGGCGTTGGTGATCATACAGTCGATCAGGGTCAGGTCGTCGTTCCCGTCCGGATCATAGCGGCCCGTGGCGAAGCCCGTCTTCTTGAGGGTGTCGTACAGCAGCCAGCCCGCATGATCGCCGGTGAAGGGACGGCCTGTGCGGTTGGCCCCGGTGCGGCCCGGCGCCAGGCCCGCCACCAAAAGGCGGGCGTTCGGATCGCCGAAGGAGGGCGCGGGGCCGTTCCACCAGTCGGGGTTCTGGCGCGCGTTTTCCCGCCGGTATTCGACCAGGCGGGGGCAGAGCGGGCAGTCGCGCGGCGGCTCGGGCGTCAGGCTCATTGGGCGGCCTTCGGGCGGCCGAACTCGGCCATGAGGTCGTTCAGGTCCAGGAAGGCGTCGGCCTGGCGACGCAGTTCGTCGGCGATGTGAGGCGGCTGGGTCTTCTGGGTCGAGACGACGGTGACCCGGACCCCCTTGGCCTGCACCGCCTGTACCAGCCGGCGGAAGTCGCCGTCGCCGGAAAAGAGGACGACATGGTCCAGATGCGGAGCCAGTTCGAGCATGTCGACCGCGATCTCTATGTCCATATTGCCCTTCACCCGACTGTGACCCGAGCCGTCGGTAAAGCGCTTCACCGGCTTGGTGACGACCGAGAAACCGTTGTAGTCGAGCCAGTCCACCAGGGGTTTGACCGGCGAGAACTCTTCGCCCTCGACCACCGCCGTGTAATAATAGGCGCGTGTCAGGACGGATTTTTCGCGGAACCAGTCCAGCATCCGCTTGAAGTCCAGGTCGTGATGCAGGGCGCGGGCGGCGGAATAGAGGTTCGAGCCGTCGATGAAGATCGCCAGCCGGTCGGTGGAATGAAACATGGTCGAAGCCGTCGAAAGGGATGAAGAATATGGCGTCCCGACGGACGCGCCCGTCGATGTGGGAATCGACGGGGCGATCGATCTGGACGGGGCAGTCATCGTGGCGCTGGGCTGCAATGACAAGGGGGTCTGGTCCTCTTGCCGCGAAGCCCTTGAAGCGGCGCTGGCGCGTTTCCGCACGGAAGGAATCGACGTCGTGGCTCGCTCGTCCTGGTGGTCGTCTCTGGCCTGGCCTGATCCGCAGGATCCGCCGTTCCTGAACGGGGCGGCGATCGTCGAGACACGGCACGATCCGCACGCCCTGATGGCGGCTCTCGGCCGGATAGAAGACATCTTCGGGCGGCGGCGTTCCGAGCGCAACGCGCCGCGCACCCTGGATCTGGACCTGATCGCCTATGGACGGCTGAGCGGGGATCTGGAGGGGCTGATCCTGCCGCACCCGCGGTCGGCGGAGCGACGCTTCGTCATGGGGCCCATCGCCGAGATGGCGCCCGACTGGGTCCATCCTCACGGCGGCGCGGCGCGGGAGCTGGCCGCCGCCGCCGCCGTGGCGCGCGACGCTCATCCTGTCTGAACGCCGCACTTTCGCCCTGTCGGCGTTGCAAAAGACAGTCCCAATCTGTATTTGACGCGGTTCTCCCCCGCGTTCGAGGAATTGTCATGGCCCGCGTCACCGTCGAAGACTGCATCGAGAAGGTCCCGAACCGCTTCGGCCTGGTTCTGCTGGCCGGTCACCGCGCCCGCAGCATCGCCAACGGCGCCGCCCTGACGATCGACCGCGACAACGACAAGAACCCGGTCGTGGCCCTGCGCGAGATCGCCGACGACACGGTCGTGCCGGACGAACTGCGGGAGACCATCATCACCACCCTGCAACGCGTCGACGAGCGCACCGAGGCCGAGGATGAGGCGGAAACCGTCGCGCTGCTGGCCGAGCCGCAGCACATGAACATGGCCGAGGCCGAACTGATCCGCGCCCTGCAGAGCGACCGCGACGGCGGTCAGGAGGAGCGCTACTGACGCCCGAGGGAGCCCCTGGCGTCACTATACTGCCGGCGCGAACCGATCCGGTTCCGCCGGCGCCCCCAGTCGCGAACAAGGCCGAAGCCCCCGCGCCGGCCGAGCCGACGGAGGCTGCCGTCAAAAGGCAGCCCGTGCTGCGCCAGTTCGAACTGATCGAGGCCGTCAAGGCCTATGACCCTACCGCAGACGAGGCGCTTCTGAACCGCGCCTATGTCTATGCGATGAAGATGCACGGCTCGCAGCTGCGGGCCTCGGGCGATCCCTATTTCGCCCACCCGATCCAGGTCGCGGGCATACTGACCGACTACAAACTCGACACCGCCACCATCGTCACGGCCCTGCTGCACGACGTGGTCGAGGACACGCCGGCGACACGCGACGACATCGCCCAGATGTTCGGCGAGGAGGTGGCCGTTCTGGTCGAGGGCGTGACCAAGCTAAGCCGTCTGGAGCTGCAGGCGGAGCATACGCGCCAGGCCGAAAATCTGCGGAAGTTCATCCTGGCTATCAGCCGCGACGTGCGGGTGTTGCTGGTCAAGCTGGCGGACCGTCTGCACAACATGCGGACGCTTCAGTACGTCAAGCCGGAGAAACGCGAACGGATCAGCCGGGAGACGCTGGAAGTCTATGCGCCGCTGGGCCGATCGATCGGCATCCATTCGATCGCGTCCGAGCTGGAAGAACTGGCCTTCACCCATCTGAACCCCACCGCCAAGACCGCCATCGAGCGGCGGCTGGAGGCCCTGAAGCTGGAGCACGGCCGGGCCATCGAGGGGGTCGCGGAGGAGGTGGAGCGGGTTCTGTCAGAAGCCGGGATCGAGGCCCATGTGGTGGGCCGGCAGAAGACGCCCTATTCGATCTGGCGCAAGCTGCAGCGCAAGTCGGTGGGTTTCTCGTCCCTGTCGGACATCTACGGTTTTCGCGTGATCGTGGAGGCGGAGGACGACTGCTACCGCGCCCTGGGGGTGATCCACCGCGAATGGCCGATGGTGCCGGAGCGGTTCAAGGACTTCATCTCGACGCCCAAGTCGAACAACTACCGCTCGCTGCACACGACCGTTGTGGGGCCGCGGGGCCTCCGGATCGAGATGCAGATTCGCACCGAGGCCATGGACCGGGTCGCCGAGGACGGGGTGGCGGCGCACTGGCGCTACAAGAACCAGTCCTACGGCTTCGACCGCGAGGCGATGGAACAGGGCGGCGGGCGCGACCCGCTGCAGAACCTGCGTCACCTGGTGCAGGTGATCGAGCACGGCGAAGGCGGCGAGGACTGGGTCGAGCACGCGAAGCTCGAAATGTACCTGGATCAGGTCTTCGTCTTCACGCCCAAGGGTCGTCTGGTGACCCTGCCGCGCGGGGGCATGCCGCTGGACTTCGCCTATGCGGTCCATACCGAGGTCGGGGATACGGCGGTCGGAGTGAAGATCAACGGCGAGCTGAAGCCGATGCGGACCCCACTGCAGAATGGGGATGTGGTCGAGATCATCCGCGGCGCCAAGCGCGAGGTGCCGGCCGATTGGCGCAGCCTGACCGTCACCGGCCGGGCGCGTTCGGCCATCCGGCGTCACATCCGCACCTCGGAACGCGAGGAGTTCATCAAGCTGGGCCGGGCGGCGCTCGAGCAGACGCTGGCGCGGGTCGACAAGCGCCTGACGGAAGTGTCGCTGAAGCCGGTGCTGGAGACGCTCGCGGTCTCGGGCGACGAAGACCTGTTCGAGGGTCTGGGCCGCGGTCGCCTGTCGCCGACGTCGGTGGCCGAAACCCTGTTCCCCGCTTTGAAGGGGCGGCTGAAGGCCGGGCCTGAGAAGCAGAGAATCGAGGGCGGCACCGCCCGGCTGTTCGTGCGCGGCGGCGGACTGACGCCGGGCGTGAGCGTCCATTTCGGTCAGTGCTGCACGCCGGTGCCCGGCGACCGGATCGTCGGCATACTGGAGCCGGAGACCGGCCTGACTGTCCATACGATCGACTGTCAGACGCTGGCGGCCTTCGCCGACGACGATTCGGTCTGGCACGACCTGCAGTGGACACCCCAGGCCGAAACCGACGCCGTGGCGGCGGTGCGGCTGAAGGCGACGATTCGCAACGCGCCGGGCGTGCTGGGCCAGGTGACGACCCTGATCGGCGAGGCGGGGGGCAATATCATCAACCTGGCCATGGCCTATCGGCAGCAGGACTTCTTCGACGTCACCCTGGATGTCGAGGTCGAGGATGCGAAGCACGCCACCATGATCATGGCGGCCCTGCGGGCCAATCCGTCGGTCGACAACGTCGATCGTGGACGCGGCTGAGCCTTTCGTTCGGCGGGGGCAGGCGCTAAGACCCCCGGCATGAACACCGAAGACGTCCTCAACGAATTCCGCGACGCCGGCGCCCTGCGCGAAGGCCATTTCGTCCTCTCGTCCGGCCTGCACAGTCCGGTCTTCCTGCAGAAGAACCTGGTCTTCATGCAGACGGATCGCTGCGAGCGTCTGTGCAAGGCCCTGGCGGACAAGATCGTCGCGACCGTGGGGCCGGTGGACGTGGCGATTTCTCCGGCCGTAGGCGGCATCATTCCCGGCTATGAGACGGCGCGGCATCTGGGCGTGCCGTCCATGTATGTCGAGCGGGAAGGCGGCCAGTTCAAGCTGAGGCGCGGCTTCTCGGTCGAGCCGGGACAGAAGGTGGTGATGGTCGAGGATATCGTGACCACCGGCCTGTCGTCGCGCGAGTGCATTGCGGCGATCCAGGCGGCCGGGGGCGAGGTCGTGGCCGCCGCCTGTATCGTTGATCGTTCGGGCGGCAAGGCGGACGTCGGCGTGCCGCTGATCGCCCTGGCCTCGCTGGAGGTGCCGGCCTATCCGGCCGACGCCCTGCCGCCGGAGCTGGCGGCCCTGCCGGTCGAGGACCCGGGCAGCCGCAGACTTTCGAAATGATGTCGGGTTTGGCGAGGAGCTGAGATGCGCGAACGGGTCAGGCTGGGCGTCAACATCGATCACGTCGCCACGGTGCGGAACGCCCGGGGCGGGGCGCATCCGGATCCGGTCCGGGCGGCCGAGGCGGCCCTGGCCGCCGGGGCGGACGGCATCACCGCTCATCTGCGCGAGGACCGTCGCCACATCACCGACGCCGACATCGCCGTGCTGAGCGCCCTGTGCGCGCGGGCCGGCAAGCCGCTGAACTTCGAGATGGCGGTGACCGAAGAGATGCTGGGGATCGCCCTGCGCCATCGGCCGCACGCGGCCTGTCTGGTGCCGGAACGGCGCGAGGAGGTCACGACCGAGGGCGGTCTGGCCGTGGCCGGTCACGAGGCGCGCATCCTGCCGGTGACGCGGGCCCTGTCCGAGGCGGGGATCCGGGTGTCCTTGTTCATCGAACCGACCGAGGCTCAGGTGGAGGCCGCCGCCGCCGTCGGGGCCCAGGTTGTGGAGTTCCACACGGGCCGTTACTGCCATCTGACCGATCCTGGTGAGCGCGAGGTCGAGTTCGAACGGCTGGCCGCTGCGGCGGCCCAGGCCGAAATTCTGGGGCTGGAGGTCCATGCCGGCCACGGTCTGGATTACGACACGGCGCCGCGCATGCTGGCCATCCCTGAGGTCCGCGAGCTGAACATCGGTCATTTCCTGATCGGCGAGTCGATCTTCGTGGGCCTAGACGCCGCCATCCGGCGCATGCGCGCGGCCATGGACGCAGTCCGTTGATCATCGGCGTCGGCGCGGACCTGTCGGACATCCGGCGCATCCAGGCCTCGCTGGACCGGTTTGGCGAACGGTTCAAACAGCGCTGTTTCACGGACATCGAGCGGACACGGTCGGATCGGAAACCGGACCCGGCCTGGAGCTACGCCAAGCGGTTCGCGGCCAAGGAGGCCTGCGCCAAGGCCCTGGGGACCGGGATGCGGGCCGACGTCTATTGGCGCGACATGGGGGTGGTGAACCTGAGGTCCGGCCAGCCGACCCTGGCCCTGACGGGCCATGCGGCCGAACACCTGGCGCGACTGACGCCGCCGGGCCATGAGGCCAAGATTCACCTGACCCTGAGCGACGAACACCCCTATGCGCTGGCCTTCGTGGTGATCGAAGCCTTGCCGCTGTCGTAATCGCGATATACGCCTCACGCGACGACCGCGCCGACGCGGCAAGGGGATGCCTGATCGCATGAGCGAAGATCAAAAGCCGCAGGGCGACGACGTGAACACGAGCGACGCCGCAGGCGCGACGTCGGCGGACGAAGTCTATGCCTGGACCGAGGGGAACAAGGCGGACAAGCCTGCAGAACCGGCGGCGACGCCAACCGAGCCCGTCGCGGCCCCGGTCGCCAAGCGGCCCGTGTGGAGCGATGACGGCGACGCCCCCTTTGAGGAAGAGCCGAAGAAGGCGGATGCCGTGAAGAAGACGACCAAGGCCAAGAACGGCGGAGGGGCCGGCGACGAGACCATGGAGATCGTCAAGACCATCGCCTTCGCCCTGGTGATCGCCATGGTGCTGCGAATCTTCCTGTTCCAGCCCTTCACCATTCCGTCGGCCTCGATGGAGCCGAACCTGTACGAGGGCGACTATATCGTCGTGTCCAAGTGGTCCTACGGCTATTCGAAACATTCTATCCCGTTCAGCCCGCCGCTGTTCGAGGGACGGGTGCTGGGTTCGGGGCCTAAGCGCGGAGACATCGTGGTCTTCAAGCTGCCGCGCGACGACAAGACCGACTTCATCAAGCGGGTCATCGGCCTGCCGGGCGACCGGATCCAGATGATCTCGAACAAGCTCTACATCAACGACCGGCCCGTTCAGGACGTGGTCGTCAGCGAGGGCGAGATCGACGACATCTTCGGCTCGCATCCGATCGCCGAGGTGCGCGAGACCCTGCCCGAGGGCAAGAGCTTCATGACCCAGGACTTCGGGCCGGGGAACGACCTGGACGACACCCCGGTGTACGAGGTTCCGGCCGGCCATTATTTCATGATGGGCGATAATCGCGACAACTCCATCGACAGCCGGGTCGAACAGTCCAGCGGCGTGGGCATGGTTCCGGCCGAGAACCTGGTGGGCAAGGCGGAGATCATCCTGTTCTCGTGGAAGCCCGGCGCCTCGCTGTTCAAGCCCTGGACCTGGGCCAATGTCCGGCTCGGACGGTTCTTCAACGTTCTGCACTGATGGCCAATACGAGAGCCGAGGCGGTGGTCGCCCTCGAGGGGCGGCTGGGCCACAGCTTCCGGGACAAAGCCCTGCTGGAGCGCGCCCTGACCCACTCCAGCGTGGGCGAGGGGGCGCCGGTCGGCGTTCATGGACCCACGCACAACGAGCGGCTGGAGTTCCTGGGCGACCGGGTGCTGGGCCTGCTGGTGGCGGACAAGCTGTCGCGCGACTATCCGACGGCGGACGAGGGCCAGCTGTCGTCCAGCCTGCACGCCCTGGTCGACAAGACGGCTTGCGCCCGGGTGGGCGAGGCTCTGGGCGTCGGGCCGGCCCTGCGGCTGTCGCCCGGCGAGACCAAGACCGGCGGGCGGCGCAAGGCCGGGGTGATCGCCGATGCGGTCGAGGCCGTGCTGGCGGCCGTCTATCTGGACGGCGGACTTGAGGCGGCGCGAGCGGTCTTCGACAAGGCCTGGGCGGCCGAGTTCGCGGCCCCGCCGTCGCGGACGGTGACCAATCCCAAGTCGGCCCTGCAGGAGTGGGCGCAAGGGCGCGGCCGGCCCTTGCCGACCTATCGCGTGGCGGATCGTACGGGTTCGGATCATGCGCCGACTTTCACCGTCGAGGTGACGGTCGAGGGCGTGGAGCCCTTGACCGCACAGGGGCGTTCGCGTCAGGAGGCGGAGAAGGCGGCCGCGACGGCCCTGTTGAAACGTGAAGGCGTCATTTGACCGAGATTGAAAACCAGCGCGCAGGCTTTGCCGCCATCATCGGGGCTCCGAATGCGGGCAAGTCCACGCTGGTCAACCGGCTGACCGGATCCAAGGTCTCCATCGTCACCCAGAAGGTGCAGACGACGCGGTTCCCGGTGCGCGGCATCGCCATGGAGGGCGACGCCCAGATCGTGCTGGTGGACACCCCCGGCATCTTCACCCCGCGTCGGCGTCTGGACCGGGCCATGGTCGCCTCGGCCTGGGGCGGGGCCCAGGACGCGGACGTGGTGGTCCACCTGATCGACGCCCAGTCCCACATCAACTCGGAAGGCCGCGAAGGCACGGCGGCGGATCGCCGCTCGGCCGAGGACACCGAGACCATCATCGCCAATCTGCAGTCCACCGGGACGAAGGTGATTCTGGCGTTGAACAAGATCGACGGCATGCGCCGCGACACCCTGCTGGCCCTGTCGCAGAAGCTCTTCGAGAGCGGCGTCTACGAGGAGGTCTATATGATCTCCGCCGCCAACGGGGACGGGGTCGAGGACCTGAAGCAGAGGCTTGCGCGGTCGATGCCCGAGGGGCCGTGGCTGTATCCGGAGGACCAGGCGGCGGACGTGCCGGCGCGGGTGTTGGCGGCCGAGATCACGCGCGAGAAGGTCTATCTGCGCGTCCACGAGGAACTGCCCTATTCGGCGGCGGTCGAGACCACCAGTTTCGAGGAGCGGGCCGACGGCTCGGCCCGGATCGAACAGACCATCTATGTCGAGCGCGAGAGCCAGAGGCCCATCGTTCTGGGCAAGGGCGGCCAGACGCTGAAGTGGATCGGCCAGAAGGCGCGCGAGGAGTTGAACGAGATCCTGGGCCGTCAGGTCCATCTGTTCCTGACGGTCAAGGTCGATCCGAAGTGGCAGGATTCGCGGGCGCTGTACGCCCAGTTCGGTCTCGAGTTCGACGTCTGACCAGCAGTGTTTGAAGTCCCGCGTACCCCCGGGGGGCATCCCCGGCTTGTTCTGGGCGTCCTGGGGGCGCTGATCCTCGGCGGGGCGGTCTGGGCCGGGATCGTCACAGTAGTCAAGCCGGTCAGCGACGCGGAACGCGTCGCAGCGGCGTCCGACACACCGCAGCGTCCGCCGCTGGTGGTCGTTGAGGACCTGCCGCAGCTGGCGGCGCGGCTGGAGCGCGAGGGCGCGGCCGGACGGTTCATGGGCGGCGTCCTGGTGGCCAGGGGCGACCGGGTTCTGTTCCGCCAAGTCTATGGCAAGGCGAACTATGAGCAGGACCGGCCGCTGAAGCTGGACTCGCGCTTCCGGCTGGCCTCGATCTCCAAACAGTTCACGGCGGCGGCCATTCTGCGGCTGCAGGACGAAGGCAAGCTGAGCGTCTCCGATCCGGTATGCAAATGGATCCAGCCTTGCCCGAAGGCGTGGGAGCCGGTGCGGATCAGCCATCTGCTCTCGCACACCTCGGGTATTCCGGACCTGATGGCGCGGCCGGGCTGGGGCATGCGGCGCACGACGCCGGCGACCCTTGACGAACTGACCGAGGATTCGAAGCGGTTCGGCCTGCAGTTCCCGCCGGGGACCAAGGTCCGGTACGACAATGCGGGCTTTAATCTGGCGGCGGCCATCGTCGAGAAGGCCAGCGGCCGGTCCTATGAGACCTATATGCGCGAGACCTTCTTCAGGCCTTTGGGCATGAAGGACAGCGGGCTGGATCTGGATGGGGCAGACCATGATCTTATCATGGGTTACGCCAACTTCCCCGCCGGATTGGCGGCTCAGCCGAACGCCAACACCTCCATCGTCGCGGGGGCGGGCGCGGTCTATTCGACGTTGGACGATCTGCTGGTGTGGCAGAGGGCGTTGCACCGGGGGGAACTGCTGAAACCGTCCAGCTATCAGCAAATGTTGGCCGACCATGCGCCGGCGGACGCGCCGATGGAACGGGGCCGGCCGCGCCGAGACTGGGGCTACGGCATCTTCTCGAACCGGCTGGGCGATCAGGTGAAGCCCAGTTTCCAGGATCGCCAGATCTATCACACCGGCAGCTGGGGCGGGTTCCGCAACCTGATGCTCTATCAGCCTGAGGCCGATGTGACGGTGATCGTGTTGTCCAACAATTATCACCTGCGCGACCAGGTCTTCCTGATCAGCCAGCAGGCCATGGCCGAAGCCCTGGGTCGCGAGTTCCCGACGACCCTGGACCGATAGGCCCAAGCCGGCGGCATGGCGCAAAAACAGGGCGCCAAACGTGCCAAAGGCGCCAAACCTGCCAAACGCGCCATACCTCAGTCTCCCCATCAACACCGGCTCCCAGTCTAAGGGCGTTTGAGGGCGCGGTGAGATGAGGGGTGAAAACGGGGCGCAAAGCCTTGCGCCGCCGTGTTGAGGATGGGTGGGAAATAAATTTGGGCCGTCAGGCGGGGAGCATGGACCCTGTGTCGATGTAGCGCTGGTGCCAGGACAGGGCCTCGTTCAGCAGGTGGGGCGACTGGAGGCCGTAGGAGCCCTTCAGCGCGCGCTCGTAATAGTCGGTCAGGCCGTCGCGGTATTTGGGGTGGGCGCAGCGGGCGATGATCAGCCGGGCCCGCTGTTTCGGTGACAGACCGCGCAGGTCCGCCAGACCCTGTTCGGTGACGATGACCTGGACGTCCTGGGTGATGTGGTCGACGTGGCTGGCCATGGGGACGATGGCCGAGATGGCGCCGCCCTTGGCCGTTGAGGGCGTGACGAAACAGGAGATGAAGGCGTTGCGCGAGAAATCGCCCGAGCCTCCGATGCCGTTCTGGATGCGTGAGCCCATGACCTGGGTCGAGTTGACGTTGCCGTAGATGTCGGCCTCGATCAGGCCGTTCATGGCGATACAGCCGAGGCGGCGGATCAGCTCGGGATGGTTCGAGATTTCCTGAGGGCGCAGGATGATCTTGCCGCGGAACTGCTCCATCCGGCTGTTGAGATCGGCCGCCGCCTCAGGACTGAGGGAGAAGGCGGTGGCGGAGGCGACCGTCAGCTTTCCGGCGTCGAGCAGGTCCAGCATTCCGTCCTGGATGACCTCGGTATAGGCGGCCATCCGCTCGAACGGACTGTCCATCAGGCCCGCCAGGACGGCGTTGGCGACATTGCCGACGCCCGACTGAAGCGGCAGCAGGGCGGCGGGCAGGCGACCGACCTTCACCTCATGCTTCAGGAATTCGATCAGGTGGTCGGCGATGGCGCGGGCGTTGGTGTCAGGCGCTGCGAAGGGCAGGTTGCGGTCCGGCGCCTCGGTCAGGACGATGGCGGCGATTTTATCCGGATCGCAGCGCAGGGTGGGTTGGCCGATCAGCTGGTCCGGCTTGGTCAGCGGGATCGGCACACGGTTCGGCGGCAGGGCGGTGCCGTAGTAGATGTCGTGCATCCCCTCCAGGGCGGGGTCCTGCCAGGCGTTGACCTCGAGGATCACTCGCTCGGCGCGGTCCAGCCAGGTCTTGTTGTTGCCGATCGAGGAGGAGGGGACCAGGGAGCCGTCCTCCTTGATGGCCGAGACCTCGACCACGGCGGTGTCCAGCGGCCCCAGCACGCCCTGCCACACCATGGGCGCCAGCTGGCTGAGGTGCATGTCCAGATAGTCCATCTGGCCGGAGTTGATCTTCTCGCGGGCGATGGGGTCGGAATTGTAGGGCAGGCGGCGTTCGATGCCGTCGGCCTTGGCCAGGGCGCCGTCCAGCTCGGGCCCGGTCGAGGCGCCGGTCCAGAGGTTCAGCCGGAAGGGATCGCCCGCGTCATGGGCCGCCTCGATCCGCCGGGCCAGGGCCGGAGGGACAAGCTTGGGATAGCCGGAGCCGGTGAAGCCGCTCATGCCCACCGTGGAGCCTGGAGGGATCAGGGCGGCGGCGTCCTCGGCCGACATGAGCTTGGAACGCAGGGACGGATGGCGAATGCGCGACATGAACTCTTCAGGGTTACGGCCGGGGAAGACCTTGAGCGTCTCGGTTAGGCGGCGCCTCTAAGGCGATCCATGCGACCTTGGTCGAAATCGGGGCGCGCGTCCCTGATCTCCGTCAAACCCGCCTGCGGCTTATGGAACGCCTCAGCAGCCCGTCGGTTTGCCCAGGACCGACGGAAAGGATTCCCATGAAAGCCCTGGTTCTGAACTGCACGCTCAAGCCTTCGCCTGAACCTTCAAGCACCGAGGCCCTGGCCCGGGTGGTGATTTCGGAACTGGAGCAGGGCGGGGCCGAGGTCGACATAGTCCGACTGGTGGACCTGAACCTCAAGCCCGGCGTCAGGACCGACGAGGGCGAAGGGGACGACTGGCCGAAGGTGCACGAGAAGATCATGGCCGCCGATATCCTCGTCTTCGCGACACCGACCTGGGTCGGTCAGATGTCGAGCGTCTGCATGCGGGCGCTGGAGCGGATGGACGCCCTGTTCGAGGAGACGGACGACAGCGGGCGTCCGGTCGCCTTCGGCAAGGTGGGCGGCATCGTCATCACCGGCAACGAGGACGGGGCGCATCACATCGTGGCGACGGTATCCCAGGCCCTGATCGACATGGGCTTCACCATGGCGGCGCAGAGCTGGACCTATTGGCACCTGGGCCCGGGACCGGGGCCGGACTATGTCGAGACCGACCAGGGACACGATTACTCGGATCGGGTGGGGCGAAACGCGGCGCGGAACATGCTGGCCCTGGCCAGGGTGCTGAAACCCGACACCTACCCCGTTCCCGAAAGCTGAGAACAGGACTAGAACAGGGGCATGATCGCCGCCCTGCTCGCCGCCCTGGCTCTTCAAACCGCTCCGCCGCTGGCGGCCATGGTCCCCCTGCGGGACGACAGGATCGGCATGGCCGCCCAGCAAGGGGCGGACGAGGCGGCCGCGACCCTGGATCGGATGCACCAGGCGGCGGCGGAGGCGGACGGCGAAACCTATTTCGCCCAGTTCAGCAGCGACGCCCGTTTCATCGGGACCGACGCCTCGGAGCATTGGGATATTCCGGCCTTCAAGGCCTATGCGGAACCGATATTCGCGCGGGGGCAGGGGTGGACCTATCGGCCCTATGACCGGACCCTGATTATCTCGGGCGACTTCGCCTGGTTCGACGAGAAACTGGACAACGACTCCTATGGCGCGCTGCGGGGGTCCGGGCTGTTGAGGCGGACCGGGCCGGGCAATGTCTGGAAGATCGAGCAATATGTGCTCAGCTTCACCGTGCCGAACGACCGGGCCGACGCGGTTGTCGACGCGATCAAGTCCGATCCCGCCGACTGATGGATTTCCACGAGGAGGCCTTCGTCCTGTCGGCGCGGAGCCACGGCGACACCGGGGCCGTGGTCGATCTGCTGACCGAGACCCATGGGCGTCGCGCGGCCTATGTGGCGGGCGGAGCGTCGCGGAAGATGCGGCCGTTTCTGCAAGCGGGGGCGCGGGTCATGGCGGACTATCGGGCGCGGACCTCGGATCATCTGGGCGGAGCGCGGCTGGAGCCGGTGGGCGAGGGGCCGAGCGCCCTGTTCGACGACGCCCTGGCCCTGACCGGCCTGGCGGCGGCGGCGGGGGTGGCCCAGGGCGCCCTGCCGGAGCGCGAGCCGCACCCGGGGGTCTTCCTGGCTTTCGAAGCCCTGATGGCCGCCTTCGCCTTGCCCGAGGTCTGGCCGGCGGTCTTCGTCCGTTTCGAGGCGGGGCTGCTGGAGGATCTGGGCTTCGGACTGGATCTGTCGAAATGCGCGGCGACCGGGAGTACGGACGCCCTGATCTACGTCAGCCCCCGCACCGGCCGCGCCGTCAGCCGCGAGGCCGGGGCCCCCTATGCCGACAAGATGCTGACCCTGCCGCCCTTCATGCTGGGCGCCCAGGCGGGGGTGGTCGAGGGGGATGTGAAGGCGGGGTTCGACCTGACCGGGCATTTCCTGGAGCAGTTCGTCTTCCACCCGCAGAATCGGCCCCTGCCGCCGGCGCGGGTGTGGATGCTGGACAAGCTGGGCGAGGCGGGGCGGCTGTAGGACCCCGCTCCGCCCGACCGGCTCAGCCCTGCCAGACCATGCTGGCGATACCGATCTCGCGATCCGGCGTATAGGCGATGGTGAAGCCGTGCAGTTGCGCCAGCTGCGCCTCCGACTCCGGCGAAAAGAAGATCCCGAGCGCCATCCTGTGGGCCGGGGCCAGATCCAGGCGCAGGCCGCCGTTCAGCTTGTAGACGTCGTAGCGCAAGCCCTCGACGAAGGCGTCCCAATTGCCCAGGGACTCGCATTTCATCTCCACCACGATCTCGTCCGTCGCCTCGTTCTGGAAAGGATCGTTGACCAGGAAGTCGGCGCGCGCATTGTCGGGATAGACGCGCGGCTCGCGCATGATCCAGGTCGGGCGATCGTCGGCGTTGACGAAGGCGGCGATCTCGGCCTGGGCCCAGGCCTCCCATCCGCCCTGCAAGGGCCAGACGTTGCGGATGCGGGCGACATTGGCGCCGGCCCAGGCCTGGACGAGGGCGAGGAAGTCACGGGGGGATAGGGGCATGGAACCGGTTCTCCAATGAGGAGCCGGCGGGCGCGCCGGCTGGGGTTGGGAAAAGGGGGCGACGCTGGGCGTAGAGAGATCCCGCCGTCCCGCCTTGGCGGCGAGACTGAGCAGCAGCAGGTCGAAAGCCGTGTTCATGGATGAGGTCTCCCCGATCCGTAACGTCGGGTCGTAAGCCCCGTCCCGCGCCCGGATCGCCCAATGGATTGACGCGGGGCGTCCCGCTCCGTGAACGGGCGCCACGGAAGAAAATCAACCACGAGTAGTTCACGTTCGGCGGTCTGGTCCGTCAAGCCTGCAGAGGTCGTCCTCAGCGGGGCCGGGCGATCTTCTTCCAGCGGGCCTCGATCCAACGGGTAAGGAGACAACTCATGGCTATTCCGACACCGGTGAACGGGCAGATCACCGACGCCGTCACCCAGGCGAATGTGAAGGTTCTAGGCGACGCCCCGGCCATGGCCATGGGCGCGATCTATCAGTCGCTCGCCCATTCCACGGGCATCCTGTACGAGAACGCCACCTCGTCGCAGCAGCAGCTGGCGATCGCGGCCCAAGCCGCCACCAACCAGGGCGTGATCCAGATCTACAGCGTCGACACCATGGCCGGCGCCGTGGCGACCTCGAAGATCGCCCAGTCCGACACCCCCGACAACATGCTGGCCCTGCTGACCGCCCTGCGCGCCGCCGGCCCGGCCCACCCCGTCTCGTAACGGTCCGCCGCGCAACCAGAAGAAGGATCTAAGACATGGCGCTTCCGACACCCGTCAACGGCATGATCACCGACGCCGTCACCCAGGCCAACGTCAAGGTGCTGGGCGACGCTCCGGCCATGGCTATGGGCGCGATCTACCAGTCGTTGGCTCACTCGACCGGCATTCTCTACGAAAACGCCGCCTCGTCGCAGCAGCAGCTGGCCATCGCCGGTCAGGCGGCGACCAACCAGGGCGTGATCCAGATCTACAGCGTGGACACCATGGCCGGCGCCGTGGCGGCCAGCAAGATCAGCCAGTCCGACACCCCGGACAATCTTCTGGCCCTGCTGACCGCCTTGAAGGCCACCGTGGTCTGAGGCTGACGAAGAGACGGCGACGGCCGCGGCGGGAGGTTTCGTCCCCGCCGCGCCCACCCCTGGAGGACGACCATGGCTGAAGCGGAAGCGGACAAGACGCAGAAGACGAGGAACGGCTCATCCCCAAATATGGGCGAGTTCGAGGACATTCTGAAGCTCATGCTCGAGCTCAGCAAGAATCCGGCGACGGCGCCGTCGGCGGAGGCCGTCGCCAACACCCTGCTGACCGTGATCGGCTCGGGGCCCAGCTTCGCCGCCATGCAGAGCCTTGTCGCGGCCAATCAGGCCAGCGGGCTGATGTACCACAACGCCGTGGCCCAGCAGCAGACCACCAACATCCTGGGCATGGTCGCCACCATGAACTGCGTCCAGGCCCTGATGGACAAGCCGTCTGTCATTCCGTGGCCGGACCTGCACCACCCCCGTCGTGAGGAGACGTTCGAATGAGCCAGGACAGCCGGCGCGAGCGACGGGCCGAGCGGGCGACGGCGGCGGTGCGCGAGGAAGAGGTGCTGCTGTGCGCCGGGGCGGGCGTCTGCCAGGCCGCCCTGATCACCCTCATGGCTTCGGCCGACGCCTTCGCCGCACGACTGGCGGCGTCGAGCCAGGCGGCGGCGGAATTGTCGACCCTGCAGATCCGGCAACTGGCCCTGAGCCTGACGGAGATGCAGACGACGCGCGTCGCCCGGACGGTGGATGTCCGCTCGGAGTCCCGCAAGGCGACGACGACGCCCGCCTATGGCGCGCCGGTCGTGACCTGAAGATCAAAGGGGGGAGTTATGGCGGAGACCGTCAATTCACAGATCACCGACGCCGTCACCCAGACCAATGTCAAGGTTCTGGGCGAGGGGCCGGCCGAGGCCGTCGCCATTTCGGTGCAGGCCGTGGCCCACGCCACCAGTCTGTCGGTCGAGAACGCCAGTCAGACTCAAGGCGGGATGCAGCAGATCAACAACGCCGCCGTCGGCGCCCTGATCGCCAAGATCCTCGAAATCCCACTGGTCTGACCCATGGCCTATCCGACCCCCGTCAACAGCCGGATCACCGACGCGGTGACGCAACAGAATCTGATGGTTCTGGGCGGGGCCTCGACGGTGGCCATGGGCTCGATCTACCAGAGCGCGGCCCACTCCCTGTCGATCGCCTTCCAGAACGCGGTCCAGGCCCAGAAACAGGCGTCGATCAGCGCCCAGGCCGCGAGCAACATGGGCGTGATCCAGGTCTATCAGGCCGGATCCATGGGCGCGGCGGTCGGCGCCGCCCGCATCGCCCAGCCGCCAGCGGGGTCCAGCAGTCTGGAGAAGGCTCTGGTCCTGCTGGTCGCCGTCAAACTTCTCAACCTCTAGCCCTTCGGGATTGAACCATGGCCGCCGATACGCCCGTCAACGCCCAGGTCACTGACGCGGTCACCCAGACCAATGTCAAGGTGCTGGGGGAAGCCCCGGCCCAGTCCATGGCGCTGGTCTATCAGAGCATGGCCCATTCGATCTCCCTGGCCATGCAGAACGCCCAGCAGGCGCAAGGCGGGCTGCAGCAGATCGGCAACGCCGTCACCTCAAGCGCCGTCACCATGATCATGAATGCGGCGCAGAAATAGCGCAGGCCTGAGGAGAGGGAGGGCGTCTCATGACCGACGCGGTCAACAGCCAGATCAAGGATGCGGTCCAGACTTCGACCAATTGGGCCCTGGGCTTTGCGCCGCTGGAGGACGGAACCCCGAGCAGCGCCACACGGGTCTCGGCGGGCGGCGTCATCGCCTATGACAAGTCCGCCCAGGCGGCGGCGATCTCGGTCCAGGACGCCGCTGACTACCAGCGCAACGTCCTGTCGATCAGCACGACGGTCCAGGGCAAGGCCATGGCGATGATGCTGGCGTCTAGCCCGACGATCAACGAACCGGCCCTTGTGGCCTACGCCATGGCCCTGGTCAGTTCGTTTGCGGCGCCTATCGCGGCGGGGCTGGCGGCGGAATCCGTGACCAAGGCCTTCGAGACCTTTCCCCGAAACTGAAACCCGAACCAGGAGCGTGTCCCATGTCCAGACTGACCGTGTTGCAAACCAGCGAAGCCCAGGCCGTGGTCGAAGAGGCCGAAGCCCTGGAACGCGAGACCCGTATCGAGACCGCACGGCTGGAGGCGGTCGACGACCTGCCCTGTCTGGACGGATTCGACGAGAGCCAGGCCCGCTACCGCGAGCTGCGCACAGCGGCGCAGGTGGTCGTGGCCATCCTGTACCGGATGCAGGAGCCGCTTCGGGAGGATCCCTATGCGCCCCTGGCGGCCAAGCTCATGGGCAAGGCCAAGGCGCTGTTGAGCGAGATAGAGGACGGCGAACTGGTCGAGAAGATCTCGCTGGTTCCGGCCGCCGACAAGGAATGAGCCGCCGGGAGAGACGCGCCATGGGCCATGATGAAGCGGGGGTCGACGAGGAGGCGCCGCCTGCCGCACTCGCCGACCCCATGGTCATGGCGGCGCGGCGCCTGGTGATCGACGTCTTCCAACTGGCGGCCGCCCAGATGCCCGAGTTGCTGAAGGCCCAGTCGGCTTCCTCGGCAGGGGCGGAGATCCAGGTCTTCACCGAGGCCATGCTGTCGCAGCTCCAGGCCCAGGTGACGCGCGCCCTGGGGGTGGCGCCGTCCGATCCTCCGGGAGGCGCGTCATGACCCAGGCCGAAGGCGCGCGGCGGCATCTGTACGACTCGATATCGGACCAGAAGCACAAGGTGGTCGACGGGTTCGCCGATCAGAGGGCGCAGCTGAAACAGGCCGTCGCCGAACAGAGGCTCGCCGCCATGCCGGAGGACATGAGACGGGCGGAGATGGGGGCTTCCGCCCTGGTCAGCCTCGAGATCGTCGAAGCCTTGCAGAAGATCATCGCGAAAGAGGTGACGCGGCAACTGGATCTGGCCATCTGCGCCATGATGGAACGGACGGCCCAGGCGCAGGCTGAGGCCCAGGCCCAGGCCCAGGCCCAGGCCCAGGCCGACGCGCGGGCGGACCGCGTGGCGTCGGCGGTCAAGGCGCCCGCCGTCGGACGGGCGGCGAGGCGGTTCCCCGGCCGTCGCTGACCCCTCGACAGACCAGGCCTCCATAGAAAAAGGCCGCCGGAGCGATCCGGCGGCCCTTTCATTCGAACACGACGTCGATCAGAAGCGGAAGCTGGCCCGCAGCAGCAGCGAGTAGCGGACGTAGTCCTCCATCAGCTCGGCGTCGCCGGTCAGGGACAGCATGCCCAGGTCGTTGCCGAGGTTCAGGCGGAAGCCCAGCAGCAGACCGCCACCCTCGACCGCGTCGGGCGACAGGACGAAGTCCGGGCCGCCGCTGGCGAAGCGGGCGATGGTCTCGCCGGCGTCTACCGAGAGATTCTGGCGGTAGCCGATCCGCAGCTCGGGACGGATCCAGCCGTCGCGGCCGAAGCCGTAACCGACGTTCATCGCGGCGACGGCCGAGAAGATGTGGCTGTCGCGCGAATCGATATCCAGGTCGAAGCCGTCGCCGCCGCCGCTTTCCGTGCGGGCGTCCTCCGAAAGGCGGAAATACTCGGCATAGACTTCGGGGCGCACGTTCAAACGACCGAAGTTCCGCTCGTAGGAGGCGCCGCCGGCTGCGGCCGCGGTCCAGCCGTGCCAGTCGGAGCTGTTGTTCAGATAGACGCCGTCTGCGACCAGGGACCGGTCGGCGCTGAAGCTGGCGTAGCCGCCCGCCGCGCGGGCCCAGGTCGTCCAGTACTGGCCCTGGGCGCGCCAGTAGAGGCCCAGTTCCAACAGATTGGCGGACAGGATTTCCTCGGCCTCGGCCTCGGGATCCTCGATGTCCGAGGAGGTGAAGGCGGCCGTGACGCCGAAGGCGCCGACGCTGGTGCCGTTTTCGACGCCGCCGGCGACGCCGAAGCCTTCCGAGCGGAAGCCGTAGGAGTCGGTCTTGTCCTTGTCGGCGTAGAAGTTGATCTCCTGCAGCCAGGCGCTGGTTTCGCCGGGCGCGGCCGAGGCGTTGCGGCCGGTGAGGGCGCGCGTCACGGCGTCGACGCCGGCGGACAGAGACATCAGCGGACCGCCCGAATGGTCGGGCAGCATCTGCTCATAGACGTTGGCGAAGCCCTCGCGGTCCGTCTGGCTGAGGAAGAGGTTCTGAAGCGTCGTATTGTCGCCCAGGGCCTCGTAGACGGCGTCGAAGGCGGCGGCCTCGACCGGGATCAGCCCGGCTTCCTGGGCGGTGCGGCGACGCGCGTCGACATAGACCTTGCCCGCAGTCGTGTCGGCGCCGGCCGAGACCACATACAGATAGGGCGAGTTCTCGCTCAGAAGCGCCTGGTCGATGGTTCCAACTGTCAGAGAACCGGCGTTGATGACGTCGAAACGGGCCGGTTCCTGCAGCAGGCTGGCGAAGCGAACGCCCAGGGCGGCGCCGGTCGCGATATTGGCCGCGCCGCTGACGTTGAAGCCGCCGGCCGTGTTGGCCGACGGATCGACGGTTAGGACCAGGGTGCCGTCGGCGCCGACGTTCAGGCTGGAGATATTGGTCGCCGTGGTCTGGTTGGCGAACAGGGAGCCGTTGGTCACATTGAGCGCCAGACCGGCCGCATTGGTGATCGCCCCCGAAACGGCGGCGCCGCCGGTGATCGTCATGGTGTCGGCGCCGCCGCCGAACGAGATGTCGCCGATAATCGTGCCGTTCTCGACGTTCAGGGTGTCGCCGCCGGAGCCGAGCCGGATGGCGCCGACGATCGTGGGCTCCGCGCTGTCGGGCACGCCGTCGTCATCGGTATCGGTGGCCGTGCTGTCCTCGTCGGCGGCTATGCCGTACTGGCGCAGAAGGACGCCGGCGGTGTTGGCCGACAGGTCGATGGCGATGGCCTCGCCGTCGGCCGTCGTCTCGTCGTCGGGATCCAGGGCTATGCCGACGGCGATCCGCCCGGCGTTGGTGAGCTGGGTCAGGCTGCCGGACAGGTCCCTCACGGCGACGGCGTCGCCGTGGTTGCCGGTGAAGGCCGCCGTGATCGCGCCCGTGTTGGTCAGGGCGCCGACATTGGCCCCTGAGCCGATCAGGACGGCGGTGGAGGTCTTGGCCGTGTCGCCGGAGACGCCGGTCTGGATCGTGCCGGTGTTGGACAGGGTCGGGGCGGTCACGCCGGCGCCGACCCAGACGGCGGTCGCGTCCGCCTTGGAGGCCGAGGCGGAGATCGTGCCTTCGTTCCTGACGCCGCCGACGACCGTCACGGCTTGGCCGCCGGCCACGCCCAGCTGAAGCGCACGCGCCTCCTTCTCGGCATAGACGCCCGAGCCGCTGATGCTCCCACGGTTGATCAGACCGTAGGCGGCGTCGCCGGTCCCGACCGCGCCGAGGGTGACGGTGTCGGTCGTAGACCCGATCAGAAGGGCGGGAGCGCTGCCCAGGGAGGTGAGGGACGCCGTGGTTTCGCTGGCGTCCAGTATGCCGTCGCCGTCGCGGTCGGTGTCGTCGCGGTTCTTGACGCCGTCGCCGTCATCGTCCTCGTCGCCGTTCTTGACGGAGTCGCCGTCGTCGTCGCCCTCGATGCCGGCGGAGCTGTAGCTGGGGCCGACATCCAAGAGCACGCCGCGGGCGATGTCCGCCGCAACGCGGACGGCGGGGCCGCCCTGCAGCAGGTCGTCGGCGTCCAGATCCTCGAGATAGAGCGCCGAATCCGAGACCGTGCCGGAGGTGGGCTTGGCGGGCGGGGGCGTGGTGTAACGATAGCCGGTGGTGGTGACGGCGGAATGGATCTTCAGCGCGCCGCCCACGTCGCCCTCGATCGAGACCCCGGTCGCGCCGGCGCCGGAGGCCGTGATCGCCCCCGCCAGATCGACATTGCCGGAGATCGCCCCTGTGGTGCGGACCCCGTATGTGCCGTCGCCTAGGACGCGAACCGTGCCGAGGCTTTGCAGACGGCCGGTCAGATCGGTCTCGACCGCCAGGCCGTAGCTGTTGTTCCCCTCCACCGTGATCGAGCCGGTGTTCTCCAGAGTGATGTTGCCGGTGAAGGCGGACGGTCCGGCGACGCGAACTCCGTAACGGCCCGTGCCGGTCGCGAAGGGGCCGTCGATGTCGCCGTCGCTGTCGGTGTCCTTGTAGTCGGCGTCTTCAAGCGAATCGGTGATGGAGATCGATCCGCCCATGGCGAGGGATCCGGTGTTGCCGCCGTTCACCAGAACGCCCGTCGCGCCGTCGGCCGACTTGGCCATGGTGATCGAGCCGCCGCTGTCGATGTCCAGCGTATTATTGGAGTTCAGCGTCATGGCCGCGCCGGAGGTGACGGCGATCGAGCCGCCGCTGCCGATCCGAACATTGTCGGCGGCCGTGCCGGTGGCGTTGGACGTCTGAATCGGCGTGGTGCGGGCGGTCGAGACCACGACCTCGGCCTGAGCGCCAGTGACAGCCAACAAGGGAGCGATCGCCACGGCGCTCGCGAGCAGAATACGCATTCGGAAGAAAACCCCTGGTGGCCACGCGATCACGAACTAGGCGGTCCATTACAGGATCGACGCCAACCCTGCTCAAGTTTATCGAATTTGAGGCGAATGCAAGGCCGTGTTCAGCATGTTGCCGTTCGGTGTCGGACCGGACGCAGGCGTAAGGGTTTGGATTCCGTTGCGGTTGCGGCGGGTGCGGAAGGATTTTCGGCGGGGCTATTGAGCTTTGCCACAGTCGGGTCTAGGGGGCGAAAGCATGGTCAAGCGCGTTTTAAGAGGACGCATCCATTCCACGCCCCCCGGCGTTGGCGAGCCAGGACCAGATGAGAATTTCTTCATGACCCTAACCGATCTCGACGTTCACGAAAGCGAGCTCCGGCTGATTCCCGGACTGGACGTCGAGGTCGCGGACACCTTGCGGGCGCTGAAGCTGGCGGCGACCGAGGATCGGCCCCGGCTGGTGGACACCACCATGCTGTACGCGCCGCGCTCGGGCGGGGTGAAACGCTATCTTCTGTCGAAAAAGGCCTGGATCGAGGCCAACCGGCCCGGCGTCAGCCATTCCCTGATCGTGCCGGGCGCGCGGCACAAGGCGCGCCCCGACGGCATCGTACAGCTGCGGGCGACGAAACTGCCCTTCGGCGACGGCTACCGCTGGCCCACCTCGGTCAAGCGCTGGAGCGCCTGGGTCGCGGCCATGAAGCCGTCGATCATCGAGGCCGGCGACCCCTATACGCCGGGACAGGGCGCCCTGGAGGCGGGGCAGCGGGTGGGGTGTCCGGTCGTCGGCTTCTGCCACTCGGACCCCGCCAGCCTGGCGGCTCTCCATTTCGGAGAATGGGCCAAGAAGCCGGTCGAGAAGCGCTGGGCGCGGCTGTTCTCCCAGTTCGACCGAGTTGTCTCGCCCAGCCGGTTCATCGCCCGGCGCCTGGAGGAGGCGGGGGTGGACAATATCGTCATCCGGCCGCTGGGGGTCGAGATCGACACCTTCCGGCCCGAGCGTCGCGACCGTCCATGGTTGTTGAAACAGCTGGGCCTGAGCGAGGACGCCCGGCTGCTGTGCTTCGCCGGCCGGCCGGCGAAGGAGAAGAACGTCGATATTCTGATCGAGGCCGTCCAGAAGCTGGGCGCCCCCTATCATCTGGTGCTGGTCGGGGCGGGGGCGGGCATGCCGGCGGAAGATCGGGTGATCTCCTTGCCCTATGAGAAGGATCCCAGGGCGGTGGCCCGGATCATCGCCAGCTGCGACGCCTTCGTGCACGCCAATGACAAGGAGCCCTTCGGTCTGATCGTGCTGGAGGCCATGGCCTGCGGCCGGCCCGTGGTCGGGGTCAACGCCGGGGGCGTGGCCGAGACGGTCGATCCGTCGGTCGGACAGCTGGCGGCCAGCGCCGACGCCGGCGACTACGCCCAGGCGGTCGAGGCCCTGTTCGCCCGCGACATCGAGGCCGTCGGCCGCGCGGCGCGGGAAAAGGCCGTCAGCCAGTTCGCCTGGAACCGCGTCTTCGAGGACCTGTGCATGGTCTATGGGGAGCTGACGGGCGACGCGGGATTCGTCCAGCCCCAGGAAGCCTTCGCCGTCCACTGACGGCAGGCGGCGGCCGCGACGAAACGGCCAACGCGTTCAAATGTGAAAGAGACGAGCGGGGCGCGCCACTTCTTCGGCTTGAAAGAAGTGGCGCGAGTGACGGGGCTCGAACCCGCGACCTCCGGCGTGACAGGCCGGCACTCTAACCAACTGAGCTACACCCGCGTTATCTGCGTCGAAACTTTTGAGTTGTTTCGAAAACTATGGTGGGAAGGCGGCAGCGCCACTCTGTCTATTTCTAGAGAGAGTGGCGCGAGTGACGGGGCTCGAACCCGCGACCTCCGGCGTGACAGGCCGGCACTCTAACCAACTGAGCTACACCCGCGTTTCCCGGCCGAAGCGGCAGTGCGCCCCGGCGAGGGGCGTCGTTTAGGCGGGCTGCCCCGGCGCGTCAAGCGGCCTTTTCCGAGAAAGATCGAAGCCGAAGCGGGATCGCCTGTGGAGAATTCGGCAGGCCCGGGCGGGCGGCTGTCGGTACGCCGGAAAAAAGCGAACTCTTTTCGCGTCTAGGCTTCACAAATGACGCGGTCGCCCGTCTAGGTTGTGATCGCGCAAGCGTGTCCGGCCAGGTCGTCTCATGGGGGAGGGGAAATGACGCCATGACCATCGTTCCGCTGTTTCCGGCCTGGTCGGGAGACGAAGAGACGACGCCCCAGAATGCGGCTGCGGCTGGACGGGGACCTGAGGGCGCAGAGCCGCAGGCTTCGCCCGCATCGGCCCAGATGCGGGTGAGGGTGGTGCGGCGCGGCAGGGTCGCCGGTCCGACCCCTGCAGAGATCATCGCCCAGTCGCTGGATCGCCGGCCCGGCCTGGACCGATTCTGGGCCGTCTGGATGGCGCACCAGGCGGGGCTGCGGCAGAGGAGCCTGAGGCTGAGCGGCGGGAATCAGGCGGACGCCGAGGACGCGCTGAGCGCCGCCATGGTGCGGGCGGCCCAGGCCTTTGATCGACAGCCGGTCCAGAACCCTGGGGCCTGGCTGGTGCGTATCCTGCACAACGCCTGTATGGACCAGCATCGCCATAACGCCAGCCGGGTGCCGATCGAGAGCGAAGACGAAGATCTGCCGCAGCCGTCGGGCGGGGCCTGGGCCGGGCCGGAACCCTCGCCGGAAGACGCCCTGTCGCGGCAGGAGAGCGACGCGGCCTGGGGGCGGGCCATGAGCGCCCTGCCGGAGGCCCTGGTCGAGCCGTTGAGGCTTCATCTGGACGACTGGAGCGACGAACGGATCGCCGCCCACCTGAACATCAGCCGGGAACTGGTCCGCAAACGGCGGCAGCTGGCGAAAAACCGGCTACGGCTGCTGCTGGACCTCTAGCCGAAGGTGAAGGCGAAGACCTGAACCCCGGGATCGAGGAACTCGATCTCGAAGGTGCGTTGGTCGACGGAGCCGGTCTGGCGGATCAGTTGGTACAGGCGCTGGTCGTCGATACGCCCGAGGCCCTGCGCGTCGATATCAGCCCCCGCGTCGGCGCCCGGCGCCCGGCCGTCGATGCGGACGCGGAACCGCGGGCTCGAGCCGGACGCCCCCGGCCCCATGACCAGGTGCAGGTCGCGCGCCCGGAAACGGAAGGCGACACGACCGCCGGCCGACGCCAGTTCCGCGTGCTCGCGGGTGACCCGCCAGGAGCCGCTCAGGCTCCAATCGTTGAGGTTCAGGGAGGCGGGCGCATAGGTCTTCAGCGCGTCACGCGCGAAGCCGCCGGGCGAGCGGAAGTTTTCGGCGCGGGCGTAGCCGACATAGGTCTCGGGCGATCCCAGTCGGCTCATGTCGGCGGCGGCCTCGGCGCCCTGGGCCTGGATCTGGACAAGATCGGTCGCGACGGCGGCGGCGCCGGCCTCCTTCAACAGTTGCTGGATAACCCGTTCGGACCCGTCGTAGTCGCCCTCGCCGAAATGGTGGTGGCGGATGCGGCCTTGGGCGTCGATGAAGTAGTGGGCGGGCCAGTACTGGTTCCTGAACGCGCGCCAGACCGCGAAGTCGTTGTCCATGGCGACCGGATAGGTCACGCCGAGACGGTTCACGGCCTCTCGAACATTAGCCTCGGACTTTTCGAAGGCGAACTCGGGCGTATGGACGCCGATCACGACCAGGCCCTGGTCCCTGTATTTCTCGGCCCAGGCGCGGACATAGGGCAGGGCGCGCAGGCAGTTGATGCAGGAGTAGGTCCAGAAGTCGACCACCACCACCTTGCCGCGCAACTGATCGGGCGTGAGGGGCGGGGAGTTGATCCAGGTGACGGCGCCGGTCAGGGGCGGCATGGTCCCCTCGACCGGCAGGTTGGCAAGGTCGGTCGGCGCTGAGTTCGTTGGGACGCCCCGACCGATGCCGCTCAGCAAGGCCTGTTCAAGCCGTCCGGTGCTGCTGGCCGAGATGCGGGTGAGCAGGCCGGTGTCCAGACCCAGGCCGATGACGACCACCCCCGCCAGAACCAGAACGCCCAGACCGCGCCTGACCCATTCCCCCACGCCGAGCGCGCCCTTCATGGCCTTGAACACCCGCCCCCCGACCAGCAGGGCCAGGGCCAGGGAGGTGGCGGCGCCCGCCGCATAGGCCAGCAGGAGAACGGTGGAGCCGACGCCCGCGCCCTGCAGGGCCGCGCCGGTCAGGATCAGCCCCAAGATCGGACCCGCGCAGGGCGCCCAGAGCAGCCCGGTCGCTACGCCCAGCAACAGGGACGAACGGACATCGCCCTGGGGGCCGGCGCCCCGCTCCGCGCGGTCCGTCAACCATGACCCGGCCGCCACCAAGGGCCGCATCAGCCGGTCGCCCACCGCAGGGATCAGCAGGCTGAGGCCCAGCGCCGCCATGACCGTCAGGGCGATCCAGCGCCCCGCCTCGTTGGCCCGCACCGCCCAGCCGCCGCCCAGGGCCGCCAGACTGGCCACCCCGGCGAAGGTCAGAGCCATGCCCGCCAGCAGGGGCAGGCCGTTACGGACGAACGGTCGGTCAGCCCGGGCGAAGACGAAGGGCAGGACCGGCAGGATGCACGGACTGACGATGGTCAGGACGCCGGCCAGATAGGAGACGAGAAACAGGATCATGGAGCGGGCTTGGGGGCTGTCGTTCGCTCTGATACGACGGATAGACGTCTTCGGTTACCACTGCCGGGGATTATCTCCCACAGATAGACGACCTGTCGGTGTCGAACGGGCTAGACTTCGCGCTTCCGATCCCCGATTCGCTGGCCCATGACGATCCACGCCCCGCCGCCGGAAGGCGGCCGTATCATCGACGAGCCGATGGAGACGGCCCTTAGCCGTCGCTATCTGGCCTACGCCCTGTCGACCATCACCAACCGCGCCCTTCCCGACGTTCGGGACGGGTTCAAACCCGTGCATCGGCGCATCCTGTACGCCATGCACCAGATGCGGCTGAACCCGCAGGCGGCGGCGCGCAAATGCGCCAAGGTCGTCGGCGAGGTCATGGGTGGATACCACCCGCACGGCGACGCCTCGATCTATGAAGCCCTGGTCCGCCTGGCCCAGGATTTCGCCCAGCGCTATCCGCTGGTCGACGGCCAGGGGAACTTCGGCAATATCGACGGCGATAGCGCCGCGGCCATGCGCTATACCGAGTGCAAGCTGACCCCGGCCGCCGTCCTATTGCTGGACGGCATTGACCAGGACGCGGTCGATTTCCGGCCCACCTATGACGACCAGGACGAGGAGCCGGTCGTCCTGCCGGCCGGCTTCCCCAATCTGCTGGCCAACGGTTCGTCCGGCATCGCCGTGGGCATGGCCACCTCCATCCCGCCGCACAATGTCGGCGAGCTGATCGACGCCTGTCAGCTGTTGCTGGACCGACCCGAGGCCACGACGGACGAACTGGTGCAACTGGTCCCCGGACCGGACTTCCCGACCGGCGGGGTCGCGGTGGAGGGCCATGCTTCGATCCTGGACGCCTATGAGACGGGCCGGGGCGGGGTACGGCTGCGGGCGCGCTGGGAGACCGAGGATCTGGGACGCGGCGTATGGCGGATCATCGTCACCGAAATGCCGTACCAGGTGCAGAAGTCACGCCTGATCGAGGCGCTGGCGGACCTGATCGAGCACAAGAAGGCGCCGCTGCTGGGCGATGTGCGCGACGAGTCGGCCGAGGACATCCGCCTGATCCTGGAGCCCAAGAACCGCACCATCGAGCCTGAGATGCTGATGGAGAGCCTGTTCAAGCTGTCGGACCTGGAAGTCCGTTTCCCTATCAACATGAACGTGCTGGACGCCGACGGCACCCCGCGCGTCATGGGGCTGAAGGCCTGTCTCAAGGCCTTCCTGGATCACCGGCGCGAGGTGCTGAACCGCCGATCGCAGTGGCGGATCGCCCGGGTCGAGAAGCGACTGCACCTGCTGGAAGGCCTGCGCATCGTCTTCCTGAACCTGGACGAGGTGATCCGGATTGTTCGCGAGGAGGAACAGCCCAAGGCCGTCCTGATCGCGCGCTTCGGCCTGACCGAGGTCCAGGCCGACTTCATCCTCGACACCCGGCTGCGCCAGCTGGCGCGTCTGGAAGAGATGACGATCGAGAAGGAGTTCAAGGAGCTTTCGGAAGAGCTGGCGAACCTGCAGGCCCTGACGTCTTCAGAAGCGAAGCAGTGGAAGGCCGTCTCCAAGGAGCTGGAGGCGGTGCGCAAGGCGCTGATCTCGCCGCGGCGCACGACGATGGGCGAGGCGGTCGACGCCTCGGCCTTCGTGGCGCCCGAGGCCTTCATTCCGCGCGAGGCGATCACCGTCATCCTGTCGGAGCGCGGCTGGATCCGCGCCGCCAAGGGCAAGGTCGAGGATCCTTCGGAGCTGAAGTTCAAGGAAGGCGACAAGCTGGCCTATCTGGTCCCGGCCTATACGACCGACAAACTGCTGGTCGGGGCGTCGGACGGGCGGATCTTCACCATCGGGGCCGACAAGCTGGCGTCCGGTCGTGGACATGGCGAGCCGCTGCGGCTGATGATCGACCTGGACGAGAAGGCCGAGATCATCAACGTCCTGGCGCACCAGCCGGGCGGCAAGCTGCTGATCGCCTCAAAGGCGGGCTACGGCTTCATCGCGCCGGAGGACGACACCCTGGCGCAGAAGCGGGGCGGCAAACAGGTGCTGAACGGCGAGATGCTGGCCATGCTGCGCGTGCCGACCAGTCCTGTGGGGGATCACGTCGCGACGATCGGCGAGAACATCAAGACCCTGATCTTCCCCTTGGCGGAACTGCCCGAAATGGGGCGCGGCAAGGGGGTGAAGCTGCAGAGCTTCAAACAGGGCGGCCTGGCCGATGTGACGGTCTTCAACGCCGAACAGGGGCCGGAATGGGCCGACGGCGGCGGACGGCGTCGCAACTGGCCCGACTGGAAGGACTGGCTGGGCAAGCGCGCCGGGGCCGGTCGCCAGGGGCCGAGAGGCTTGCGGAAGTTCAGGTAGGACAGCGCGGCTTCGGGGTGCGGGTCAGGCTTCCAAACGGCTCCAGCCGAGCTTGCCCAGCACCTCGAGGGGACGGAAGTCGGCCTTGTAGTCCATCTTCTCCGAGCCTCGAACCCAGTAGCCCAGATAGACGAAGGGCAGGCCCACCTGGGCCGCCTGACGCACATGGTCGAGTATGGCGAACCGACCCAGGCTGCGGCGCTCCAGGCGCGGGTCGTAGAAGCTGTAGACCATGGACAGGCCGTCCCTGAGCAGATCGGTCAGGGTCACGGCGACCAGATCGCCGGGGCCGCCGTCTTCCGAGGGCAGCCGGTACTCGATCAGGTGGGTGCGGACGGCGGTGTCCTCGACCATGGCGACATAGTCGAGCCAGCCCATGTCGCTCATGCCGCCTTCAGGGTGCCGGGTGGTCAGATAGCGCCGCAGCAGCTGATATTGCTCCGTCGTGGCCTCGGCCTCGACGAGATCGCGCGAAAGGTCGACGTTGCGAGCCAGAACCTTGCGCTGCGAGCGGCTGAAGGCGAAGTCGGGCACGGGCAGGCGCACCGAAACGCAGGCGTCACAGGCCTCGCAGGCGGGGCGATAGGCGATGTTCTGGCTACGGCGGAACCCGGCGAGGGTCAACTCGTCATTGACGTGGGCGCCGTCCGAGAAGGGCAGGTTGGCGAAGACCTTCCGTTCCGTCTTGCCCGGCAGATAGGGACACGGGGCGACCGAGGTCATGAAGAACCGGAGCTGTCGTGTCGGAATATGCTGGGTCACGGCTCTATGTCCGCACCTGAACGGGCCAAAAATGCGACAGAGAAGGGCTCATGCCGCGATTTGGCGCGATTGATCGCCCGGCCGCAAGCGCCTGGGCGCCACAGCCGGAAACGATCACAGCGAGGTGTCCATCGGCAGGACCGGCGCCTCGCGCAGCAGGACGATGGCGATGCGGCGGTTGCCGGCCAGGGTGGGATCGTCCGGATAGAGCGGGTCCGACCCCGCCTTGCCGGACACCGAATAGACCCGGTCGGGATCGACCCCGGCGCTTTGCAGCACCAGGCGCGAGCCGTTGGCGCGTTCCGATGACAGGGTCCAGTCGGCCGGGCCGCTGGCGCGATTGGAGCCGGGGGTGGCGCTGGTGTGGCCGGTGATGGAGATGCGGTTCGGCAGCTGGTTGATCACCTTGGCCACGGCGCGCAGCAGGACCTGGGCGCGGGCGTTGGGGCGGGCCGAGTTGTTGTCAAACATCGAGCGGCCTTCCTGATCGACCAGCTGGATGCGCAGACCCTCGGGGGTCTGGTCGACGATCAGCTGTTTCGACAACTCGGCCAGCTCCGGCATGGATTGCATGGCCTGGCGGAGCGACTCGGCGGCGCTGGCGAACTCCGCCGCTTCGCGTCGCTTGATCTCGGCCTGGAGCGCGGCTTCGCTGGCGCTGGACAGGTCGGAGCTGGGGCCGGGATTGCGGGCGTCGGCCGGTGCTTCCGGCGCCAGCTGTTCGATCACGGACTGGGAGCCGGAGCTCTTGGGACCGTCGTCGCCCAGGGCGGTGCCGCCCAGAATGCCGCCCGAGCCGGAGGTGGTCTCGGCCACGCTGGCGGGGGCGAAATATTCGGCGATCCCTTTCTTCTGCTCAGGGTCCGTCGCGTTGACCAGCCACATGAGCAGGAAGAAGGCCATCATGGCGGTCACGAAGTCCGCATAGGCCACTTTCCAGGCACCGCCATGGTGCCCGCCGCCGGACACCTTCTTGACCTTCTTGATGAGGATCGGACGATCGCTCACAGACATGGACGCACCCCGGCGAAATACCGGGCCAATGTGAGGGGGCAAGGTTAACCGCGCGTTGATCCGGCCTGCGGCGTCTTGAACCTCGCCCCGGTGGGGCCTAGTCCGGGAGCGAACCAAGGAGCCAGTCATGAAGATCGCTTTCGCCGGCCTGGGCGTCATGGGCGCCCCGATGGCGCGTCATCTGCTGCAGGCGGGGCATGAGGTCGTCGGCTTCAATCGCACCGCCGCCAAGGCGCAGGCCTGGGCCGAGGCGACAGGCGGCGGCTACGCCGGAAGCGTGGCGGAGGCGGCGCAGGGCGCCGAGCTGTTCATCCTGTGCGTCGGCAATGACGACGATGTGCGCGCCGTCGTTACCGAGGCCCTGCCGCGCCTTGCCGACGGGGCGGTGATTGTCGATCACACCACAACCTCGGCCAAGCTGGCGCGCGAGATGGCGGCTCTGGCGGCGGAGCAGGGGCGGGCTTTTGTCGATGCGCCGGTGTCGGGCGGTCAGGCCGGCGCCGAGAACGGCCAGCTCAGCGTCATGGCCGGCGGGGACGCCGCGGCCCTGGCCAGGGCGGAGCCGGCGCTGAAGGCCTATTCCAAGGCGATCAAACACATGGGGCCGGCGGGGTCCGGGCAACTGACCAAGATGGTCAACCAGATCGCCATCGCCGGGGTCGTTCAGGGGCTGGCTGAGGCGGTGCATTTCGCCCAGGTCGCGGGCCTGGATACGGACGCCGCCTTCGAGGCCGTGTCCAAGGGGGCGGCCCAGAGCTGGCAGATGGACAATCGCTGGAAGACTGCGGCCAAGGGCGAGTTTGAATTCGGCTTCGCCGTCGACTGGATGCGCAAGGATCTGGGGCTGGTGCTGGACGAGGCGCGGTCGAACGGGGCGCGGCTGGCCCTGACGGCCCTGGTCGATCAGTTCTACGCCGAGGTGCAGGCCATGGGCGGGAACCGGTGGGACACCTCCAGCCTGGCCGCGCGGCTTCAGCCGAAGGACTGACCGGCTAGAGCTTGCGATACATGATGTGGAGGCCGACCAGACCGTGATCGGGATGGTCGAAGGCCTCCGGCACGGTGCAGAGGATTTCGAAGCCGAGGGACGTCCATAGGCCCACAGCGACCGCGTTGGTCGCGACCACCGCGTTGAACTGCATCGAGCGGAAACCCGCTTCCCGCGCATAGCCGAGCGCGGCCTCGCCCAGGCGTCGGGCCACGCCCCGGCCACGAGCGTGGGGCGCGACCATGAAGCTGCCGTTGGCGACGTGGGCGCCGGGGCCTGGCCGATTCGGCACGATCTTGGCGACGCCGACGATCCGATCCTGTTCAACCGCCACCAGGACGCCGCCTGGCGGAGGCGGAGTCCATAGGGCGCGGGCGACCGATTCCGGCATGTCCAGCGGATAGGCGTAGCTGTCGCCGGCGCGCGTCACGGCTTCGATGATCGGCCAGAGGCCTGGCCAATCCTCGTCCGTCGCCAGGCGGATCAGGAGATCGGAGATCAGGCCTTCTCCCATCCCTTCTCGACCGCCCAGACGGCGAAGGCGTAGTCATGGGCGACTTCCTTCAGATAGTCGAAGCGGCCAGCGGCGCCGCCGTGCCCGGCCTCCATGTTGATCTTCAGCAGCACCGGTTTGCCGGAGGTGGTCGCCGGACGCAGCTTGGCCACCCACTTCTCGGGCTCCCAATAGGTGACGCGCGGATCGGACAGGCCGCCGGTCGCCAGTACGGCCGGGTAGGGCTTGGCCGAGACCTGATCATAGGGGCTGTAGCTCATCATATAGTCGTAGGCCTCCGGATCCTCGATCGGATTGCCCCACTCCGGCCATTCCGGAGGCGTGAGCGGCAGGGAGGTGTCGCTCATGGTGTTGATGACATCGACGAAGGGCACCTGGCCGATCACCCCGGCCCAGAGGTCGGGCCGCATGTTGTTGACCGCGCCCATCAGCAGGCCGCCGGCCGATCCGCCCTGGGCCACGATATGGCCGGCCGTCGCGTATTTCCGGTCGATCAGATGTTCGGCGGCGGCGATGAAGTCGGTGAAGGTGTTCTTCTTCGTCATCTTCCGCGCGTTCAGGAACCAGCCCCACCCCTTGTCGGAGCCGCCCCGGATATGGGCAATGGCGTAGATCCAGCCGCGATCGACCAGCGACAGCCGGCCGGTCGAGAAGCCAGCCGGCATGGGGATTCCGTAGGAGCCGTAGCCGTAGAGCAGCAAGGGCGCCGAACCGTCGATCGGCGTCGTCTTGCGGCGCAGGACCGTGACCGGGACCAATTGACCGTCGGAGGCCGGGGCGTTCAGGCGCTCGACCACATAGTCCGCGATATTGTGGCCCGACGGGATTTCCTGGGTCTTGCGCAGGGTTCGGGTCCGGGTCGCCATGTCGTAGTCGAAGGTCTGGGTCGGCGTGGACGGCGAGTTGTAGGTGTAGCGGGTCTGGGTCGTCTCGAACTCGGAGGCGCCCGACAACGACAGGGCGAAGGCCGGCTCGTCGGCGGCGATCTCGTGCTCGGCCCCGGCGCGGTCGCGGATGATGATCCGGGTGTTGGCGTCGGCGCGCTCCTGGCGGGCCAGATGATCCCGCGTCAGGTTGAGGCCCTCGATGAAGCGGCCCGGCGTATGGGGGACGAGATCGGTCCAATGGGCCTTGCCGGGGGTGGCGGTCGGCGCCTGGACGATCTTGAAGTCGATGGCGTCGTCGGCGTTGGTCCGGATCACCCAGCGGTCGCCCCAATGGTCCACGTCGTAGCGGGTGGCCACCACGCGCGGCTCCAGAACCACGGGCGTCGCCGTGGGATCAGAGGCCGGGATATAGCGGGCTTCGGAGGTCTCCTGATTGAGGATGCCGATGACGATGAAGCGGTCGTCGGCGGTGCGGTCGACGCCCATGAACATGCCGTCGTCCTCTTCCTCGTACACCAGGACGGTTTCGCCGCCCCGGGCCGGACGGCGGAAGATCTTGTCCGGGCGGCCGTTGTCGTCGCGATTGGTCCAGAAGATCCACTGGCTGTCGGGCGAGAAGGTGAAGTCGCCGTTGGCGCTTTCGATCGGATCCGGCAGGACGACGCCGGTGGCGAGATCCTTCACATAGATCTTGTGCACCTCGGACCCTTGTGCGTCCTCGGCGTAGGCGAAGAGCGTGTGGTCCGGGCTGTGCGAGGCGGATGAGACTTCGGAATAGGCCTTACCCTCAGCCAGGACATTGGCGTCGAGCAGAATGGTCTCGGCTCCGCCGCCGCGCGGCTTGCGGCAATAGAGGGGGTGCTGGTCGCCGGTGTTGTAGCGGACATAATATTCCCAGGCGCCGTCGGCGGCGGGCACCGAGGAATCGTCCTCCTTGATGCGGCCGCGCATCTCCGCAAACATCGCCTCCTGCAGCGGTAGGGTCGAGGCCATCATGGCCTCGCGATAGGCGTTCTCGGCCAGAAGGTGTTCCTTGACCTCGGGCTTGATCAGGGTGGGATCGCGCAGCACCGCCTGCCAATTGTCGTCCTTCATCCAATGATAGTCGTCGGTCCGGGTGCGGCCCAGCTGTTCGATGACGACAGGAATTTTCTTGGCGACGGGCGGTTGGGGCATCGAGTTTCCGGAGGATCTGGCGGGCAAGGCGAAGGCGGGGGAGGCGACGGCCGCCGCTGTGGCGGCCGACGAAAGGATCAACTGACGACGGTTCATAGGCTCGGCCCCCTCATATTCAGATGACCGGAGCTTGTGCGTGGCCTATGGCCCACGTCAAATGAAGAAAAGCGGGGGATGGCTTTCCATTGATTTTCGACCTTCAGACCCAACCAACGCCCTATGTCGAGGCGGCGCAGACCGAACGGCGTCCTGCGTGGGACCTGACGGTGTCCCTGATCAACGCCACGGTGCAGATCGACCAGCCGTCGGGGGACGGCGTGCGGACCGTCGGGACCGGTTTTCTGCTGAACGCACCGCGCCCTGACGGCACGCCGCGCATCGTGCTGGTCACAGCCGATCATGTGCTGGAACGTATGCCGGACAGGGAGGCGCGGATCGGCTGGCGCACCGAACTGCCGGATGGCGGATGGCGGTTCGATCCCCAGCCTCTTGTCATCCGGGACGAGGCGTCCGATCCGCTGTGGACCAAGCCGGAAGACCGCGACATCGCGGTCATGGAGATCAGCGCGCCCGAAGCCTTCGCCCGGGCGGCCATTCCGATGGCCTGGCTGGCCGACAAGGACACCTTCGACGCCGCCGAGGTGGGGCCCGGCGACGACATGCTGTCCCTGGGCTTTCCGCGCGGCCTGTCGGCGAACCGGGCGGGCTTTCCGATCCTGAGGGTGGGGCGGATCGCCTCCTGGCCCCTGACTCCGATCAGCGCCTTTCCGACCTTCCTGCTCGACTTCGCGGTCTTCCCAGGCAACTCGGGCGGGCCGGTGTTCTGGACCCCGACCGTGCATCGGCAGGCCGATACGGCCTCGCCGGTTCATCCCTATGTCGCCGGGGTGCTGACCCAGGAGGTGATCGTGCAGGAGGAGCGGCTGGGGATCGGGGTGGTGGTTCATGCCGACTACATCCGTGAAGCGGTGGCCCTGCTGGATCAGAAGGCGGCGCCAGCGCCCTGAGGCGCCGGACGCGCGCCTGCGCCCTCAGCCGGCCAGGGCTTCCGCAGTGAGCCGGTGCAGCAGATCGCCGCCCTGGCCCACGGCCGCGAGGCGGCTGGAGACATGGCCCAGGACATTGGCGGCGTAGACTTCGTAGAGGTCCAGCTTGCCTTGCAGCCAGACCGGGTCGCCGTCGCCGGCGTCCAGCCGCGCCTTGGCCGCCAGAGCGCCCTTGGCCAGCATCCAGCCGCCGATCACATCCCCCATCAGCTTCAGATAGGCGTCGGCGGCGGCCAGGACGTCGGCGGCGCCGTCGGCGTCGGCCTTGCGGTCCAGCAGCCACAGGGTGGCGTCCTGAACCGCCTCGATCCCGGTGGCGAACCGCTCTAGGGGCTTGCCGGAATAGAGGGCGGCCAGGTCCGCCAGGGTCGCCTTCATGTCGGCGATGACCGCCTTGGCCGCCTCGCCGCCGTCCATCGACAGTTTGCGGCCGACCAGGTCCATGGCCTGGATGCCGTTGGTGCCCTCGTAGATCGGGGCGATGCGGGCGTCGCGGTAATACTGGGCGGCGCCGGTCTCCTCGATGAAGCCCATGCCGCCGTGGATCTGGACGCCCAGGGAGGCGACCTCGCAGCCGATGTCGGTAGACCAGGCCTTGGCGATGGGGGTGAACAGGTCCTCGCGCGCCTTCCAGCGCCGACGCTCTTCTTCGGTCCCCGCCTGGCGAGCCAGGTCGGCGGCGACGCCGGTCGACAGGCAGATGGCGCGGGCGGCTGAGGTCTTGGCCTTCATCACCCCCAGCATCCGACGCACGTCGGGATGGTCGAAGATCGGGGCGTTGGCCTCGCCGGTCCAGACGGAGCGGCCCTGGCGACGGTCGAGCGCATAGGCCAGGGCGTGCTGATAGGCGCGTTCGGCGATGCCGACCCCCTCGACCCCGACGGCCAGGCGGGCGGCGTTCATCATCACGAACATATGGGCCAGGCCCTCGTTCGGGCGACCGACCAGTTCGGCGCGGGCGCCCTCGTAGCTCATGACGCAGGTGGGCGAGGCGTGGATGCCCAGCTTGTGCTCGACCCCCACCGGGCGGAAGGCGTTACGCTCGCCCAGGCTGCCGTCGTCATTGACCGCGAACTTGGGCGCCAGGAACAGGCTGATCCCCTTCGGACCCGCCGGGGCGTCCGGCAGGCGGGCCAGAACCAGATGGATGATGTTGTCGGTGGCGTCGTGATCGCCCCAGGTGATGTAGATCTTCTGGCCGTTCAGGGCGTAGGTCCCGTCGCCGTTCGGCGTCGCCGTGGTGATCAGCGATCCCAGGTCCGACCCGGCGCCCGGCTCGGTCAGGACCATGGCGCCGGTCCATTCGCCGCTGACCAGCTTGGTCAGATATTTGTGCTTCTGGTCTTCGGTCCCGACCTGATCCAGAGCCTCGATGGCGGCGAGCGACAGCATGGGGCAGAGGCCGAAGGCCATATTGGCCGAGTGGACCGTCTCGAAAGCCGCCAGCTCCAGCGCCTTGGGTAGGGCTTGGCCGCCGAACTCCGTCGGGGCCGACAGGCCGGTCCAGCCGCCGGCGGCGAACTGGCGGTAGGCGTCGGCGAAACCGGGCGCGGCGGTGACGGCGCCGTTGGCGTAGTGGGAGCCCTGCTGATCGCCGATCCGGTTCAGCGGGGCCAGAACCTCCTCCGAAAACTGGCCGGCCGCTTCCAGGACGGCGCCCGCGACGTCGGTATCGTAATCCGGAAAGGCGCCGGTCGCGGCGACGTCGGCCATGCCGGCGATCGCCTCCAGGGTGAAGGCCAGGTCACGAACGGGGGCGCGGTAGCTCATGGGTTTCCTCGATCTGTCTTCGGGCCTAGATGCGTCCGGGTCGCGGCTGTCGCAAGCGACTTGGCGCAGGGGCCTTGATCGGGGCACACTGGCGCCCTGCCGCCACGGAAGGGAAGTCATGGCCGAACCGCGCAACCGATATTCGACGGTGTCCCTGGCGCTGCACTGGGTCATCGCCGTGGCGATCCTGACTCAGGTCCTGCTGATTACGGCCCATGAGAACACCGAAGGGCCGCTGTCCGGCCAGTTCGTCATGCTGCACAAGTCTGTCGGGATCACCATCCTGGTCCTGACCCTGGCGCGCATCGGCTGGCGACTGGCGCATCCGGCCATTCCGCTGCCCGCCGAAATGCGACGGTGGGAAAAATGGGCGGCGCGGGCGACCCATGTGCTGTTCTATGTCGTCCTGATCGCCATGCCGATGACCGGCTGGATGGCCTCGTCGGCCGCCGGGCGCGAGATTGCCTGGTTCGGCCTGTTCGACTGGCCCCTGTTGCCGGTCAGCGGCGGACGCGAGACGGCGGGGCGGCTGATGGACGTCCATGAGCTGGTGATGAAAGGACTGTACATCCTGATCGCCCTTCATGTGCTCGGAGCCCTGAAGCATCACTTCATCAATCGCGACAATGTGCTTCATCGGATGATCCCGCTGATCCCGCGTCGGCCATGAGCCTCCGAAACCGAGATACGGTCGAACAGGCGGCCGAGACCCTGCGGCGGGGCGGGCTGATCCTGCTGCCCACCGAGACCGTCTATGGGCTCGGGGCGGACGCCGGCCGGGCGGAGGCGGTGGCGGCCATCTTCGAGGCCAAGGGCAGGCCGCGCTTCAATCCGCTGATTTCCCATGTCGCCGACGCGGTGGCGGCGGAAGCGATCGGCGTGTTCGACGCAGCTGCGCGGGCCCTGGCAGAAGCCTTCTGGCCGGGGCCCCTGACCCTGGTGACGCCGGTGCGGGATCGGGACCGGGTCTGCGACCTGGCGCGGGCCGGGCTGGACAGCGTGGCCATCCGGGTTCCCGGCCATGCGGGGGCGAGAGCCGTGCTGTCGAGCTTCGGCGGACCGGTCGTGGCGCCCTCGGCCAATCGGTCGGGTCGGCCCAGCCCGACGACCTTCGCGGACGCGGTCGAGGAGACGGGGTTCGCCGTCGCCGCGGCCGTGGACGGCGGGCCGTGCGCGGTCGGGCTGGAGAGCACGGTCGTGTCGGTGCTGGAGGGGCGGGTGTCGCTGCTGCGGCCGGGCGCCGTCACCCGGGCCGAGATCGAGGCCGTGGTCGGGCCGTTGGCGGACGGCGGGGAGGGGCATCGGTCGCCGGGTCGGCTGGCGGTCCATTATGCGCCGGACGCTCCCGTGCGGATGGACGTGGTCGAGCCGCGCGAGGGCGAGGTTCTGCTGGGGTTCGGGGCCGGGGTGGGGGAGCCGCGCTGGAGCCTGAGCCCGTCGGGCGACCTGCGGGAGGCGGCGGCCAACCTGTTTCGGCTGTTCCGCGAGGCGGATCGGACCCATCCCGTCGGCATCGCCGTGTCGCCGATACCGCCCCAGGGTTTGGGCGAGGCGATCAACGACCGGCTGCGGCGCGCCGCCGGGTTCGTGGGTTAGGGCGGAGACCACGTCAGCCGAACCGGGCCTGGAGGTCGACGCTGGACTGACGGCCGACGCTGGGCAGGCAGGTGGTCAGCCAGTCCTCGGCGGCGGCGCGGCCCCGCGCTTTCAGATCGTTGAGGAAGCTCCATTCGGTGTTGAACTTAGACCGCAGGGACAGGTCTGACAGCCAGCCGTCCGCCTCGATGGCGTGGAGGCGGACCTGGCGATAGGCGCCGGCCCCGTGTCTCAGCTGGCCGGCGGCGATCATCTCGGCGGCCATGGCGATGGCGCGCAGCTCGGCGATCAGGGGGGCGTTGAAGACGATCTCGTTCAGCCGGTCCACGATGTCGCCGGCGGCGCGCGGGGTTTCGTCGCGGACCATGGGGTTCAGGGTCACCAGCAGGACGTCGTCGGGGGTGTCCTCGCCTGTCAGGGGCCACAGGGGCGGATTGGCGAGGTAGCCGCCGTCCCAATAGGGTTCGCCCTCGATCTCGACGGCCTGGAACAGGTGCGGCAGGCAGGCGGAGGCCATCAGGACGTCGGGCGTGATCTCGCCGGTCTCGAACACCCGAATCCGGGCCTGGCGGACGGCGGTGGCGGCGACGAACAGTTTGAGGTCGGACGCCTGGACCGCGCCGAAATCGACCGCCGCTTTCAGCACTCGTTTCAGAGGATTATGGTTCAGGGGATTGAATTCGTAGGGGCTCATGGACAGAGCCAGGCTTTCGCCGGCGCGCCACAGGGGCGTGTCCTTGATCCAGTCGGGGGCCTGGGCCGGGTTCCACAGGGCGCTGTCGCCGAAGACGTTGCGGCCCCCCGACTGGTTGATTTCGCGCCAGAGCTTGTCGAGGGCGGCGCGGGGGTCGCCGGCGGCCAGGCCCGAGACCAGGGCGGCGCCGTTCATCGCCCCGGCGGAAACGCCGGAGATCGCGCGAATCTCGATCCGGTCGTCCTCCAGCAGCCGGTCCAGCACCCCCCACTGGAAGGCGCCGTGGGAGCCGCCGCCCTGAAGGGCCATACATAGGGGGCGGCGGCCGGAGGCGGCGGGGACGACGGCCGCGCTGTCGGCGGTCTTGCGTTTGAAGATCGCCATGCCGTCGCCCCCTAGGTCATCGGTCTATTGGGCGGTCCAGCCGCCGTCGATGGAAAAGCTGGCGCCGTTGGCCGAGGCGCCCAGGTCGCTGACCAGATAGAGGAAGAGGCCCGCCAGCTGGTCGGTGGTCACGAACTTCTTGGTCGGCTGGGCGGCCAGGATGACGTCCTTCAGCACCTGGTCGGGGGTCAGGCCGCGGGTGCGCGCCTGGTCGGCGATCTGTTTCTCGACGATGGGCGTCTCGACGAAGCCGGGGCAGATGGCGTTGCAGGTGATATTGTCCCGGGCCAGCTCCAGGGCGACGGTCTTGGTGAAGCCGACGATCCCGTGCTTGGCCGCGACATAGGCCGACTTGAACGGACTGGCGACCAGGCCGTGGGCCGAGGCCATGTTGATGATCCGGCCGCGTCCCTGGGCCTTCATGATCGGAATGGCGGCGCGTGTGGCGTAGAAGGCCGAGGACAGGTTGATGGCGATGATCTGCTCCCACTTGTCGGTGGGGAATTTCTCGACGGATTCGACGTGCTGGATGCCGGCGTTGTTGACCAGGATGTCGAGGCGGCCGAACTCGTGCCTGGCGAAGGCGACCATGTCGGCGACTTCCTCGCCGCGCGTCATGTCCGCCGCATGATAGCGGACCCGGCCGGAGGAGGACGCCTCCAGCCCGGCGCGGGTGCGTTCGATCTCGGCCGGATCGCCCAGGCCGTTCAGCACCACGTCGCCGCCGCGCGCCGCCACGGCCCGGGCCAGGGCCAGGCCTATGCCCGAGGTCGAGCCCGAGATGACCGCGACCTGGCCTTTCAGATCGCCGATGTCGCGGAACACGGGGGCGTCGCCGTGCGCGGCGCCGGGCCCCTTGGATGACTTCGACCAGTTGAACATGGATCCGCCCTTCGTGTTTTGCGGGAGACTAGCGGGAGGACGGGGCGGGGATCAAGAATTTCCCGATCTGATGAATATCCACTCGGTCTCGGTCGAGGCGGCCTTGTCGAAGCGGTAGCCGTCGCGGTCGAAGGCCTTGAGATCCTCGACCCGCTCCACCCGTTCGTCGATCGCGAAACGGGCCATGGCGCCGCGGGCCTTCTTGGCGAAGAAGGAGATGATCCGGGTTTCGCCGTTCTTCTCTTCGCGGAACTGGGGGGTGACGACCGGCAGTTTCAGGGCCTTGGCGTCGACGGCGCCGAAATATTCCTGGCTGGCCAGATTGACCAGGGTCGGGTCGGAATGGCCTTCGGCGTCGGCGTTCAGCTGTTTCGAGATCCGGTCGCCCCAGAAGTCGTAGAGGCTGGACCCCCGGCGGGTCTTCAGCCGCGTGCCCATCTCCAGCCGATAGGGCTGGATCCGGTCCAGCGGGCGCAGCAGGCCGTAGAAGCCGGACAGGATGCGCAACCTATCCTGGGCGAAGGCGAGCGCCTTGTCGTCGAGCTCGCGCGCCTTCAGCCCCTCGTAGACGTCGCCGGCGAAGGCGAAAGCGGCCTGGACCCCGTCGGTCGATTCGGGATCGAAGGCCTTGAACCGTTCGACATTCAGGGTGGCGAGGTCGTCGGAGATTCCCATCAGGCGACGCAGATCCGCCTTCGTCTGGCGCCGCGCCGTCACGGCCAGGCTGGCCGTGTCGTCCAGAAAGCGGCGGTCGGTGCCGGGAAGGGCGGGGTCGGCTTCGGTGAAGTCCAGCCGCTTGGCGGGAGAGAGAACGATCAGCAAGAGGCGGCTCCGTGTCAGCGGGGGTCACATAGGCCGCTTCGGCGCGGATTTGAACCGGGTGCGGCGATCCAGACGTGCGAAGGCGCCGACGCGCTTTCGCTGCGAAGTCTGGAGGGCCGGGCGGAGCGCCGGGCCTTCGCCCGGAGACATTGTGTTTTACCGTTTCGACGAAGACAGACGCTCCGCGCGCAGGGTGTTTCTGCCGGCCGGGGATCTTGAAGCGGCAGTTGTGATG
>Ga0208958_1000589_pt1 | contig 42904 bp, 50 predicted proteins | sample RifOxyB1_FD_184032 | JGI IMG/M metagenome (GOLD analysis project Ga0208958, IMG submission 184032) | Soil microbial communities from Rifle, Colorado - Rifle Oxygen_injection B1 (SPAdes) | ecosystem: Environmental > Terrestrial > Deep subsurface > Rock core/Sediment | place: Rifle, Colorado...
TACGTTGCATTAAAAAATCTAAGAAAAATTTATTTATATAGTCTACGCGGGCAAATGTCATGTCCGGGGCTTAATTACGAACCCCACCGCAGAGCAGTGGGGTATTTATGATAAATAAAATTTATTAATAGTGGATTAATATTTTTTAGTAAAAGAGGAAGGAGGAATAAATGAAATGGATAGACAACAATACACTTATAATAATGACCAGGGAAATTCCTATTTCTGACGGAAATAGAACTTTTCATCTTCATGTAAAGGGAACAACACCTTCTTTTACAGGGGCCTTAACATATCTCCTTAAACGTTTAGAAGAACAAACAGAGAATTTGGGGAGTACTTATAGATTATTAGGATTCACTAGAATTTTAGATTCAACACCCGAAAAAGTTAGAAATGACTTAGGAATAGAAAGTAAACTTGATAGTGATTATTTTTCTTCTGGAAGATATGCTTATGATTCTGGAGAAAGATTTGTTTGGTCATACAGACTAGAACAGGCTGAAGCAACTGATCTATTTAATAGATTAGGATTAGTAATTGTTGATGATTAGTCATATTCTGAATAATAAAGTTTTTTTTATTTTTCCATAATTTCATTCAATTGATTAAGGTTATAAATAATTTTTTTTTCTTCTAAACCTAAACTAATAAAATCCTCTTTCGTTGTAAAACCTGTTAAAATTGCAACAAAATCTAATCCAGCACTCTTTGCAGCAAGATAATCATCCGTATGGTCACCAACGGATAAAACTTTAGATTTTTCAATTCCCTTGGAGGTAATAATTTCTAAAGCATCATAGATTATTTGGGGATTAGGCTTTTTGTTTTCAGGTTTTTTTGGTGCGATAATAAAATCAAACTGACCATAACCAGCTTGAGAAAGTCTTTCTTCAGCCATTGCAACTCTATTTGTAGTTATTCCTTGAAGGATATTTCTTTTATTAAATAGATTATAAATTGAAGGGCCATTTTCTATTGATAAATATGGAATGTTTTGTGCCAATAATCTGTACTTAGATAATATTATCTTTGATAATGGTTCACTTTCAGTATAGCTAATTGGATTTGGAAATAATTGTACAAATATTTCTTCAAAAGGAAGATTCTTTTTTAAAACTTGTTTTATCAGATCATCAGATGGAATTTCAAATTCGATGTTTTGTTTAATTTGAGAAGCTGTTGTTTTTAATAAAGAAAATACATAATCATTTGTTGCAACCAAAGTATTATCCAGATCATAGATTATAGCCTTATATTTATTCTTGTCTAAATTCCATCCTTCAAGAACAATCATTTGCTCTCTCTTTGGACCTATGCCAATTGCAGCAATATTTACATTTCCATAATTTTCCAAACATTTTAGATATTCTTTTGCAGCAGATGGTAAAGAATTATAATCTCTCAAATTAGAAATATCCTCTGTCCAACCATTGACTTCGATAAAATCATGAGGGATGCAATATTGAAGAATTTCTGCATCAGCTGGAAAATCTTTTAGAATTTTTCCATTAAAATAAACCTCACCATTAAAATATTTCTTGAAGCCAATATACTTGTAGGTATTACAAATTTTTAAGGTTTTTATCCCTGAAAGAATATCCAATCTTGTGACGATTATTTTAGGACCATTTATTTTTGAAGTGAATCTCAGAATTAAAGCATCCTGCCAACCACACCTTCTAGGACGACCAGTAGTGGAGCCATACTCAGAAGCTTTTTCCCGGATATATACTCCTATTTCATCATTTAATTCAGTAGGGAATGGACCTGCACCAACACGAGTGACATAAGCTTTAATTACACTAAAGGTTTCATCAATCTTAGAAATTCCTAACCCTGTATATAATCCTCCAACAGATGGATTTGAAGAAGTAACAAAGGGATAAGTTCCATGATCTATATCCAAAAGCAAACCTTGAGCTCCTTCAATAAGCAATCTTTTACCATTAGATAAATCACAATGAATTTTATCTGAGGCGTCTATAATATAGGGTTTTAATTTCAATCCAAAATTAAAATAAATATCTGTGAATAACTCACTGATTAATTTTAAATCCAATACGTTTAGTCCCTTCACTTTATCAATTAATTTTTTTGAAGTTAAGTTGGATAAAAGAACTTTTTTAATTCTGTCTAATATTTCATCATCGGAAAAAAACGTCCTAAATAATTTTAATTTTTCAGTGAGGTTTAAATAGATTTTATCTGAAAGAAGATCCTTATGTAAAAGATCATTCACTCTTATGCCTATACGATTAAATTTATCAGAATAACTAGGTCCTATACCCGTCTTAGTGGTACCTATTTTTTTATCCATTTTAGAATTCTCTTGAAATTCATCCATAAATAAATGATAAATTAGTATTATATGAGCACGACCAGAGATATTTAAATTTTTTAAAGAATAACCTTTCTTTTGAAGAATATCCATTTCTTTTTGAAGCACAAAAGGATCAATAACCATTCCATTACCAAGAATACAATCAACATTTTCCCAAGTTATTGCTGAAGGAATCAAATGGAAAACATGCTTCTCGTTTCCAATATAAATTGTGTGACCTGCATTGCTTCCGCCAGTAGCTCTTGCAGAAACATCAACAAAGCTTCCAGCCCAGTCTACTACTTTACCTTTACCTTCATCGCCCCATTGACCACCAACAATTGCTATTACTTGATTAAACATATTAAGACTCCTGTATTGTTTTGATTAATGATGGCAGTTCTTCAAAAGTTGTGATTTTAAATTCAGCTTTTTCCTGAGAACTATTGAATGGCACGCAGAGTAAACCTTTTTGTTTAGCTAACAAATAATTAGCATTAGACTTTCCTATAAACAAATTACTTTTTGTTGAAAAATCATTTAGTTTTTCTGAAGAAATCATTGCTGAGAATAAACTTTTATTTGTATTAAGTCCCAGAAGTTCGATTTTTCCTTCTTTGATTTTATTTAGAATTAAAGATTCTTTTTCGGATATTTCAAGACCTTCACAATCAATGATTATTTTTTTTATTTGTGGATAAGGAGCATTATAATTATCCTTAAATGAAATCCAATTTCCTATAGCAACCTCAGTCAGTTTTACTGCCAAACCAAGATATGTTTCTGGTTTCAAAGTTTTAATATAATTTTTAGTTTCTTCTTTTATTGTTAAATCGTTGACCATTTTGTAAACTTCCTGAACAGTAAGATACTGACCTCTTGAAAGATCTTTCATAAGTTCATATGAATTTGGATATCCATCTTTTCGGAGTATAGTTTGAATGGCTTCAGTTAAAATAACACCATTATCCTCAAGATCTTTTTTCATGCACTCTCTATTTATTTCTAATCTCCCTAATTCCTCTAATACATGTAAAATAGCTATGTAAGAATGCGCAATTGCAGTCCCAATTGATCTCTGTGCTTCATGATCAGATAAATCTCTTTGTAATCTTGAAGTTTGAAGTTTCCAAATAAATCCTGTAAATCGAGAGTTAGCTTCTATTGTACTACCCTCAGCAACTTCCATTCTCCAAGGATTTATTTTGTGAGGCATTGTTGAAGAACCAATTTCATTACTAACTTTTTTTTGAACAATATAATTTTGCATAATATATAACCAATAATCAATGCTCATATCTCTAAGAATATTATTAATACTAATCATTTTAGAGAATATTTCTGTAAAACCATCATGAGGCTCAATTTGTGTTGTTAATAAATTAGGCATAAAACCTAATTGTTTTAAAAAATCTTCTGTAAAAGTAATCCAATCTAAATTAGGTTCGGCAAAATATTGAGCATTATGGCAACCTACAGCGCCATTTAATTTTGCAGGCAATTTATATTCATAAAGAGACTCAAAAACTTTTCTAATTCTATCTAAATAATTGGCCATCTCTTTTCCAAAAGTTGTAGGAGTAGCCGGCTGTCCATGAGTTCTACTTAGCATAGGAGTATTTTTTTCAATTTCAGCTAAAGCTTTTAATTGATCCAACAAAGAAATTAATGCAGGGAAATAATAATATTTCAAAGCCCCTCTAATCATACAGTTGTAAGCAATATTATTTGCATCTTCAGAAGTCAAACCAAAATGAATGATTTCAGATAGATCTTCCAAAGAAGTACCTTTTAATTTTAATCTAAAGAAATATTCAACAGCTTTAACGTCATGATTTGTAGGCTTTTGGTCTTTATATCCAAATCTATCTAAATTTTGAACAATATTTGCATCTTCTAATGTGAAATTAGTAACTAAATTTCTTAAAAATTCTTTCTCTTCTAAAGTCATTTCTCTTGCAGCCTTAAATTCTTTCCATTCAGAAAGGGCTATTAGGTATTCAACTTCTAAATAGAATCTATATTTATGTAAAGCATATTCAGAAAGCCATTCGCTTAATGGTTCAGTAATAATTCTATGTCTACCATCAATAGAAGAAATTGATTTTAAAGAATGTAGAGTAAGTTCTTCTGATTGAGTCATATTTTAAAACAATTAACTAGTAGAATTTAAAAAGAAATCGTAAAAATTAAATATATTTCCAAAAAATAATTAAAGTTATTTTTAGATATTTTATAACAAGAATCTTTTTAAAGTGCTAAACTTGAAGTTAAGTAAAAATTAGGTTGGGCTGACTTATAATGATGTACTTTTAGTGCCTAAAAATACACATCTATATTCTCGTGGAGAAGCAGATGTTACTACAGGTTTTACTAAGAATATTACTTTGAATATACCTTTAGTTAGTTCTAACATGGCTACTGTTACTGAAAGTAAAATGGTTATTGCAATGGCTAGAAATGGCGGACTTGGAGTTATTCATCAATTTTGTAGTGTTGAAGAACAAGTTGAATAAATTAAAAAAATAAAAAGGAGTACAAGTTACATCTTTGATAATCCTTTAATCGCACAAGATGATATTAATATTTTTCAAACTGTAAAGATTATGAAAGCTATGAATGTAACTAGCTTGATTGTAATGAACAAAGATTAAATGACTGGGATTTTTACATATAAAGATTATCTGTTTGAAGATGATTGGAATCGACCAATAAAAGAAGTTATGACAAAAGAAGTTGTTACTGCAAATGGCTGGGAAGAAAGTATGACACGTGGAACTAAATTAAACGAATAAATTAATTCTCTAAATTTTTTATTAACATTGTTGCATAAGAACTCTTTGGAAGAAAGAACGAAATCCAATCGCCATTAATTTTATAGTCTTTTACTTTTGTCATAGCATCTCTCTCTAAGCTTTTTTGGAAATTATTATACCAAACTCCTTGTTCGTTTAAAACTTCTTCGACGAACTTTTTTACATCACCAGTTAATTTAGAATCGTTACCAACAATTGGCCATTTTAAATTTAGGTATTCATCAACAAATACTAACTTGCCTACTGAATAAGGAGCTTCTCTGTGATTTTTGAATTTTGATTTTAGGTATCTTGATAAGGATTCATTCCAAATATAGCTTTGAAAAGATTGAGTCATCATGTCAAATAATTGCTTTGGAAGAGAATGTAATGCACCTTGATAATCATCAGGATGCTTTGATAAGTAACCAATAATTTTTCTTTCATTTAAAAGATATTTTGGATAACGATCAACGTGCCATTTACCCCAATTCTTTTCTTGACGCTTTCTTGCATCCTTGTAATCTTTAGTTTCATTTTCGAAAGGGTATAATAAGAATAATTTTACGGCTTCTTCATATTTTTTTAATAGAACATTCTTTCCAATTAAATGTAAATTAGGACGATAGCCACCAAACCTTTGTTCATCATAATAATTTACTATGAAATCTATTTTCTTTTTTGTGGGATATTTAATTTGGAATTTATTTCCGATTAATGAACCTAATGAAAGAGGTCTATCACCATAACCTAAAAATTTTATTTTAATATCTTTTAATTCAATTTTATTTAGCATGCTTTCTGAAATGTGGAATGCAGATACATGTTGCTTAGTTATACCACGACGATCTTTTTGGCCAGCAAATGAAAAGCGTTTTACAGGAACTTTCAAGTAATTAGAAATGAATTCTATTGCTTTCAATGTAGTCCAATTTCTTTTTTCTAATAAAAAATAGGTATAATCACCTTTAGATTTAGTATTTAGTCTGATTCTCTCTTCAACAATAAAATCCTCTGGGGTTTCTTTAATTTGCATAAATAAAAGAATAGTTATTTATTTTTAAGGCTACCTGAAACTGGTTTCATGATGGAAGAGACAAGAGCGAATAATAAGAAAATCAATGCTAAGAAGATAAATGTAAATTTGAATGCAAAAACTAAAATAATTGAAGCAACGACAACTTTTCCAATAAATGAGAATACATCCAAAGCAGTATTGTAAACGCTATAATATCTTTCAATATGTCTTTTTGGGCTGATTAAAAAGAAGTATGCCTCAGAAGAGGATTCAGTCATTGCAATACCAACACTACCCAGAACTAATAAACCTAATTGGGCATAGATGTTATCGATAAAAAAGCAGGAGATTAATACTACTGCGGGAATAATATTTCCAACAATGAACATTTTGCTGTATTTTAGTTTATCAGCATATTCTGTGAATACATATTCGAAGAGGATTAAAGGTAAAACCATTAGAAATAGAAAATAACCTATGTGACTAATACTAAAACCTCTCTCAAGCATGTAAAGAGGGATATAAATGAATGTGAATGCCCACCAAACACTACCATTACCACTGATGATGTAAGTTTTGAGTAAATCTTTGTTCTTGAAAAAGGATTTAACATTCTTGAAAAAATGACCATTAGGTTTTTTAACAACTCTTTTTTTGAGGCCAATATGCATTACCTTGTAACTGAGTAAAGCTGCAAAAACAAAGAATGCTGAAATGATGAATATAATTGAAACATTGAATCTTTCAGATAATGGGCCAGCAATCAATGGACCAATTAGCCAACCGAAATTAGAAAGTGTATAAACTAAGCCTTCGTTCTTTGCAAGCTCTTGTTTTTTAGAAGCATCGTGAACAATAATACCAAAACTATCTATTCTGATGACAGTAATCAAAGTGATTATCAAACCCAATAATAAAATTATCCAAAAATTGGGATTTATTGCGAAGAGAATATAACAAATCCCAGTAAGAAATAAAGTGACTTCATATAATCTAGCTTTATCATGCTTCTCTATGAATGGGATTAAGAAAATGAAACCAAATAATGAAGCAATAGTAAATAATGCTGAAGTAAAACCAACTAAAGAACCATTCTTTACAAACTGGTATAAATAAATTGCCCAAATAGTATCAATCAAAGATAATGAAATTGCAACTAATAAAACTATTAAACTTAATTTTGAAACTTTTGAAAAATGATGCCTCTTTTTTAATATATGAATCATTATTCTATCCTAGAGAAACTTAATATATATACTTTTCTGATTATGAAGGGAGTGCGGTAACTTTTCCAACGATTAAACCTGCTGCTTGGTCAATTAAATTTTGACCAGTCTCTGATAAATTTGGATCAAATAACTTTTTACCAAACAATGCGGTTTGTTCAATGATCATTGTGCCTGGAATTTTTATTAAAATATTTGCTGCGCCGAGGAAATAACCTAAAGTTAAGATTGCTCTCTCTAAATCTGATCTTGCGGTAGCCAGATCAACATAAATATCACTATAGATTCTAGAACCCACACGCTTTGAAATATCTTTGTATACTGCAATCTGAAATCTAACTTTTGTAATTTGGGCCCTTAATTGAGATTCGAAATCTTTTACTTCACCACGAGTAATCTTACTTGTATCGACCAATCGCAAAAAAATATTCCGTTCTTCATAAAATAAATTTCTTAATCTTTGACTCATTTCAAGAGCTTCAAGATAACTTTCTTGAGGCAATCTTTCCAAAAAATTTATTTCTTCTTCTAACTTTTCTTTTAATTCTTGAAGAATGTGGTGTAATTTAACAATTTTTTCAATATGATTCCCATAAGTAGCAGCCCAATACAATCTTACTTCAGAAATAAAAAAAGCAACTTGTTCTTTGGAAATATCTTGTACTCGATTCTCTGCTAGAAATGTTTCAACATCCATTGTAGAGGTAATACTAAATAACCTTTGACCTACAGTATCATAAATTTCATTATAATTCTTTAAATCTTCACGGGAAGCCTCAAGATCTTCACGGATACCTTCTCCGACATCCCGTTTGTTAATAAATTTAAATAAAGTAGATTCGAGTTTTCTAAGACTTATATAAACCTTTTCAATGATTGGGCCACTCTCTTCAATGAAATTTACAATTCTAAAATAAATTTGAACAATGTTATCACCAACTTTCGTTTCAACATATGTTTGGACTAAATAATATGCATATTTTGGTGTTGCCATCGAATTTGATAGAGGTTTAGAATTTAAAAATTAATCGATAAGCATCCTAGCATCAACAACCTTACCAGTTTTATCATTAATTACGAAAGGATTAATGTCCATCTCTTGAATATCTGGGAATTTAGAAGGGATTTTTGAGACTTTAACCAATATTCCCTTGAGAAATTTTTTGTTAACAGGTTTTGTATTTCTATATCCTTCAATTAATTTTATTAATTTTAATTCATTCAACATTGCATCAGCATCTTTTTCAGTAATTGGACAGATTCTAAAGGAAACATCTTTCAAAAGTTCGGTATAAATCCCGCCTATACCAAAGGCTAAAACATGACCAAAAGTAGGATCTTTCTTTAAACCGATAATAACGTACTCACCTTCGATATATTCCTGAACTAGAATGCCGTCAAGTTTTAATTTTTTTTGAGTAGAAATTTTCATTAATTGATGGTACTCTGAAGCGAAATCATGGCGATTCTTGATCAAACGAACACCTTTAATTTCGGATTTGTGGATTGCATCCGGAGAAATGATTTTGAGTACTAAAGGGAAGCCTAACTTTTTTGCGGCAATAGAAGCTTCTTCGTAGTTCTTTGTAAGGTAATGCCTTGCAACAGGGATGTAAGCTTTCAAAAAATCCTCAGCTTGAGCTTCTGTATAAATCCCTCTTTTCATTCTGAATATGATATTGAAAAAGTTTATAAAGTTTTTTCAAGTATTTGTTAGGAAAGGTGATAAATGAAGAATTTTTTTGAACCAAAGACAATTACGGTAGTTGGGGTATCTAAAGAGAAAGGGAAAATAGGGAATGTTATATTTAAGAATCTCAAAGAGAAATTCAAAACTATCCCAGTTAATATGCACGAAAAAGAAATTCTGGGAGTAAAGTGTTATTATTCTGTTGCAGACATTAAAGAAAAAGTGGATATGGCTGTGATTGCTGTACCCGCAGAGTTCGTTGTGCCGGTTGTTAAAGAATGTGGAGAGAAAGGGATCAAAGAAGTTATTATAATTTCATCAGGATTTAAAGAAAGTGGAAATGAAAGATTAGAGTATGAATTATTTAAAGTTCTTGAAAATTATAAAATAAAATGTATAGGCCCAAATTGTTTAGGAGTATTTGATGCACATAGTGGATTAGATTGTTTATTCTTACCCGAAGAAAAATTGAAAAGACCTGAAAAGGGAAGTATTTCATTCATTTCACAATCTGGAGCATTAGGTGTTGCAATGTTAGATATATTATCTGATGGAGGATATGGATTTTCAAAATTTATTAGTTATGGAAATGGATTGAATTTGAATGAAACAGATTTTTTAGAATATTTAAGTAAAGACAAAAATACAAAAGTTATATGCATGTATATCGAAGGAATAAAAGATGGAAAGAATTTTTTGAAGGTTGCTTCTAAAATTAATAAACCCATTATTGCGGTTAAAGGTGGGAAATTTTCTAAAGGTGCGAGGGCGATAATGTCACACACAGGATCATTGGCAGGAGAGTATGAAGTTTACAAAGGTGCGTTTAAGCAAGCAGGAGTTGTTTTGGTAGATTCATTAGAAGAAATGTTTGATACAGCAAAAATGTTTGAAAAACTTCAATGTAAAGATTATAAAAAAATTCAAATCATTACAAATGGTGGTGGTTATGGAGTTTTAATGAGTGATGCATTGGAAGAAAATAAATTAGAGCTTGCTGAGATTAGTTTAGAAACGAAGAAATATCTCAAAGAGAAATTTCCAAGGGCTGTATCCGTTGGTAATCCTATTGATCTGCTGGGAGATGCTGATGCAAAAAGATATAAAATTGCATTAGAAGCTTGTGAGAAAGATAAAAATGTTGATATTATTGTTTTGATATTATTATTACAAACACCTGGAATTGATGAGAAAATAATTGATGTTGCAAAACATATTCATAAACCTGTGCTTGTAGTTTCTACTGGAAGCCATAGTAAACAATTGATTTCTAAAAAGTTAGAGAAAGCTGGAATTCCTGTATACGCATACACAGAACAACTTGCAAGAGCATTGAAGAATGTTTTATGATCCTTTTTTCGGGAACTTATATAAATAAAAAACATATGTGAATGAACTGTGAAGAGAATTAAACAAATCCAGCATATTTCAAAAGAGGATGTATTTCAATTAATATTCGGTGCATTGATGCTAGGGGTACCGGCGGCTTTTACTGAAGAAATATGGGTCTTAGGAGGATCATTAACTTGGGTTAACTATGGTTTATTGATTTTACTTTCTACTTCTTTAATTGCTGTTATGGTTTTTCATACTGGGTATAGGATTCATTCAATTAAAACCTTTGAAAGAATATATTTCAAGAGAGTATTATTGTCTTATGGGATTATATTTTTAACCTGTGCTGTTTTTTTAACAATGATTGATAGGGCACCATGGGCTGGGGAAACATTGGTTGCTATTCAAAGAACGGTTGTATTAAGTGTTCCAGCATCAATCTCAGGGATTACTGCGGATATGATTAATTAAATTTCAATTCCTTCAACTAGGAATGGGATTAATTTTCTTTCTCCTCTACGAAGATTCTCTTGAAAAGTTTGTCTTTTAACATGGGATAATTTTGCTAATTCTTCAAGTTTTATTTTTCTAGGGAATTGATAATAGCCTTCTTTAACTGCAAGATCCAAAGCTTCTTTTTGTTTAGGGGATAATTCTGGACAGACTTTTGGAAAAAAGATATTTGAGAGTTTTGCGGCCTTTAAGGATTTAATCTCAATTTTAAAAGTTGGAACTTTTAGAACTTTTGTTAAGGCTTCTTTTTCCCAAGAGGCCATTTCCCAAATTTCATAACCCGATTTACTAACTAATACAGGTTTTGTATAAATTATTTTAGGATCGAATACAGGATCATAAAATTCTTTCTCGATGGATTCTTCATTTAAAGTAAAAATAGTATTTCCTTTTTTTTCTAATTTTTTACAGTTTATTTTTAAATCATTTGTGAAATTATTAATATCGCTATCTTTCCCTTGGGCATTATGCATTTCCGCATAATAAAATCTATTTTTTTCTTTCCAAGAACTCAATAAAGTTACATAATCATCAACATTATTCTTAATACATAAAGGGGTTATAAGACAAGTTTTATGATAAACTTTGTATTTTGCTAGCCACATGCTTTTTTTAGGAGTTTTCTTCTATTTAAATCTTCCTGCTTATGCAGGGTAAAATTGGATATAATGACGGTTATCTTTTGGGAGTAATTAATCATAGAGAAATGAAAATGAGCCAATATGAAGGAATTGAAAAAGCATTAAGAGAAGGATGTCGGCTAGATGTATCTCACAAGGAATATTCTCAAGATATTACTGCTAAAATAAGTGGTCCAGATCCTTATAAAAAAGCTGGAGTACAGAATTCATCTCTTGAACAAGCATTATTAGAGGTTTCATTTAATTATCTTCATAGGGTTGATATCTTAGATATCAAATTGAAAAAAGAAAATTGGAAATGTATACTTTCAAGATTTGAAAGAGGAACATATGAAATGTATCTCGAGGAAGAGGCATTACTTAAACGGAAACGTAGAACCACTTGTGGAAGAATATTTGACATCTCTCCTGAGATGCAGCTTTCGGCGAGAGTAGTTGAAGAGTCAGATTTAATAGAAATCATTGTAAATAATGTGGAGAGTACAGATCAGTATGATTTCTCGAAAAGAATTGAAGTTAAAGGTAAGGATTTCAATAGTACTTATACCCAATTATGCAAAGCAATAAATGATCCGGAAAATTGGAAAAATCTTTCTCGTAGGGATACATTAAAAGTTCGTGATAAAAATGGTAAAGTACGTATAAGAACAATCGAAGAAGAAGAAGAAGACAGAGGAAGTTTAGTTTCTAGATCTAGAATTCCAAAAAATAATTTTAGAGAATATGAAAGAATCAAAGCGAGACAAGTTTTTATAACCAAGGGAGAAGTATATGAATCCTTAAATTGGAGATTTAATTATACAAGACGGTTAGGAGTAAATTTTAAAGACCTATCAGATGAAGGAACATTCATTCCCTCTAAAAAATTTGAGCCTGTTTGTAAGGATACAGACTTACATCTAATCCAGTGTGGAGAAGAGACCATTCCAAAAAATGCATTTAATGATATTTGGAAGAACGGTAAGAACCCAGAATTTGAAGTAAGTACAGATACTTTATGTCAAGTTTTAGATAGCTTTAATTTTGATGAAGGGAATATTCAGAATACAGCATTAACTTATTTTCCTTATTGGGTTAAATTAGCATTTGATGCTGATTACTTTTCTTTTCATACAGTTAGATTTTCAATAGGGGTAAATTCTTCAAGGACTATAATAAAACGGAGCATTATAGAAAGAGCGCCAACGAGTCTTTTAGGGATTTACTTTTATGGATCGGAAGTAGTTTATACTAAAATCATATTTCCTGGAGATGAAAGTCCAATTATAGCAAAGAATGCAAAAATTTATTATAATCTCTATAAACGTAGACCATAATCTAATTTTGAATAACTTGCTAAAAGTCATAATATTAAAATTAATGATATAAGAAGAGCTCTAAGTTCTTTTCAATAATTAATTTTTCTTTCTATAAGAAGCGATCATTTCAAGGATTAGTTTTGCAGCCAAATGAGAAGTTTTTTCATCCTGATCGTACCTTGGGTTTAATTCCATAATATCGAAACCAACAATATTGAGTTCTTTGAAAATTCTTTTTAATAAAAATAAAGCTTGATTAAAATTAATACCACCAGGAACAGGACATGAGACACCAGGAGCGAATGCTGGATCGAAAACATCTAAATCAATAGAAACATAAACTCTACCCTTAACTTTATTTTTTATTCGTGACCAAATATGCTCTAAACCTTTTTCATAAAATTCTTCGGCATAGACGACTTCTAATCTTTGTTTTTTTATGTTCTTTAATTCTTCAATCTCTGGTTCTCTAACACCAATCTCAATAGAACGACCGAGATTAACTTCAATATCAGAAAGAACAGAACCATAGTAACCATGCATAGAAGAAATAATATCCGGATGGGCATCGAAGTAAATAATTGTAACATCTTTGAAATTTTTTAGAACTTCGGCTGTGATAGAATGATCGCCACCAAGGACTACAGGAATCTTGCCCTTTAGTACTTCAACAACCTTAGAAATTTTCTTTTTCTCAACATTACCGTAATCATGAATCTTTTGGGTTATTGCACCAGAGCTAACTTGGGCTAAAGAAAAAGTGCCTTTGCGTTTGAAGATGCATCTTTCATAAGCTACTGCACGAATTGCATCAGGGCCTTTTTTGCAACCGGATCTTTGAGACATTGAACCAGATTCATCAGGGACACCAATAATAACAAAATCTGCTTCTTGTAATGCAGCATTTGCATACGGGAATTTCATTGTTAAGAATAGAAGTTATTAATTTATAAGGTTTTGTCTCGTAAGTGACCACCTTTTTTGTAAACTCTGAAAGCTCTTTTTAATTTGCCTTCATTCTTTGTTTTTCTATGTTCTTCAGAAGTGTATTCACCCATTTTTATTTCAGAATAATAAAGAGTAATACTTTTTATAAATCTTTTTAACTGTGGTTCATTACTGCGGCATTAACGTCACACAATTCTTGCCAAGTTAAATCTCCGTCTTCATCATGACCATGAGAATCCAAAAGTTGTTGGCCTCTAACTTCATCTCCAACAGTGGTTTTATAAGAAGGTGAGATAATTCTACCTTTTCTATCTCGTGCACCCAAATTAAAAACAGGATAATTAGTTCTAGATAAAACGCTTTTTACCGTAGCTAAAGTAGAATGTTCCTTTGCTTTAGGGATATGACCTTTAACTTCGGCATTAGTATAACAAGCTTCAACATTATCATATGTAACTACAAATAATTCTGAATCAGAAGCATAAGTAACTTCACCAAATAAATTATATACAATTAGTTCTAAGCCTAACAATTTTCTTCTATCAGCATTACGAGAATCGCGATATTCAGCTTTGCCACGATCAGGTCTGAAAAATACAGAATCATCAAAAATAGGTAACGGATTCAAACTTTGTCTTCTTGCAAGATTTAAATCAGCTTCAAAATTTTCTAATCCCTGAGGATAATCTGGGCGATCATGAAAAGAGACTAAATAACTATCTGAGTTCATAGCCCTTGAAAAAACCATATAACGGTTAATACCAGGTCTAAAAAAAGAGGGTTTTGAATACTGAAACCCTGATTCTTTAAGCCCATCAATAATTATTTGTCTTTTTGGATTCATTCTTCTTTTTCTTCTTCGCTTTCAAGTTCTTTGTATAAATCTTCTTCAGCAGCTTCAAACTCAGCTTCTGTAATAATATTTTTTTTGATTAACAAATCAATTAATGCGTCTACTTTGTTGTAAGCAGCAATAGCTAATTCTTGTGCTGACATTTCTTCGTTTTCTTCCATAACAAATTTGGATTATGGAGGATTTATAAAGGTTATGTTCATAAAAATTTTGCATAGAAATAGCTATTTCTAATAAAAAGTCGTCCTTAATCAGAATCTAAATCTTCCTCATCTTCACCATAGGACAATTCTTCAGCAGAGCGCTTTTTTATTTTTAATTTCTCGATTTGGATACACTCTACAGGGCAAATAGTTGCGGCTTCGCTATTACTACTATACTCGTCTTCGTTAATATCTTGTTTCTTAACTTTAGCTTTGAACTCGCCGTTTCTTTCAATCATTTCCCAATTTTCTGGGCAGACTGAAGCGCAAGCACCACAACCAATACAAGCCTTCCTATCGTGAGTTATATGGTAATGACTCATGGGAAACATTAGTTCAACTACCCTTTTTAAAGGTTTCTAATAAGAAATGGTGAATAAAAATCAATCAAATAGTTGAAAAAAATATCACTTTTTTTTGACACGGAATACTTCATTTGATGTAATTAGTTTATGTCGGAAATTTTGTAGAGTAGTATAACTAGTTCCTGTAACTTTATTTTTATTTTTTTTAATTGAATTCAATATCCCTTCTACCGTATCCTCATTAGAAATTATACCCCCAGAATTCAAGTGACGAATTGAATGTGCATCACTACCAGCTGTTTTTAATTTTTTTAATGAATCAGATAAACTGAAAGCTTTTTGATTATATTTTGAGGGAATAGAAGAATTAAGAACTTCGATAGCATCAACCATTAAAAGAGGTTTCTTTGTCCAGGTTAAAGTTTTAACTGAAGGGTGAGCAGCAGAGGTTATACAATTATAATTTTTTGAGATTTCTAATAATTTTAAAAGAGGAAGTTTTGTTCTATAAAGATGGAATCTATGTTTAATTTTAAAAGGTAAAATTTCTTTCTGATAAAATTCTTTTAGTTCATTAATATCATAAAAGTAGGCTAAAAGATGATTAAAACGATTAGAACCAATTTCAATACCCGGGATTACTAAAGCATCCTTGTCTTTACAAGCTTCAATAGAACCAGTGATAATATTATGGTCAGTAATCGAAAGGCCAGTTTTTAATTTTTTAGAAACAGAGAGTAATTCTTTTACAGAGGCAGTACCATCAGAAGATTTAGAATGTACATGCATATCAATGAAAACCATAGTATAAAATTAGGAGTTCAGATTTAAAAGATTATTCATATCTCAATGCATCTACAGGATTTAATTTGGATGCTTTGTAAGCGGGCCATAAACCACTAATCATACCAATAACAAAAGCGAATAATAAAGCAAAGAGGATGACGCTCCAAAGAATTGAAATGCTTAAATAATCATAACCAAGCAAAGAAGCAATAATACCAACGGAGAATGCAAATAGAGTTCCAAAAATAGCACCAATCAAACCACCAACTAAACCAATTAAACCTGATTCAAACAAAAAGATTAACATAATATGTTTTTGATTTGCACCAATGGCTTTCATTGCACCAATCTCTTTTGTTCTTTCTAAAACTGAAGTGTACATTGTGTTCATGATTCCAATACCACCAACAGCAAGAGAAATAGCAGCAATGCCAGCAAGAATAAATTGGACTATACCTAAAATGCTACCTAATTGGGATAATAATTGGTCTGGAGTATAAACTTGAAAATTGTCATTACCACGACTTCTTTCTAAGTTGGTTTTGATCTTATCAGCGACCTCTTCTAAACTTTTACCTTCTTCAACAGCAGCAAAAATAAAACTAACTTTCTTTCCTATGCCAAAGAGATCTTTTGCATCATCTTTTGAGATATACAGAACATTATCAACTTCTTGATTACCAACTTTTTCTAAAATTCCAATAACTTTGAAGTCCACGCCGTTAATAGTAATACTACTCCTTAAACGAATTTCTTTTTCAAAAATATTATTCGCAAACCCATAACCAATAATTGCAACTTTAGTTTCGCCAGAGCTGAATAATTTACCCTCACCAATTTCAGCATTGATATCGAGATGACCATCCCCTGCAAGGCTTGAGTCTATTGCTTTTAAAAAAGTGATATAATTTTGATCATCATATGTAACAAGGGCCGAAGTTAGAAATAATCCTCCAGCATAATCAACACCGATCGTATCTTTGACAATATCAACATCATCCTCCGTAAAACCAGTATCTCCAACAGGAGGGCCAGTCAAACCTTCCGGAACAACTCTAATTTTACCTGCGCCCATAGCAGAGAATTGTTCGATAATTGCATCCTCTAATCCTTGACCGATGGTCATCAAAGAAACAATTGCAGCAATACCGATTACTACACCCAGAACAGTTAACCAACTTCTTAATTGACGATGGCGCATATTTTTCAAACCATATAAAAATAAGTCACGGATCAATCTTTCAGCGCCTCCACAGGAGTTAGTTTGGAAGCTTGGTTTGCGGGGACATAACCAGAAAGCATTCCAACGACAAAAGCAAATAATATTCCTAATAATACAACCCAATAATCAACATGTATACTGAGAAGCAAAAAACCGGATTGCGCAGCAATTGCGCCAATAGCGTATGAAATTAATGAACCGATAGTTACGCCCATTATTCCACCAACAAGCCCCATCAAGCCTGCTTCAACAATGAACATATATTTTATATCTTTTGGGGAAGCACCAATCGCTTTTAGTATTCCAATTTCTTTTTTTCGTTCTAAAACATTTGTAAACATAGAGTTCATGATTCCAATGCCGCCAACAAATAATGAAATTGCAGCAATTCCAACTAAAACAACTTGGACAACATTAAGGATTATACCTAATTGTTGAAGGATTTGATCAGGAGTATAAGTTTCAACATCCTCTGCATCACGAGCACGTTCAAGTTTGTTTAAAGTATCCTCAGCAACATCGTTAAGATTAAAACCGTCCATAACAACTACTTCAATCATACTCAAGCCTTTAGGATTATCAAATAATACATGGGCATCATCCATTGCAATATAAACAGAATTGTCATCTTGTTCGTTACCAACTTTGTTTAATATTCCAATAACATCAAAGGTCATAGAATCTATTTCAATTTTATTCCCAATGTAAATTTCTTTTTTCAGTGTAGTATGAGCTAAACTATTACCAATAATAACAAAACTATTTTCGTTATTTTGTGGCCAACGACCTTTTTCTAAAGTTAAACTATCGCTCTCTAATGCATCACCATAATCTTTGTCAGAATCAAAACCGAGAACAGTTGTGGATTTATCTTCATTTCTAACTTGGACAGATTTTGTAGAATAAAGAAACGAGTTCATATAATCAACACCCGAAACACTATCAATTGTGCCTAAATCATCCTCAGTAATCTTTCCTGATTCCATCGAAACAAAACCAGCACCAGTCTTAGGGAAAACATAAAATTTATTTGAGCCCATACTTTCAAATTGTTCTTTAATAGCATTCTCCAAACCTTGGGACATAGAAATTAAAGAAACTATTGCGGCAATACCAATAATAATTCCAACTATGGTTAACCAACTTCTAACCTTACGATGCATGATACTTTTTACTGCAAAGTTCAGATAATGTTTCATAGATCATCAAACAATTCCCTAATCTTTTTAGGGACTTTTCGGAGATTGCTTGGTCTGAAGAATAATAATACTCTAAATGGCAATTGGATTGTACGTTTGAATCCATGCTTTATTGCTAAATCAAATTTCTTTTCTCTTCTCCAACCTTTGTAACAGTAATAAACAAAAGCGATACCAAGAACATAGAATATGAATGTCCAAATAGAAGTAGTATTACCATCAAGGCCATAACTTTTTATCTCGCTACTTGTGTAAATCGGTAATGATAAAATAATTGATTCTTCAAATTCTTGGTTGTATGAATCTTTGTAAGTTGCCAAAAGATTAAGATCGACATTTTCTTTTTGTTTGACATAAATATCGAAGCTGGAAGTCTCAAAATCATCACTACCTAAGTTACCTAAGTATTCGGAATCAGGGCCGATAATTTCATAACCTTCACCAGGAAGAAGTTTTAATGTTAAATATTTCACTTCAGTAGGACCAATGTTACTTGTTGAGACTATAATCTCACCATTAGTATATTTTTTGAAAGCAGTAAATTCTTCTAAATTAAAAGATAAATCTGCATCAGAGCCAATTAAAATTCCAAAGGTATCATTCTTATAATGAACAGAACTGTTTACGTCCCTATAAGTAATTGCTAATGGGATTTTGTAAACACCAGCAGTTGCATCTTCTTCTGCAATGATACTAAAAACAAATGTATGCTCTTCGCCAGGGCTTAAGGAAACTAGGGATTGTTCTTTACTAGATTTGTAAGGAACGATTGGAATAGAATTGCCATCAATACTCAAAGATGCTTCTAAGTTTCTGAATTGGGAAAATGCATCATTACGGATTGTAACAGAAAGTTCAGCAGGTTCACCAGGGGAAAGAAGTTCGGGGTTTGTTTCAATAGAAACAACATTCAGAGTGGAATCAATAGATAGAACTGAAATCTCTAAGCTTGGAGTTGTAATGCTCTCATCTACTGAGCTAGAGAATAGAAATTTTAAATCATAATCACCGGGAGATGCATCGTCATCAACCTTTACTCGGTACTTAATTGAATATTCTGTGCCTGGTTTAACAGTACCAAGAGAACGAACACCATCATCATCAGATTCTAAAGTAAATGGGAAATCTTCAACAAAGTCTAATTCAACATTTCTTAAGTCATCTATATTTATTATAGAAGTAGAACTTTGGACGCCTTCAGTTTCTAAAGACAGGTATAAATCGAAATATTCGCCCGGCTGGATCATAGCAGGAACAGTACGATCAACGGAAATTTTGACTTGGAGTAAATTATTAGCATCAGTACCAAAAGTAATACCTGTAGCAGTAGCTAATGGGACTAATAACAAAAATAATAGCAATAGTATACCTCTTTTCATTAAATCACCTTCCCGTCTTGGAGCTTAATAATTCTATCAGCTTGTTTAGCTACATATAAATCGTGCGTTACAATTATTAAAGTTTTCCCCTGACTGCGATTTAAATCGGATAACATTTTTAAAATTTGTTCTCCAGTCTTTGTATCTAAGTTACCAGTAGGCTCATCAGCAAGAATAACTTCAGGATCATTAGCTAAGGATCTAGCAATTGCAACCCTTTGTCTTTCTCCACCAGAAAGTTCTGAAGGTTTATGTTGGAGCCTGTGGCCCAAGCCAACCATTTCTAAAAGTTCCTTTGCTTTTCTTTCACGTTTCTCTTCAGTAATATTATCTTGGAAGATCATAGGCATAGAAACATTCTCTACAATGTTTAAACTAGGGATTAAATTGAACGTTTGGAAGATAAAACCGATTTTTTTGCCACGAATCCTTGCAAGTTCATCTTCTTTTAGATGAGCAATATTATGACCATCCAAATATATAGCTCCTTTAGTTGGAATATCTAAACAACCAATTAGATTCAATGTCGTCGATTTTCCGCTACCAGATTTACCAACAATAGAAACAAACTCGCCTTTTTTTATGTCAATATTGATTCCTTGGACTGCATGGACCTCAACTAAATCTAATTTATAGGTCTTCCAGGCTTCCTCAATTTTGATTATTGATTGTGACACAAATGACCATGGGTCTTTGGAGAATAAAAAGTTTTGTATGGAAATAGATTTAAGTTTCAGAATAAATAAAAAGGTAATGGAAGAGAGTGCTAAAAAGAAAATTGAAGACGTACCAAAAAAAGGTGTAATAATGTTCGTTTGCTCGCCAGACAAGTATAATGAGACGAGAAACTTCATTCTAAAGACCTGGACAGAAACATTTTCTAAGAAAGGAATATACCTAAGTTTGAATAGGCCTTATGAAAATTTAATTCAAAATTTTTCTCAATCTAGAATTGATCATAGCCAATTATTCTTTTTGGATAATGTGAGTAGAAGTGAAAGCGACGTCGATAATTGTTACTTCCTAAGTTCAGATTTGGCTAAATTAAACTTGTCATTCTGTAGTTCTGTCAAAGAAAAAAGTCCAGACTTTATGTTAATGGATTCACTAAATGATTTATTTTTGGAAGATGAAAATAGAGCAACGAAGTTACTAAACGAGTATATAAAAAAGGCTAAAGTTAATGAGATAAATGGGTTAATTTTGGTTATCAAAGAGCCGATTATTGATGAAATTATCGACGTGTACAAGAAAGACATTGATAGTGTCATAGAAATTTATTAAAAATGAAAATAAAAACAAAAAAAGTTAAACCGAATTGATTAGAAATTTATTGTCTTTTCTTTTTTTTCTTTGCTGCCATTTTTTCACCTCTAAATTATAATGTTATATCAGTGTGTATTGTAGTATTTAAACTTTATTATTTTCTTATCAAAAATATTTTCTAAAAATAAAAATTTCAAAAATAAAAAATAAATTCTAAAAATGAATTTTTGTAAGACATTATACTAAAATATGCCTTAAGAAAGTTATTTAAACCAAAGTTTATTCCTTAAATTCGACGCGGGGGTAGCAAAGCGGTCAAATGCGACAGACTCAAGATCTGTTACCTTAGTGGTTTCGCAGGTTCGAATCCTGTCCCCCGCATTTTTTAAAATGGAACTACCAATAACTCGAGAAGAAGCAATTGAGGTTTTGAAAAGTATGCCTCAATTAGAATCTGATATGAATCATTACTTAGAATCTGAAGCTATAATGAGAGGTTTAGCAAAAAGGTTCAATACCGACGAGGAATATTGGGGGATGTTAGGGCTTTTGCATGATGTGGATTGGGCTTTGACAAAGAATAATTGGGAAGAGCATAGTATCAAAGCAAAAGAAATTCTGCAACAAAAAGGATTTGATGAAGAGTTTATTGAAATTATACAGTCACATACTTATGGTTATGAAGAGATTCCCACTTTCAAAGATAACAAAAGGGTGACTGACATACAACATTGTCTTGCTGCAGCCGAAACTATGACTGGGATAATCTATGCTTATGCTTTGATGAGAGGGAGAAAAATTTCGGATATGGAAGTCAAAGGACTGAAAAAGAAATTTGATAACAAAACATTTGCAGCTAATTGTAATAGAGAGATTATCAAGGAGATTGAACTTGCTGGATTAAGCTTAGATGAATTTTTTGGATTGTGTATTAATTCAATAAAAGAAATAAGAGAACAAATTGGGTTGGAATAATCTGGACTTGGAGGGGATTGAACCCTCGGCCTCTCCCTTGCGAAGGGAACGCTCTACCACTGAGCCACAAGCCCACAAGAAAAAATAAATATCTGGGGTTTATTAATTTTCATAAGATTTAAAAAGACCTAAATGGAGTTTTAATAAAAATGGGGATTGTTTACTTTTCTGAGACGGTATCTACGAGATTAGAACAAAAATTGCATAAACATTTGGCTTCTATGTCTGAAAAGAAAGATTAAATTGTTTTTTCTAAGGTTTGTGCACTATAATCCATACCAAAAATTAAGAATATGGCTACAGAAACTATTATGATGAATGAAACTAAGATTATAACTTTGAACCATTTAGCTTTGTAAAAAGGAACCTTTTGTTGGAACAAAGGCTTTTGTTTCGGTTTAATCATTTCTGGCATTTAATAATAGTAATAAAAAAACTATTTAATTGTTGCGATTTTTTTCATTGCTAATTCTTGAACCTCTGGAATTTGGAGCGAGCCATCAACTAGGAAGTATAAATCCTTACTTTTGTAGTAGTCTATCAAAGGGGAAGTTTCATTATTATATACGTCCAAACGATTTTTTATGGTTTCTTCGTTATCATCAGGCCTTTGGTATAAGCTTGAACCGCATTTATCGCAAACATTGGGAACCTTTGAAGGGACAGTCAGTCCATAGATAGCGCCACAGCTCTGACAGATTCTTCTTTCAATTGTTCTTTTTATAATTAAATCATCCTCACAAAACAAATCTATGACTAAGTCAATCTTGATTATTTTCTCTAATTCTTCTGCTTGGGATAAAGATCTTGGGAAACCGTCTAATATATAATCATCATTGGGGAGATTATTCTTTAATAATTCTATAATCAATGAATCTGGAACCAATGAACCGGTTTTCATATAAGATTCTACTTTTTCGGCTAAAGGAGTTTTAAGTTTGAGTTCGTGTCTGAGTAAATCTCCCGTAGAAATATGTTTTAAGTTTAGTTTTTGAGCTAGAAGTTTAGCTTGGGTGCCTTTACCTGAAGAAGGTTTGCCTAATATAATTAGTTTCATAATTAAGAAGCCGGGTTTATTGTATAAAAGAATTTCTATTTTTTTTGATACAATTATTTATAAAATAAGTTTGATGGAAAATGAAGTATGAAAAAGAAAGTAGGTGTATTAAGGATTTTTACTGGAGGAATGGGCGGTGGGAAAACTCATGCGGCACTTTCTGATGCAAATGATAGAAAACATAAACTAAGAGAAAAGGTTTTAGTAATCCAGCCTGGAGTTTCTGTAAGAGCAGGGATTGATGGTGAAGGTGAAACAAAAGCTAGGTCAAGTGTTGCTGCCGAGAGTAATATTGTTCCTTATGATAATCCTTTTGAAGCATTAAGACTAGCCAAAGATAAAGTAAATTTAGTTACAATTGTTGATTCACATATGTTTGTTTCAGGACCAATTGCAGCAGTTGTATATGGATTATTGAATGATGGAAGAGATGTAAACTTAGATTGTTTAGAATTTGATTATGGAGGAGAGATTTTTCCAGTCTTACAAGCATTAATACATTCGGGGACTTCAATTTTATATCATTATAGGCAATGTGATTGTCAAAAACCTGGAGAGGAACCAATTGGAAGATATAATCAATTAATCGTCAATACTCCTTTTAAAAGGAAAAGGGAATTATTAGAATTATTAAGAGCTAAATCTGAGCCGGATCCAAAATTAATTTATTTGGTAGAGAACGGGACTGTTGATCCGAAAACAGGATTGATATTACCAGCATACTTTGGTTCTACAAACGTTACTGGGGATGTTGCTAAAGATTTGAATACCGATGATGTAGTTTCTGATAAAGTTAGTTATGTTACTAGATGTAGGGAATGTTTTGTTAGACCAAAAAATCTTAGTGTATATTTGAAATGAAAATAGCAATCATAGGAACGCATGGAACTTTTAAGACTACATTAGTTTATTTCTTAGCCGGCGTATTGAAAGCGAAAGGAAAGTCTGTTGGAATAATCAGAGAGATGGCAACAGCCTGTCCGTATTTCAAAGATGGGAGAGGGAATGTTCTAGCACAAAATTGGATTACACTAAATCAAGTGCAGCTTGAAAGAGAGTATGAAGAGATTTATGATTATGTTATTTGTGATCGGAGCGTGGTTGATAATTATATTTATGCAATGCAAGCGTATCAAAAAGAAAATCAACCATTGCCCGGATGGATAGAACCATTCGTGTTGCATCATACGAAATCTTATGATTTTTTGTTCAAGACACCAATATCACCATTAGGGTTAGTGAATGATGGTGTAAGGTCTGTCGATAGAAAATGGCAGCAAGAAATTGAAGATCAATTAACACAATATTTAGAAGAGAAAAAAATCAAACATATTGAATTGCCGGTGTCTGAAGTTTTTGAGTATGATGATATTATTGAGTATGCGACAAAGCAAGCGAAGTTCATGGCGACCTATCTTGTGGATATGGATGTGCAGAAGAGGATTTTCTAAGTTCGTTTCCTCTTTGTCTCCTTAATCTTTTTATTTCTTTGTAATCAAAACCAGCGGCTTCAACAGCATTTGCTCATGAGCCAACATATCTATATGCTGCCCTATAAAGTTCATTATATTCTTCAATAACCACATTTCTTTTTGTCTTGGAGGCCAAGTTGAAAGAACCTAATCAGTAAAAGGATAAATCTAAGTATTAGCTATTCAAAATTCTCATGATAATATTTCAAGGTTTCCATTATTTCTGAACTTGGTGTTCTATCTAATCCTCCTACACTTTGATAAACTAACCCTTTAACTAATTCTGTTGCATCTTCAGGAGCTTGATATCCCTTGATCTCTTAATTCCGAAAAGATTACCACAATATCAGCCTCAGATAGAAATCCTCTATGACGTTCTAATGCTTTTACATTCTTTTTAATATTGAGGCTATCAATAATACTTTTTCCCTCGGGGTAAATAATAGTCTGAAATCGCATAACCTCTTTTTTTTAATTTAGGATTAATAAATAATTCTATCTTCAAAAATTCTTGTAAAAGATGCATTCATAAACATTATAAACCAAATATTTCCAAGGTTAATTATGAACATTTTAGTTACGGGCGGGGCCGGTTATATCGGTTCAATTACTGTTCGAAGGTTATTAGAAAAGGGATACAATGTAGTTATTATAGACAACCTTTCTAGAGGCAATAAATTCTCAATCCCTGATGTTCCATTTATACAATGCGATGTTGCAGATGAAAAAGTTGGTGAGGTAATCAAACAATATAATATTCAAGCAGTAATCCACTTCGCAGCATACGCGTATGTAGGCGAATCTGTTGAAAATCCGGGATTATATTTTGAGAACAATTTAAAAAAATCATTAATACTTTTAGAAACATTAAGAAAGAATAACGTCAACAAAATTATTTTCTCTTCCACATGTTCAACTTACGGCGATCCAGAGATTGTTCCTATAACTGAATCAGAAAAACAAGCTCCTATCAATCCTTATGGCTTGACCAAACTATTAATTGAAAAAGCATTACAAGTATATAATAAAAATTATGGATTAAAATTCATAGCACTGAGATACTTCAATGCAGCAGGAGCTTCATATGATGTTGGTGAGCATCACAGGCCAGAAACACATTTGATTCCATTGGTATTAGATGTTGCATTTGGAAGAAGAGACAAAATTAAAATATTTGGCAATGATTATCCTACTCCCGACGGCACTTGTATCCGAGATTATATTCATGTATTAGATATTGCAGACGCTCATATTCTTGCATTAGAAAAATTAGATTCAATTTCCGGTTTCTATAACATTGGTACTGGCAAAGGTAATTCTGTAAAAGAAATAATTGAAGCTTGCAGAAAAATTACTGGGCACGAGATCCCCGTAGAAATCGTAGAAAGAAGGCCTGGTGATCCTCATGTGTTAGTTGCTGACTACAAGAAGATCCAACAAGATTTAGGTTGGGTTCCAAAACAAGATATTAATGATATAATCAGAGATGCATGGCACTGGCACAACGAACTTGAAAAGAAACATCTAACAGTTGTAACCTCCGGTTATTTCGACCCAATCCATGCTGGGCATATTGAATGTATTCATTTAGCCAAACAACTTGGTGGTAAACTGATTGTATTATTGAATAATGATCAACAGTGTGCTTTGAAAAAAGGGAAGGCATTTATGCCATTAGGAGAACGAAAAATAATATTAGAAGCGCTTCGTGATGTTGACGAAGTATTCATTTCTATTGATGAGGATGCATCAGTTTGTAAATCTTTAGAAGCATTAAAACCAGATATATTCGCTAAAGGTGGAGATCGCTTGATTTCAGAAATCCCTGAAACACCAATCTGTAGAAGACTAGGTATTCAAATTATTGACGGTTTAGGTGCAAAGATTCAATCTTCTTCGGATTTAACAGGTTTAAAACAAATAATATAATTTTATTCCCAAAAGTTTTAAAAACAAAAAAATAATTCCCCATTAAATGAAAAAATTACTTTTAATTTTAGCATTCCTGTTATTAGCAGGTTGTTCATCTTCAGCCGTATCAACTTCACAAAAAGTTTTAGTTGAAACCAACAAAGGTTACTTTACAATTGAACTTTATGATGATACACCAATCACTACAACTAATTTCTTAAAATTAATCGAAGAAGGTTTCTATGACAATTTAACATTCCATAGATATGAGCCTGGCTTTGTAATCCAAGGTGGTGATCCTAATGGTGATGGTACCGGTGGTAGTGCTGATACTATTAAACTAGAAGTCATTGGTCGTTCTCATTATCGTGGAACAGTTGGTATGGCCCGTAGTTCAAACCCAAACAGCGCAAGTTCTCAATTCTTTGTAAATTTAGCTGATAACGATTTCTTAGACGAAGGTTATACAGTATTTGGTAAAGTTACAGAAGGCATGGATGTTGTTGATGAATTAAGAGCTGGTGATAAGATTATTCACGCTGCCAAGGTTTAATTCAGAACTTTTATAAATTCTTTTATTTTTTTTTTTAAAATGTCTAATCCGCTAATTTCATTTACTGGAACAGAAAATGAATTAGATCAGTTATTTAATAGAGTTTTGTCTGATGAAGATATTTTTTTTGATAACCCTCACGAACCTCAAGCGTTTAAGAGATATAGCCAATCGTGTTTTGAATTAATTGCAGCTGAATTAAGTTTGATATTAGCTTATGAAGAGGTTGCTCGAAAATTAAAACTCACGCCAAAATTATTATTAGAATTTGCTTCTGGCTATAGAAAGGCTGCGATTTTATTCAGACTTGGAGTTTTTATTAGTCCTCCTATGGGTAATTTTAATCTAACTCCAGGAAATATTTCTCCCCTAGAAGAACACTGCCTTAATTATGGTAGGGCTTTAACTGCTCTTAGTTATGATGAAGCTTCTGATTTTATACATTCTTTCGCTCCTGAAAGGGCTTTCGTTCATGTCCACCTAATTAGACAGAATTTATCGGATTATATTTGCGGTAAACCTTTTTATTCTTGTTAATTTTTCTTTTTCTTAACTAAAATATTTCTAGAAATCAAAACATTTGGAATAATAACTAAATCGCCATCTTTAGTTTTAACTTGTATTTCATTTAATCCAATATGAAGAATCTTCCCTTCAATAGTATCCATTTCGATAATATCCCCTTCTTTGAATCTTTTCTTTATTGCAATCATAATCCCAGCAAAGAAGTTCGGAATAAAATTTTTTAGTGCTAATAATATGAACAATGCCAACAACAGGAATATCCCAATTAATATTGCAATCAAAACAACCTTTTCTAATCCTAGGAATGTTAATCCTAAAACTAATCCGGCGATATACAATCCATATTGGACTAATGAGCCCATAAATTCTTCTAATGGAAATCGAATCCCAATCTCTGATAATAATCTTTCAACTTCAAAACTATGCAAAATCTTTTGGATTACAACCTTGAATATATTCCCGATTATAATCCCAAACCCGACTACTAACAATCCTGCAATAATGTTCGTGATTATAGTCATATACTCGATTGCCATGCTTCAATTACATCCTTTTTTGTTTATATAACTTACTTCTTAGCTATTTTCCATAATAAGTTAAAATAGTTTTTATATGTTTTAACTACATCCGGCTGTTGTATAACTATTGCAACAGGATCATGTTCTAACCAGATAATTATTGCAACTTTATTCCCATAGATATTTGTTGATACAATCGTCTCAAATTCTTTACTCAGATATTTAACATCCGCAAATGGCGGGTCTTTCTTCCTTTCCCCTGCATATATTGCATGCAATTTAACTTTCTCCTCAATTCTCCTTTTTGTATAATGCCTTAGGTAATAATTCATAATCTCTTTTGCATTTCTGGATGCACCTATAATATAAACATCCTCTTTTGATCTAATCTGATCTTCAAAAATAGATTTTATTCCTTCTCTACCTCTATAGAACAAGGTTTCTTGCTTATCCTTCTTAATATTATACTTCCCCATTAATTGTGGCAAAATTAAACTTATTGCATCCCTTTTGTTTTCAATAATATCTTGAATTTTCTTTGGGTCCTCAGCAATATAATACCTCTTTCCGTTCTCTTGAATATAACTCACTAACCCTTTTTCGATTAATCTATCCAGAACATCGTATATGCTCCTCCTATGTAAACCTGTTTTTCTAGATAATACTCCTACTTGCGCCTTTTTTATATCTAAAAGCATCAAATAGATCTTAACTTCTGACTCTGTTAATCCAACATTAGCTAGTTCTTCAAACATAATCTTATTAGAGATTTTTAGCTTATATAATTTGTGGTGAGCTATATACCCACACTTTGTTATATACCTGATTTTCAGATTTAATTCTATCGAAATTAGGAGATAAAAAAAATGATAGAAAAATTAGGGTACATCCCAAGAAAAACTGCAATTGTTCATCAATTGGAAGGCGACGTAAGTTATGTAGATTCAAGAGTGATTATTGGAGACATTCTTCTACCAGAAAGATTTCAAGGTACTTTAGACAAAAGAACTCGTAAGTATGATGGTTTACAAGAAGCTGTTGATAATAAGGAATTATTCCTCCGTGGAAAGATTAATTATGAATCTGGTGTTCAGTGGTTTGGATTAGTCACAGACAAATTCCAAGAGCTTAGAATTGGAGAAATTGATTCTGAGATTCAAGGTAGATTAAGAGTTCCTGGTATGACTAGATTAGCAAGAACTAAAGATCGTTTCTTAGTTAATTATCCCCTAGACTTTATTGATGGTGAAACGGAACTTCATCTTTCATTTGATTCAGGTGAATTTGGATTATACGGTGGAAATGGTCAAACCGCAATTAGGATTGGTTACTCTGTTACTGATGGAAAAAATTGGTTAAATTTTCATAACCCAAATTTATTCGGTCAAAGAATAATTCATAGATGGGACGAAGCAGATATTCCTTCTACGTTGGATGCAATTTTAGGCGCAAGGGAAGATGTAAAAGCATTAGTCCAAAGACAACGAGATTCAAGGATGAGCTCAGCCGAGTTTGAGGCTTATTTTTCGAATATGAAAGGTTTAAAAGCAAAGACTTTATTTCGAGAAATAGCAGGTTCATTTGATAATGCATCTAGATACGATTTAGCAACAATGATTAGTAATGCTTCATCAGAAAGAGCAGAATCAACACAATTAAGATTAGAATCTGCAGCAGCAAATTTTTTGCTAGGAGATAAAAATGACATATGAACATTTAGTGGGCTTTGGTTTTAGATTAAAACAACCGGTTTTATTTGAAGATATTCCCGTGTCAGATTTATCATTAAAATATAAAGTGATTTTTGTTACTTCCCCAGAACCCCGTAGATATAATTATCAAACTATAGGCATTGGAAAAATCAATCAGAATGGTGGAAAATTAATGCTTGGTAATACTGATTTATCTGATTTAGTAGTCTATGATTCAGATTATTTATTATTTGCAATTCAGTAAACCTTAAAAAATCTTATTTTATATTTATTTTATGCCAATTAATGCACACCCGGAATATTTCAAAGCTGAAGAGAAATATAACAAAGCAACAACTATCCCTGAGAAGCTTACAGCTTTAGAAGAAATGTTAAGAGTTGGTCCTAATCATAAATCCGCAGAAAACCTTCGTGCTGAGATTAAATCCAAAATTTCTAAGTTAAGAGAACAATTAGAAAAGAATCGTCAAACAAAAGGTAGCTCAAAAGCAACATTCACGGTTAAAAAAGAAGGCGCTGCACAAGTAATTCTAGCTTCCGTTACAAATGCTGGCAAATCTAGTTTATTAGCAACACTAACAAACGCCAAACCTTTGGTTGCTGAATATAAATTTACAACCACAAGACCCGAGCATGGGATCTTAAATTATCATGGAATATTAATCCAATTAATTGAACTCCCAGGTATATTTGAAGGCTGTGCATACAAGGGAGAGTATCCAACATTCTTTGGTATGGTTCGTAGTACCGATTTAGTTATTTTTTTAATTGATCCAACATTAAACGAAAGTGACCAAATTGAATTATTACAATCTGAGTTTGAAAAAGCCCAAATAAAACTTAATGCTAAACGCCCTAAAGTTTTCATTAAACGTCAGGGCACTGGTGGTATAGAATACATGGGTGCAAGATATTTCAAATTTGATTTAAGTGACGCAACAAAAATGTTAATTACTCATGGTTACCATAATGCTGTTGTTACTGCTTTTGAAGATGTTTCTTTGGAAGATTTAGCAGACGTATTAAATGAATCAATTGTATATCTCCCGTTATTAATCATAAGAACTAAATCAGATATTAAGGGGGATGGTATCTCCACAAAAACAAAAAAGAATATAGAAAAATTAAAGGATGAAATATTTCAAACTCTAAAATTAATTAGGGTATATACAAAATCTCCGGGAAAGAAGCATGATTGGCCACCTGTTGCATTACATGATGGTGATAAGATTGTAACTTTAGCTAAGGTTATCCATAAAGATTTTATTAAGAGATTTAGTTTTTCCAGAATTTGGGGAAAGTCTGCAAAGCACGATGGCCAAAAAGTCGGTTTAGAACATGATTTAATGGATGAAGATATTGTAGAAATCCATACAAAATAAAAAAAATTAAGAAGAACTTTCAGTTATTCCTTGGTTTATTTCATTTAAGTCTTCTGTGATGCTTGTTATTTCTTCTGTTGCACCACTGATTTCTTCAGCTGCTTCTTCATCATTATTTATTGTTGATCCACATCCTGTAATCACAAACAATAAACAAAAGATACATAGTATTGCCATTATTTTTCTTATCATTTTTCCTCCTTTATACTACGACTTCCTCAGTCGGTGTTTCTTCAGCCACAACTTCCTCAGTCGGTGTTTCTTCAGCCACAACTTCCTCAGTCGGTGTTTCTTCAGCCACAACTTCCTCAGTCAGTATTGCTTGGTCTATTTGCTCAGTTCCATCACTCATACAATCCATTGGACATAAAGAATAGTCTTCACCATAACTTGGTTCACAAAGTCCATCTCCACAAACTGCTACATGTCCATCATCATATGATGTTTCTTCGTAAACATATGTTTCTTCCATAACAATATCTTCTACATCTATATCCACACCAATTAATGCATATGTAATTTTTAACATTCCTTTATCGACAATGTTTCCAATATTATTTTTTAGTTTTGTAAGATCTTCTTGAGTTAATTTCCCCCTAGATTCAATTGACGCTTTCAGGTCACTCATTAATGTATCAATACTATTAGAAGTTTCTACCATCATCTCCAATGCATTTTGATATCTTGAACAGTCTTCTGCTCCTTTGCTCTCACAATAATCGTTGAGGTTTTGAATCTGTTGGTATAATGCTCCATCAGTACCTAATTTCATTCGAATCTCTTCAAGTTTTAATATAATTGTTAAGGCTTCTGTTGCATCAATTTCGGTTCTAACTTGGTATGTATTTTGCATTCCCATACTTTGTTGCCCATACTGTCCACCACTACTTGTTCCGGTACAATCAATTGAACATGCACCCATCTTCTGTTCGAAATCATCACAGATACCATCTGGACAACATTTACCACCTGCGCACCAACCTTCTCCATATAACTCTTTTTGATAATCTCCACTAAACTGGTTCATTGGATTTTCTTCTGTAAAACCACAATCATCTTGACATCCATATTTTTCATCACCTTCACAAACACCATCTCCACATTCTGTTTGCACATATTGATTTTGTTGGGGTGCATTATATTGTGGTTGATTTTGATAATTCGGTTGCGTTTTTGGTTGATTATAATAATTTTGTGGATTGTTATTCTGTTGTTGATTTTCTTCTGGACAAGGGACTTGTGTATCTCCATTCCAACAACCACTTCTTTGTTGATCTCCAGAAGGCTGTTCTGGTAAATTATCCTCAGCAGGTATTTCTACGCCTGGTTCCTGTGTCGGTTCTTCAGCAACTGGCTCTTCAACAACTGGTTCCGATGTTGGTTCTGGAGCAGGTTCTGGTGCTGGTTCCGGTGCAGGTTCAGAAACTACTTCTTCACCCTCTTGTAGTTCAGCAACTACTCCTCCTGTAATTAAATTCCCTGTAGAAAGAAATCTCATACTATCACTAAAAAATCCTGCAGTTGCAAGACTAGAACACATTAAAATTAATACAAATAATAATGTTAAAATCTTTTTCATTATGTATCACCTCTTTTTATTGTCTTCTTGTAAACATTTCTTTAATTTAAACTTTTTGGAAATGATTATAAACAATTTAATCTTCAGACAGGACAAATGCCCACGCAGACTTTTTAAATAAGCCTGATTTTATTTACATTTTCTAAGGAGGTTTGATGGAAGATAATCAATTAAATAAAAAATTGCATTTATGGTCAGATAAAGAATTAAAAGTACTTCAGGAAAATTATTCCTTTAATAATATTTCTTTATTTTTGCCTAATAAAACTAAAAGTTCAATATACCATAAAGCCTCAAGATTAAATCTTAAAAGAGAAATGAGAACAAGAAAATATTCTGTTAATCATAATTTTTTTAAAGAATTTGCTCCACAAATGGCTTACTTATTGGGATGGTGGTTTAGTGACGGTAGTGTTTCTAAAAATTTAAAACAGATTAGTATTCATATAAATAACAAAGACAAAGAAATATTAAATTTAATTAGTCAAACATTAAATAATAATAGACCTATTAAAGAATATAATAATTCTTCTTATCTAGTAATACAAAGTAAAGTTTTAGCTAATGATTTAATTAAATTGGGCTGTATTCCAAATAAAAGTTTGAAAATTGAATTTCCAAATATCCCCGAATCTTTAGTTTCCCATTTTTTAAGAGGATTTTTTGATGGTGATGGTTCGATTTATTTTAATAAACCAAATACTATCATAATCTCTTTTTTAGGCCCCTATAATTTCTTATTTGTTTTACAAAATAAAATCCATAAATTATTAAAGATTAAGCCACATCCTATCAGCAAGCACAAAAGTATATTTCGGGTATGTTATTATGGAAATGATGCCAGAAAAATTAGCTTTTGGCTATATAATAATTCAGGAAACCTTTATTTAAAGAGAAAAAGGGAAAGATTTGAAAATCATTTAAGATTGAGGAAAAATGGGCCTAAAACAAGTAATATTAGTTCGCATGGATTTACAAATGCCTAAAGGAAAATTGGCAACGCAATGTTGCCATGCATCTGTTAGTGCTGTTCTAAAAACTTCAAAAGACAAATTGGATGAATGGTCTTCAGAAGGTATGAAAAAAGTGGTATTAAAAGTTGCAGATTTAAAAGAACTAATTAGTTTGAAAAAAAATGCAGATGCTCTTAAATTAAAAACTTCATTGATTACAGATGCTGGTAAAACTGTATTTGAAAAGCCAACAACAACATGTTTAGCAATTGGCCCTGATGAGGAAACAAAGATTGATAGAATTACTTCCCATTTGAAATTATTGTAGAAAACATTATATATATTATCCCTTTATAATATTGGAATGAAAAGGGATTCAGTTGTTTTAATCAATGGAAAAAGTTGCCCATTAAATGAAGCTATTTCTGCTAATTTCATTGTGAATGGGGTTTATAAGTTAATTAAAAAAAAGTACCCTGAATGGAATTCAGAAAGTTATATCTCTCGTAATGAACTAAAAGAATTTAGAAAAGATTACTTTGAAAATTTAATAAAAAAAGAAAAAGGAAATACTCATCAATTTGATAAAGAAGTTCTTAATAGTATTATATCTCATGAATCTACTGTCAAGAAGATTATGTCCCAAAGAGAACCAAATCATTTTAGTCAAAGAATGGCTGATAAGTTTGCATTTTTTGCTGGAAGCTGGCATTTTATAATCTCTTTTTTTGTCTTATTATTTCTTTGGATTATAATTAATACAATTGGTTTATTTTATTTTAAAATTGATCCTTATCCGTTTGTATTCCTTAATTTAATATTATCTTGTGTTGCAGCAATTCAGGCCCCAATAATTATTATGAGCCAAAATAGAAAAGAAATAAAAGATCGTAAGAGACAACAAGATGATTACAAAATTAATCTTAGATCTGAATTAGAAATTAGACTTTTACAAGAAAAAATTGACCATTTAATAGAATCTCAATGGGCATATTTATTGGAAATGAAGAGATTAGAATCAGAATCCATAAAAAAGAAATAATTCTAAATCCCCACGCCCGGACTCGAACCAGGAACCTCTCGGGTTCAGCTGACCTTTTTTCATCCTTTGCATGATGCAAACGTCAAAAGGTGTCTACAGCCAAGTGCTCAAACCATTAAGCTACGTGGGGCTACTGAAAGACAAAAAATAGGGATTAATAAACCTTTCTAACTTAAAAAAATAATAAAAAAAGAAATTATTTCTTAGAACCAACAGCTTCTCTAAATTTCTCCACAATTCCATGAATAACATTTACACTGTTAGACCTGATGTGTATAACTCTTCCACTAGCACTCTTATATTTCACAGTAGTATTTGGCAATGTAATATCTCCAATTACTTGGAATTGTGCTTCTACTTCATAGCTAATTATCCTCTCTTCTCCACTCACTAATTCTGGAATCTTCCACATCATCCTAATTCCTTTATCACCGCGTTCAATTCCATTTGGATGCAAAGTTCCGAAGTTTGTTTTTGGTTGTATTAATTTAGGTAAAACATCAACTACAGAAACATCTTTTATTGTTTTGTTTGTACTGTTTTTCAAATGTAATAATACTTTGAAATCAGAGATTCCATCAGTACTATATTTTAGTTTGAATGCTTCTTTTTTAACAGTAACTCTCTTTACAAATACATAATAAGCAATCAATCCTAATAGTACTAAAACAATTATTCCAACAACCAATGGTCTATAATCTTCATTAGCTTCCAACACAAACTGTTCTTCTGGGGCAATTGAGAATGTCCAAGTAGGAGTTCCTAATTCATCATCATAGTTAGGTTCAATTGAATAGGTTGTAAACCATCCTTCTATTTTAGAAGTTTCATGTTCATAATAATCATTGACTACTGAATTTCCATTATTTGTCAAGGTAATTATTTTTTTGGTATATAAAAATCCATTAATAACTTCAATATACTTGGTAACATTTAAATTTTCATCAACAAAGAAAGTTCCAGTTGCACTAGAAAGCAATAAATCTTCATTATATAATCTTATATTATACTCATACTCTTCTGCTGGTGCAGTTTTTGGTATATTGAATGCAAATTGTAATTCTTTTTCTTGGTCTTCAAACAATTCAATTGTTTGTTGGTCACTAAAAAATTGACTTGTAACATAAACATCAACATTAGTTAAATCTTGATCAACCATATTTTTCAAAACCATATCAATAACTAATTGGCTCCCAGGCCCGATTTTGTCTGGAGTTTCAGAAAGGGTAATTTTTACTGCAGATTCAGGAGGCATAGCAAATATTTGCAGGTCATAATCTTCTTCTAAATCATAATTTAATGCCGTTGCAGTAATATAAGTTTGATATCTTTTTTGTCTAGTAACACTTTCTTTAAGTTTGATTGTAACATTAACTGTTGTAGTTTCATGCCCAGAAAGTATTAGATATTCAGGATCAACAAAAACATATTCAAAATCAGAAGTAGATAACCCTACATATGGATCTACGCTAATTTGTATGTTAAGTTCCCTAGAACCTAAATTTTCAAGTTGCAGTTGATATTCTCCAATTTCTTCCGGTTGAAGATTTGTTGTAGAGTCTATAACTGTAAATTCTATGTCTTCTTCTGCTGCGACTATTCCTAGACTTAACAGCAGAACCAAAAATAAGATAATAGTGCCCCTTTCCATAGTCGTCATTATTTCATTATAGAATTTATATACTTTCTGTTAATTACAGAATATAATTTAATATACTCTAGTTTGGTGATTATGCTTTTCAAAACGGATTATATGGTCCACAAAACTCTCTATTTGTGCTTCATGACTTACAATGATTATTTGAGGTATTTTTATTTCTTCCATTAAAATCTTTAACCTTTCTAATTGTTCACTACTAAAACCATCGGTAGGTTCATCTAATATTAACAAATCTTTTGTCTTAATTCCTGTATTCAAATTATTAATAACTTGATTCAATGCTAACCTATAGGCTAAAGCACCAGCAGTTTTTTCTCCACCAGAAAGATATTCATAGTCAATATCATATCCATTTTGAATAATTTTTGGAGAATATTCTTCATCAAGACACATTTGTAAGACATTATTTTCTATTAATACCGAAAACCATCTTTCAAACAAAGAATTAAACTCTGAATGAACACTATAAAGTATATTCTTTTCCATTGCATCCATCATTGGTACAAATTTTTCTGTAAGCCAAAATTGAATTTTATTAATTTGTTCTTTTTTATCCCTAATAATTAATTTATTTTTTATTTCTTCATCTAATTTTATAATTAAATCCCCAACATGTTTTTTACTAATGTCAAATCCATTCTTTTCTATATTTAGTTTATTCAAATTATTTTGGATTTCATCTAACTCTTTCTTTAATTTAGGATAAATTTCTTCAATGACGTTTAATTCCTGTTGCAATTTTTTAATCTCAATTAGTTTAGCCTGTATTTGATTTATTTCTAGTAAAATATTTAGAACTTGCTGCTGTTTAGAGTTAATATCTAATCTTTTTTGTTCTCTTTGTTGGATTTTCATCCTAATCATGTTAACTTCACTATCTTTTTTTCTAAGAATCTCCAATTCTTCTCTCAGTAGTTTGATTTCATTTTCTATTAAGCTATTTTTTTCTTCTTCTTTCTTATTTTTTAATAATTTTTCTTTAGTTTCTGCAATCTCTTGATTCTTTTTTATGATATTATTACTAATTAGAATTATTTCTTGTTTTTTTTGTTCTCTTTGTTGGATTTTCATCCTAATCATGTTAACTTCACTATCTTTTTTTCTAAGAATTTCCAATTCTTCTCTCAGTAGTTTGATTTCATTTTCTATTAAGCTATTTTTTTCCCACTCATTTTTAATTCCAGCATCAAATAAATTTACTTCTTCAAAACATTTGTTTACTATTCTTTCCTTATGTTCTGCTGATACTTCTTGATAACAAGTTGGACAATTATTCAAACTATCCATTTTTATTTTTATTTGTGTAGAATGTGTTTTTCTAGTTTTTAATTCTTGAATTTTATTAAGAATTTCCCTGTTCTCTTTTTCTTTTTGGATACTTTTATCTTCTAATAATTTGATTTTTTCTTTGTAACCTTCATTTAATTCTAAATTCTCTTTTTCAAGTTCTAATAACTCTTTTTCTAATCTTTTAATTATTTCTTCTTGTTGTTCTTTTTCATTATTTTTATGTTTTAATCCTAACTCTAATAATGCAATTTCTTTATTGATTACCAATAATTCTTCTTTTTTTACTTCCACAAATACAATCTCTTCTTTTTTCTGAGTTAAATGAGCAGTTGTTTCCTCTATTTTTGGAATAATTCTTGTTATTTCTTGTTCTAGAATTAATTTTTCTTTTTCTTTGTTTTCCTTTTCAGAGATTTTTATCAATAGATCACTAATCATACCTTCATATTCTTTTTTTATTTCTCTTAATCTTGTATTCAAAAATTTAACATTTTCTTTAATTCGTTTATATTTATCGACGCCAAAAACTTTCCTAAGAGTATCCAATCTTTCCTCTTTTGAACCCAATAAAATCAGCTTCATTTCTTCTTGCGGTGTATAGACTGTATATTTATAGATTAAAGATTTATTTTTAGTAATCAAATCTTTTGGATAATTCAATAATTCAAGAATAATTTGTTTTAATTCAATAGCTGTCTTCTCTTCTTTGATACCATTTCTAATAATGTTCCCAGCATCTTGAACAACACCACTATTCGTTCTTTTCAGAGTTCTTTTAATTAAATATTTATTTTCTTCAATTTCAAAATATAATTCGACACTTCCCGAATCAGTACCATTTCTTAATAATGATGCCCCTGATAAATCTGTTCTTTGTAATCCAAATAATGCAAAGTCTATTGCTAATAATATAGTACTCTTTCCAGAACCAATATTCCCAGATAATAAAACTTTTCCATACGGCAAAGTTAAATCTAATGTAATATAACTTCTAATATTCTCCATCTTTATTTTATTTATTTTCAATCTTAAACACCTTCAATGCATCAGCAAGAATTCTTTTATCATAATCAGCAACTTTCTCTCCATCTTCTTTATCTATACCTAAAATTCTAATTAATTCTTTAGTAAAAATTTCTTCATTTTCTTCTAGCATAATTTTATTATCTTCAATAACTTCTTTTAGAATCTGTGTTTCAATTTCTTCAACAGTCCCTTTTTTTATATCAATATTTTCCACTAATTTAGAACTTAAACGTGCAGTATTCTTCAAAACAAAATAAGCATCCTCTAAACTTTCGAATATGTCTTTAAATTTAATTTCAGAAGTTTTACCATCAATCACACCAATAATTCTAATTGTAACAATCTTATCCTTAAAATCAACTTTTTTCATTTCTTCAATTATTTTCTGTGTTGCTTTCTCTGGGGTTAAATTATTTACATCAATTTCTTTAGACAAAACTTCTTTTACTTTAATTTCTTCAAACTCTAAATTTTCCCCATCATAAAAATAAACTCCTCCATAAGGATAATCTTCTAATTCTTTGAAATTATTTGGAAACAAAGCTCCTGGGAATGTTAAAAAACCTTTTCCAAAATCTTTCTTAAAAATATAATGTATATGTCCCCCAGCATAATAATTAAAATTATTAGGTAAACTTGCTAAATCTGCTCCTTCAATATCTTCAAATTCTCTTGGTTTAAATTCATTGATTGCTGTATGAAACATAAATATCTTGAAACCCTCTTCCTTCTCTAATGATTCTTTGTCTAGTCGTTCATATTCACTTAACTCTAATCCTCCTTTCTTTCCAAATATCCCAGTTATTTTCACTCCACTTTCATCATGAGTAAACTTTAGTTTCCCATCTTCAAATTTCATTACATTTACAATTAATCCAGCTTTTTCTAAAACTTCAAGCATGGTCTTTCCAGAAGGCGAATAATCATGCGATCCTGCAATCATATAAATTCTTATCCCCAAATCTTTCAATTGTTTAAGTTCAGAAGTAACTTCTTTGATATAATCTATCTGTGGCAATGCAGTATTAAATAAGTCTCCAGCTATCAATAAAAAATCCACCTTTTTTTCAATTACTTTGCTTATAGCTTGTTTGAAGCATGCTAAATTAATCTCTTTTAATTTATCTTCTTTCCATCCACCTATATGACAATCAGAAAAATGTGCAAATTTCATAAAGAATTTTATCCCTATATGTATTATAAATTTTTATATCCCCTAATTATTATAACCTTGCTTTTTCTCGATTTAATCTTTTTGAAATAGAGTCTAGAAATTCATTATGCCCATTTATGCTTGATAACCAAGTTGATAATTTAGCTATTAAACTCTTAGCTTGTTCATGATATGATTTCATTTCTTTTTGATTTTGTTCAATAGAAAATAAAACATGAGTTTCAGATAACATTAATGTTTCTAATGTCTCATAAATAATTCTTCCTCTAATTAGAATTTGATTTCTGAATTCGGAAATAATCCTTAATAAACTTTCAACTTTTTTTACATTCAAAGGAGTTTTATGATTCTCTTCGTGCAAATTTGTAATTTGAATTTCAAATCTTTCTCTAAGAGTTTCATAGAATTCAACTTGTGCTTTGAGATATCCTAATCTTTGCTTAATATCTTTAACTTCTTTTAATTCATTTTCTAAATCAAATTTTAATTTTTCTATATCAGTTAGTTCATTTTTAGCAAAAGCTTCAAATTCTTCAAACTCTTCCCAACTTTTTTTATTTTTTTCTTTTATCGGAAGCCCAAAAAGTCTACTCATAAAAAAGATTAAGCTCTTATTCATTTAAATAGATTATTAAAAAGCAGATTCCAACAATGACTTTTCTTTAATTGGATATCCAAAAGCAACATAATTAGGGATATAATTTGGAAAATCTCTTCCCTCAAATTGTCTTTCAAAAACAACATGAACATAACCAGCATATCCTTTCTTAGAGGCTGTAAATGTTAAATCTTCAGAAAGTTGTTCTTTCCAAGAATAGCCTTTTACCATCTCAGGAGAAATAATATCAATACCTCTACTTGCAGAGCATTCAACTAAAGTTCCATCATTATTTAAAACTGCTTCAAATTGTTTCCCAGTCATTCTTTCTAAATCAGTTAAAGAACCTCTAAAAATATGTATAGTCATTTTTTTCTCCAAGTTTAAATATAATGGAGCAGCGAACCGAACTTCCCGCATTTAATGCAGTACCATAACGGAACGTCGGCTTGTTTAACTTCTGTGTTCGGAATGGGAACAGGTGGTACCAAGCCACTATGGCCGCTCACGGTATTGGAAATAAAATCAGTCCTTTATATAGCTTTCTATGGTCTATTTCTTCACCCATTTACCCTTAGAATTCTTCCTAAAACTCTTCTTTACAGCCGCCCAGGCAACCTTAAATGCACTTTCCTCAGAAGAATATTCCTCATATGCACTATTGAACACTTTTAGAAATATCTCTTGTGCATGCTTTGGTAATGGTTTACGCACTGCTAGAGGTAAATCGTCTATTTTCTTGTAGGGCATAATATTCTTAAGCTAAAATACTATAAAAAGTTTTGCTATCAGTTTTTAAAAGAACCAGATAAACTTTAATAGAACCAGATAGTTCCCATAAAGTTTAAATAGTCCTAAGAATAATCAAAGTTCTATGAAACAAACAAAATTAAAGAAAGTTAATCTGTTAGAATTGAATCATGCTTATTTAGGTGTTCTTTATTGGTTTTTTGCATATCCGACAAAGGAATTTAGTTTGAATGACTTAACAAAATTGGTTGGAATCTCAAAAACAACTGCTAATCAAGTAGTATCCACTTTGTCTAAGGAAGGTTTTTTAAAAGTTGAATCACTCGGCAAGGTTTGGAGAATTTATTGTAACCAAGATCATATTTTTAATTATACTAGAAAGGTTTCTTATAATTTAAGTTTAATTTATGAATCTAGATTAATTGATGAAATACTTACTAACATTCCTAATCCTCGTTCAATAATATTATTTGGTAGTTATAGAAAAGGTGATGATATTGAAACTTCGGATTTAGATATTGCCGTTGAAACTTTGGATAATGAAAATTCAAAAATTATCCCTTTTGGTGAAATTAGTCAATTTGGTTTTAGAAAAAATGTTTCAGTAAATATTTTAAAGTTTTCTAGAAATAAGATTGATTTGAATTTGTTTTCTAATCTTGCTAATGGTATTGTTCTTTATGGTTATTTAGAGGCTAGACCATGAGATACAAACGCCCTGATTTAAAAAATGCAAATAGTATTCTTAACTCAGCAAAAGAAACTATGGATTTTACTTTATCTTTAGAAATTAATGAGTCTTCAGGTAGTACAATTGTTAGAAATATTTATGAATGTTTTCGTATGCTTGGAGATGCAATTCTTGTAAAAAAAGGAATTAATTCTGAAGATCACATCCTCCCTATCAAAGAAATTGCTTCTTTAAAAATTAATTCAAAGCGCCCTATTTCTTCAATTGAAAATCTTCGGAATTTAAGGCATAATATTAATTATAATGGTTATAAGCCAAATATGTTTGAAGTTCAAGATACAATTTCTTTAGCAAAAGAATGTTTCTATAAAGCATACGAAGAAATAAAAAAAGTTTTACAATAAGAATTTTCCATTCTCATAAATGACTCGTTTAGTCCCATTTTTCAATGTTGCAGTAATCTTCCTTTTTGAAGTCGCAACAATATCAGTATGTATTACAGAACTATTGAACCCATATTTTTCCAAACTTTTTTTCTTCATTTTTTTAGTATTATACCTATAACACTCTTGGAACGAATCTCCTATTGCCATATGCATATTTCCTTGCTCCCCACCAACATTCTCATCGAACAATGTTTCTGCCATGAACTTTGTAATCTTCGACATCCTTCCATCAGTCATAGAAAATTCTCCAATACGATTTGCATTTTTTACTTTAATCATTTCTTTCAAGAATTTTTCTCCGCTTGAAGCTTTGGCTTCTACAACTACCCCCTTCTCAAACCTCAGATAAACATTTTTGATTAGATTTCCTTCTCTATACAAAGGCTCAGTAAATTGTATATGCCCATTAATATCTTTACAGTTTGGTGAAGTAAAAATTTCAAATGATGGTATATTCATTCCAGACCCACTAGCCCAGACTCTATTTTCTCCTATGCCTACATGCAAATCTGTATTTGGTGCTTCAACATGCACTTTAACAATTCTCATATCATTCAGTTTTTTCATAACTTCTTTGTTTCTTTTGAAAA
>Ga0208958_1000590_pt1 | contig 42835 bp, 55 predicted proteins | sample RifOxyB1_FD_184032 | JGI IMG/M metagenome (GOLD analysis project Ga0208958, IMG submission 184032) | Soil microbial communities from Rifle, Colorado - Rifle Oxygen_injection B1 (SPAdes) | ecosystem: Environmental > Terrestrial > Deep subsurface > Rock core/Sediment | place: Rifle, Colorado...
GGCGGCGAAGCCGTTTCCCTCGGCGCGCTCCAGCGGCGAGGCGGTCTCGTATTGCAGCGTCCATCCCGCCCGCGCCACCGGCCGGCCGCGGAACAGCTCCGCCACCGTCTCGGCGTCTATGGCCGCGCGCTGCGGCCGCCCGGCCTCGTCCAGCCGGCCATAGTTCCAGGCCTTGATCAGATGGGCGGCGCTCTCCACCGCCGTGACGAAGGGGGCCAGGGCCGCCACCGTGTTTTCGTCCAGCACCGTCAGGCTCAAACCCAGGCGGCGATCAGCACCCCGACCCTGCATCAGGTTCAGCAGGGTCTCGCGCCCCCGCGCCTCGATCACGGCGCAGTCGACCGGATCGGGAACCTTGAACTGCACCACCAGGGGAGCCAGGCCGGGTCGGCCCGGATTGTCGCCGTCGGGTGGAACGGGCGGCAGACCGCCTTCGATCTCGACCGTCATCAGCTGGTCAGGCGTGCGGGCGGCATAGACCGCCAGCGGCAGGTCCGACACAGTCGGGGAAGCTTGGGGGGGCGTCTGGGTCATGGGTCTTTACAGGCTGGCCAGGCTGGCGATGGACGACAGGGCCGTCACCCGCAGGGCCGGATTGCTCGCCGACTGATAGGCCATCAGCGGCACGTCCACCTCGACCCCGTCGGGACCGTCGGCGCCGATCGGCGTCTCGTCCAGCAGGGCGTGGCCGCACAGGAAGCGGGCGCCGCGCGCGGCCGTGCGCAACAGCTCCATCTGCATCGTCCGCTCGGTCCGCGACCAGGCGTCGGCGATGATCGACTGGTTGGCGTAACGCAGGCGCACCGATCCCGTCAGGCTCGACTTGCCGTTGTATTCGATCCGGTTCGGCAGGCCGGTGCCGTCGGCCGCGCGGATCCGTTTCAGATTGCGCTTGAAGGTCAGTTCCCCGCCGATCAGCTGACCGCCGGACACCGCATTCCACAGCACATTGGCCAGGGCCTCGGCCGGGCGGTCCAGGGTCGGGGCGGCCGTCACCGTGCCGGCGGCGGCTTCGTCGTCGCGCTGCTCCTCGATCCCCATGAAGGTCATCGTCACCCGGGCGAAGCCGTCGGCCTCGGGGTTCAGGCTGATCTTCATCTCCTCGCCGACGCAGCCGACATGACGGCGATAGTCGCTGGCCTGCAGCTTCTGCTGGATCGAGATATAGGGCAGGGCGGCGCCGGACTTGAAGACGTGAGCGTAGTCGGGCGAGGATCCCGTGGTCGCCGGGGCGCCGAAGAAGGCGCGCAGCCAGTAGGGGAACTGGGCGATGCACAGCGGCACCTCCACCGTCACCCTGTGGTCGGGCAGGCCCGGCCCCGGCTCGGTCGGATCGGTCAGGTTCTCGAACCCGCCGTTCAGGATCGGATCCTCGGGACGACTGCGGGTCTGACCCCCGGTGATCTTGTAGACGTTCAGGGCCTTGCGGGCCGTGGCGTTGAAGGTGGCCGAATCGACCTGCTGGGCGATCTCGACCTGGGTTTCCAGACCAAGCATGGACAGTCTCCGTTTGGCGCGCCGTCACTGCGGACAGTGAGGGCCGATGGGGCCTCGAAAGGCGGAAGGGGCGGGGGCCTTACAGACGTTGGGCCAGCTGTTCCGGCGTGGGCGCGACCAGAAGACCGTCCGGCGCGGCCGCGACCTCCGCGTCGGTCAGGTCCAGAATATGACCGGCGGGGCCGAAGGCTTCGCTGGCGGCCGTGGTCAGCCACTGGGTTTTCGCGGCTTGGAACCGCGCGCTGTCGGCTTCGGCTTCCGCCTCTGCGGCGGCCTCCAGATCGACATAGGCGTCAGCCTCGACATCGGTCGAGGATGCGGCGGGCGCCGGGGCGGTCTTGGTCTTGCTCATGGGGGTTCCTCTCAACCGCCGGCGCTGGGCGCGGCGAACAGCAGCCGCACGGTCACGTCCAGACCGCCGGCCATCCACTTGTTGCGATCCAGCTCGGCGGGTTCGATCCCGCCGTGCGCGATCCGTGCATCCTCCACCTTGCCGCCCAGGGTCGGATCGGCCTCCAGGGCGGCGCGGATCGTATCGACACCGGCCCAGACCGCATCGCGGCGCTCGGCCTCGGCCACCTTGCGGGCCAGGGTGATCAGAGGCTCGGCCTTCAGGTCGTAGACGGGGCCGGACAGGACGCGCAGCGTCTCGGCGCTCTCGTCGTCCTGCATCGACACCACGATGTCGGCGGCGTCGAAATGCTTCATCCCCTCGGGATTGCGGAAAAGCCTAGCGGGGGCCGGAAAGGCGGCCGCCAACACCGTTTCCAGGGCCGCATGGGCTTCGGCGATCCGGTTCACAGCTTCACCACGGCGCAGCGCAAGGCATGGCCCCAGATGTCGTCCTCGACCGGATCCTCGCCGATACAGAACCGCGTCTCTCCGCCCCCGTCGCGGGGCAGGACGAAGATCCCGCCCGTCATCGGCTGGCAATCCCGGCTGCGCACGATCACGGCCTCAGGCCGGTCCGTGGTCTCGAGCCCGCCCCGGCCCAGGGCGAACCCGCCGCGCGAACGGTCGGCGATGCGACGATGCCGGATCACCACGATGTCGGTCACAGGGTCGCCGCCGCCCGCAGGCGGAACATAGCTGGACCCCGGCGTGCCGAAGGCTTCGAAGGCGTCGTCGACGACGCCAGCGGCGGTATCGGCGTCCATCGGAACCCTCGTCTATTCGAAAAAAGGGGGGGCCGGTTCGGCAATGAACCGGCCCCCTCTGGCGACATCGTCCTGCGATGCGCCATACATGCCCCCGGCGGGGGCCTTCTGCCTCGACCGGACGCCCCCGCACGGTCAAGGCGAAGTCCTGCCCTCAAACAGCCCGCCACCGCGTGGCGGGCGCTAGGGCGCAGTCCTTAGGTGCGCTTGCCCTTCACCAGGCAGCGCGGACGGGTGCAGATGTTCAGCGGGTTCGACTGGGCCTCGAAGTCGACGCGCTTGCCCCACTGGTCGACCACGCCCTTGGCGTAGCGCGGCAGGCCGATGGTGTTGACCGTCTCGATGTAGTTGGCGGGCGCAAACCGGGTGATGAACAGGTCCGGCACCCCGGTCGGGTACAGGTGGCACTTGTTCGTATTGATCAGGTTGAAGCCGCCGTTGCGGTAGTTGATGAACAGGATGCCGCCGAACTCGACCGAGTCGAAGACATAGCCTTCGCGCAGGCGGCGGCCCTCCTGATACTTGTAGGTCTCCCGCACCTCGGGATGGGCGATCAGGTCGTCGAAGAAGGCGTCGCCGCACAGGGCTTCGATGCCGGTCGGCTCGGCCGCGCCCAGTTCCGCCGAGATGGCGCGCACGACCGAGGCGCACTTCTTGCGCAGGGCGCCGGAGGCGGGGTTGGCGTTGTCCAGGTCGAAGTCGACCTCGTCCAGCTGGGTCACGCCGAACTCGCTGAACAGGTCGATCAGGACCGATCCGTCCGCGTCCAGAACCACGCCCTGGATGGCGCCGACGCGGTGATATTCCAGGGTGACGTCCAGATTGTCGGCCATGTCGGCCGCGCGCTGGTTCCGCAGGTTTTCCACAGTCTCCAGCGTGGCTTCCGTGCCGAACTGGCGCACGCCGATGACCTCGCTGGCCATGGCGAAGTCTTCCTCGCGCAGGTGCGGCACGACGAAGGAGCGGATTTTGCGGCGCTTGCGCTGGGCCGCCGTCACGGGGCCTTCGCGATTCGAGGTCTGCACGAGGCGCAGCTGGCCTTCGCGCTCCTCGATCAGCACGGTGTTGGTGGCGACGCCCCTTTCGGTGAAGAGGCCGCGACGGCTGACGAACCCCGGCTTGTAGGGAACCGCCGAAATGGCCGCGGTCATCGTCTGAAGCGAGAACGCGTCGGGAGTGAACGTGTCCGCGAGCATGGCGGCTGTCCTTTCTGCAAAAGAAAAGGCCCGCCGAAGCGGGCCTCAGTTGAGGGTGGGGGTGGAAGGAAGGGTTCAGCGAACCTTGATGCCCAGCTTGCGCAGCTGGGCGCGCGCCTCGACCTTGTCCGACAGGCTGGCGCCGTCCGGATAGGCGATCAGATTGCCGTTCACCTCGGCGTCGCCGTCGATCATCACGGCCGGGGCGGTCTCGCCCACGCCGGTCGTAACCGCCTCGAACAGGAGGCCCGCCGCCGGTGCGCCGTCGACCGACCAGGCGACGTACTGACGCTCGGCCGCATCGGCGACGACCTCGATCTCGAAGCTGTCGCCGGCGACGAAGTCGGTCGAGCCGTCCGCCAGGGTGAAGTTGATCTTGCCGTTATAGGCCACCGCCACCTTGCCGTTCGGCAGGGCGACGCCGTCGGGGCCTTCCAGAGAGAAGATCCCGCCGTTGGCGGCCGGCTCGATGATCGTCAGCACATAGACGCCGGGGGCGGCGTCCGCGTCGACGGTGATGGCGCCGATCGTGCCGTTGCCGGTGTTGCCAGACGCCGCGGTGGCGGCGGCCGAGGCGCCGACTAGGGACAGGGCCAGGATGGCGCCGACCCTCAGCGTCTGGGACGCGGCGATGGTGATGTTTTCGCGCGAGCGGGTGCGCGAGGCTTCGGAAATCACAAACTCGCCCGCGTGGGCCGTCTCAGTTTGAACCGCCATGGGTCCGTCTCCTCAGGTTTGCGGGATCGCCGCGTTGATGGGGCCGTGTCGAGGCTGGACCGGCTTAGCCGGCCATGCTCTTGGCGCGGGCCGCGTACAGGTCGTGGGCCGGCGGGATCGCAGCCTGTTGCTTCTCGCCCAGCTTGGCGACGGTCATGTCCGGCGCCGAAGTGACCAGGGGCTTGACGTCCGCCGCCTTGGCGCCGCCGCGCGCGACGTCCAGACAGGCGGCGCGATAGGAGGCCTCGGTCGCCGTGTCCGCATTGGCCGCCGCCGCCAGGGCGGTCAGCTGGTCGCGGACGGACGGCAGGGCCAGGGACGCCAGCTCCAGCGCCATGCCGGCCGACAGGGCCGGGGCGGAAGCCTGGGTGATCGAACCGGCGACGGGCGCGGCCGGGGCGGCCTCGGCCGCCGGCGGCGCAGCGTTCGCGGCGGCGGCGGCGATGGCCTCGTCGCTCAGAGCGGAAGCGGCGGCGGCGACGGCCGCCAGGGTCGTGGTGGTCATGGTCTTCTCCTGGGTTGGCGGAGGCGTCAGCCGCCGCGGTTGACCGCCTTGCGGAAGGCGTCGAAGGCTTCGTTTCCGGCGCCGATCGCATCGACCAGGCCGATCCTGGCGGCGTCGGAACCCGAGAACACCTCGGCCTCGGTCGCCAGGGCCTGGGCCTTGTTGAACCGGGCGCCGCGATAACGGCCGACAGCCGTCGCGAACTGATCGCGCACCTCATCTACCTGGGCCTGCAGGCGGGCGACGGCCGTCTCCAGCGGCGCCGCCGGATGGGTGTCGGCCTTGAACTGACCCGCGCGGATCACCGTCGCCTTCAGCCCCTGCTGTTCCAGGGCGCCGCGCGCATCCACCATCAGACACAGGGCGCCGATGGACCCGGCCGAACCTTCGCGGGGCATGACGATCTGACGGCAAGGAGCCGCCAGCAGATAGGCGGCCGAGTTGGCGTGGCTGGTCAGGATGGCCATGGTCGGCTTTTCGCGCGACAGGGCGAAGATCATCTCCGCCGTCTCGAAGGCGCCGGCGGCCTCGCCGCCCATGCTGTCGATCTCGAAGACGGCGGCGCGCACCGACGGATCGCGTCTGGCCCGCGCCACCTGCGCCTGGAGACCCTGATAGGAGGTCTGGCCCGAAGACTGACCGACATAGGCGCCCTTGTGCACCAGGGTGCCTTCCACCCCGACCACGGCGACGCCGTCGACCATGTCGAAACCCCGGCCGCCCTGGGCCTCGATCACCCGGCCCAGCCGATCCCCGATCCGGCCCATGGCGACGTCCGACGCCCGGCCGTCCTGAAACGCCACATGGGCCACCGCCGGAGCATCCATGGACACCCCGCCGTCGACCAGACGCGCGCCGATGCCGGTCAATATGCCGGCCATCTTGGTGTCGGCGATCATCAGCGGCGTGTCGAACACCCGCGCGGCGATATGAGGCGCAAGGAAGCTCATGCGTCGTCGTCCTCTTCGGCGGTGTCGTCTTCGGGCGTGTCGTCTTCCGGGTCTTCGGCGGCGGCCGTGGCCTGGGGCTTGGCGGTTCCGCCGCGCTTCAGGCCCAGACCGGCTTCGCGCTTCTGTTCGGCGGCGATCTCGTCGTCCAGTTCGATGGGGTCCTCGCCGCGCTCGGCGGCGACCCGCGAGCGGGACTTCAGCAGGTTGTCGACCAGCAGGACGTCGGACTGGGCGTCGCCGCGCGGGTCGACGTATTCCCAGAACTGCGGGATATGGTCGATGTTCTCATAGGCGCTGACCAGGCGGGAGGCGCCGCGCGGCAGACTGATGTCCCCCCGCAGCAGGGCGTCCGACAGGGCCGCGATCAGGGCCGGATCGCAGAAGCCGGGGATCAGGGTGAACTGCTGGCGTTGCTCGACGCGCCGACGGAACGGCTGGCGGCCCGCGCGGGTCGAGGAGAAGTTGGCCTTGCGCAGGTCGCCGGTCGTCTCGGCGTAGGGGACGCCCATGGCCGAGGTGACGCGTGTGGACTGGCGGAAGGTGAAGGCGTCGTAGTTGTTGCCGGGGTCCGGCGGGCTGATCGTGCTGACCTTCTCGCCCGGCGCGCCCTCGATGATCGAGCCGGGCGTGATGCTCATCTCGGCCGGTTCGGGATTGGCTTCGGTGCCCGACCGCGCGTCCGTGCCTTCGCGCTCGATGAAGACGGCGAAGGCCGTTCCGGCGTTCGCGCGCTCCAGGGCCGAGTTGTCGTAGTCGTCCAGCTTGTTGGCCGGGATCAGGGCGGCGCGCGTCTGCGGCAGGCCCCGCAGCTGCCCCGGCTGCTCGACATTGTAGACGTGCAGGATCTCTTCGGCCGGCACCCGCTCCATGGCCTGGGCGGTCTGTTGTTTCGTGCCGTCGCCGGGATGCTGGCGATAGAAGTGATAGGCGACGCGGCGGCCGGCCGGGTCGAACTCGATCCCCAGACGAACCTCGTTGCCGGGCAGAGCCGTGGTGGCGCTATTGTCGTAGGGCAGCTGCTCCGAACAGATCAGCTGGAACTGCAGGGGCCGGTCGGCCGAACGGACCAGCCGCACGAAACACTCGCCGGCCTCGACCACTTCGCTGTCGATAATGGCCTGAAGACCGTAATAGGTCGTGCGGCCGTCAAAGTCGCAGATCTTGGCGTAGCGGTTGAACCAGGCGTGCAGGGCGCGCCGGACCTCGGGCTTGACGCCGGGCCAGGTCGGGGTCAGGCCCGTCCCGACCGAATAGGCGACCCACGTCGCCTTTGCCGCCGACAGCAGGCCGCCTTCGCGCGTATGAAAGCGAGAGCGCGCGCGCAGCGTCGCGCCCGCCGAGGCGATGGCGCTGTTGATGTGCCGCCGCTCGGTCTCGAAGGTGCTCGACAGCCGCCCGTTGCGAGCCCCGCGCAGGCCGCCGTCCGCCGAGGCCGACATCCTTTGCAGGCCAAGCCCGGCCAGGGCGCGGTCGATCAGGCTGGGCCGCATCAGTAATCGCTCCGAATACGGACAGGGCGCACGATCAGGGTCGAGGCCGGCGCCCCGCTGATGGCGGCGGCGATCTCGGCGCGGATCGCGGACAGGGCGTCCTGGATCTCCGAGATGGGTCGGTTCTCGCGCTTGAAGTCGTCATAGAAGACAGACTTGGTCGGATCGCCGAGCGCGCGCACCAGCCGGCTCTCGGCCCCGCGCAACTGCTCCAGCGTCATGTCGCTCAACAGACCCGTCCTCTGATGCGGCGACCGCCCGGACCCACGCCCCCAGGAGGAGCGGGCGGCGGATCGACCCGATCGCCCGGCGGGATCACCATGATCTCGCGGGCCTTCCATTCGCTCTCGGCCCAGCGATGGGCCTTCAACTGCCAGTGGGCGACACGCGCCAGGACGGCGCAGTCCAGCGGCTCGTTGCGCTCGAAAATCTTGTGCCAGTACGGCTTCTTGCGGCTGTTCAGCCGGACCTCTTCGGCGACCAGGCCTTCCAGATGGCCGGGCTCGCCCATCCACGGCGGCAGGTGGATGAACCGCTCGCCGTCGGCGTCGTCGCGCGTCCTGCGCAGATCCTCGTAAAGCTCGGCCTTGGCGGACGCCGTGTGCACCAGCATCAGCTGGCGTCCGGTGGCCACCACCTTGCCGTCGCGCTTGACGTCGACGATCTTGGGTCGCCGGGCCGGGGCGTTTTCGTTCCAGCCCTGAACGCCCTTCGACGCCAGGTTCCGCTTGCTGTCCAGGCCCTCCAGGACGTCGAACACCAGCGACGGATGGTCGCCGCTGTCGTGGATCGCCATCTCGACCCTCAGGCCCCCGCCGTGGGCGTGACGCCAGATCCGGTCCAGCGCCTCGGTCTTCAGGTCCTCGGCTATGGCCTGGGCGCTGCGCAGCGTCCCGTCCTTGTTGCGCCTCGGAATCTGCAGCCGGGCCACGGGCCAGCGCCGCATCTTCCGCGTCCAGCCCCAGACCCAGACCTCGACCCAGGTCTTCTGATAGTCGACGCCCGCCGTCAGCAGCAGACAGTCGGCCTCCAGTTCGCCTTCGCCCGGGCCGTCCTCCAGCCTCAGCCTCAGTTCGTCGGCCGCGATCGCGTCCTCGGTCACCTTCCAGGGCAGGCCCAGGATGGTGTTCCAGAACACCCGCAACCGGCTTTCCTTGCCGCTGCGGGTCGCCGCCTCGAACATCTCGACCAGCTGGGCCCAGGTCCGCTGCCCGAACCGGGCGTAAAGTGTCGACAGGTGGAAGCCCGCCGTATCCTTGCGCACCGGATCGGCGACCGTGGCCACCCACTCGCCGGCGCCCCAGATCGCCTTCCATTCCGCCTCGGTCGAGGCCTCGCCGCAGTCGGGATCGACGCAACGCAGCCGCACCGTGCCCGCCTGGGCTTCGGTCGTGCCGCGACCTTCCCACTCCATATTGTCCCACAGCCATTGCTGGCTGACGCCGCACCTGGGGCAGGGGCACATGAAGACCCGCTGATCGCTTTCCAGCCAGGCTCGCCAGATCGCCCCTTCCTCGATCGTCGGGGACGACGGGATGAACATCTTGCCCAGAAAGCCGTATTCGGCGATCCGGTTTTCCAGCAGGTCCAGCGGGTCGCCTTCGTCCTGAAGGTCGCCTTCCCACCGGTCGATCTCGTCGCCCATGACGAAGGGCACCGAAACCGACGCGAAACTGGACGCGCTGCCCGATCCGGCGAAGACGATGTCCGCGCCGGGGCTCGAGAAGTGGAGGCCCGTATCGGCCGACCGACCCGGAAACATCGCCTTCAGCGACGCCGTGGTCTGGATCATCGGCCGGAACTTGGTCTTGACCATCCGCTTGGCCAAGGTCTCCGACGGCAGGATGACCAGCGACGACTGGCCGTGCTCCGCCCCCTGGCCCAGCCGGATCAGACCCAGTTCGGAAAAGCCCAGCTGGGTGCCCTTGGGGCAGATGATGCGCTTGATCGGACTGTCGTCCGACGTCGCCATCAGGATCTCTCGCGCCCAGGGCGTCGCTTCCGAGCGCCACCGGCTGGACTTGCCTTCCTTCGTATAGACCCGCTTCTGGTCCCCGTATTCGACGGGGTTAAGCTTCGTCTTCGGGGCGATCTCCGCGGCGATCGTCCGCCAGATGTCGGCCTCGCCCAGACGCCCCGAGGTCGTCGACAGCAGCTCGGGCATGTCGAGCAAGGTCGGACCTCATCCTCTCCACCACCGCCTTCAGCGCCTGGTAGGCTGTATGTTCGTCGCACCCGCAGGCGGCGGCGACCCCTGTCGCCTCGTCCCCCGGCGCCCGGTCCAGCATCTTGCCCACCTCGCCGGCGAAGACGGCGACGATGTCCAGGCCGGCGGCCCGGTCCATCAGCAGACCCTCTTCCTTCAGCCGCTTCAGGCGCCGCGTCGCCGCGTCGTCCTCGGCGGCGCTGGCGCGGGCCTCCGCCAGCCGTTCGGCCTTGGTCGCCCCGTCCTCGCCGCCGGGCGGCAGGTTGCGCGGCGTCGGGTCGTGGCGCGACGGCGACCCTTCGGGGATCGGCTTGAACGGCGGGTTCGGCGGGCGGGCCCGGCCCGAGGATCCGCCCTGCGGGGGCAGGCCCCGCACCTTGCCGTCCGCCCCGACCTTGGGGGTGCAATACAGGCTGCGCCACAGGTCCGCCTCGGCCGGATTGACCAGGGCGCAATCGCGGCCGTGCTGATCCTTGCCGGGATATTTCGGCAGGCCGCTCTTGAACAACCGCGACATCGCCGGCGGCGAAATCGGCGGGTCCTGCAACCGGCCATAGGCCGAGGCGCTGATCCGCTCGCCGTCGTCCGCCAGTCCGGCGGTCTTCAGGGCCATGGGCTAGAACCGGGGGCGGACGTCGCCCAGGGCCAGATTGTAGCGGTCGCCGCGCCATTCGACGCTGATCCCGTCGCGCACATAGTCGCAACTGTCCGGTCGCGCCCCGATCTCATCCGCCGTCACGCCGTTGGCGGCGCAGGCGAAGTCGCAGATCTCGACGCGGGGCAGGTTACGCAGGACGGCCGCCCGGCCGCGACGCAGCAGGTCGAACACATCCGCCTCCACCCGCCCGCCGGCGGCCGATGATGACGCGCCGTCGTTAGGTCGGGCGCGTCGAAATGTCAGTAAAAACAACGGCCGAAACGAAAACGGGCCCGCATGTGCAGGCCCGTTCGCGGCTGTCGCCTAGGTTAGCTCCAAAAGGCCCCCTACTAGGCGAAATGTCAACCTACTAGGAATGGGCTTTTTCCAACCCGCCCCACAGGGCCTCGATCCGCCGCTTGCAGTCTGTCAGACTTCCAGCTTCCGGGCCATGGGCCTGGGCCGTGCTGACGCTGTACCAGGTCCGACGGCCGTTCAGATCCTGGAACACCACCGTGCCCAGACGCACCGCATCCTTGCCGGCGCCGGTCTCATAGGCCCAGTCGCCGGTGTCCATCCGGCGCCAGCGGGGCTTGCCGGAGGCGATCATGCGGTCTCCTTTTTCAGATAGCGGTCGACCAGCCCCTTCAGGCGGCTGTCGTCGGTCTGGGCCGCTTGGACGCCCAGGCTGGGGTCGACGATGTTGCGGGCCTGGCTGGCCTTGACCCCCAGGGTCTCCATGATCGGCGGGTCAGACCCGTCGGTCGCGACCAGATAGATCGCCGTCACCGCCTCCGGGTAACAACGCTGCCCCTCCCGATCCAGGCGGCCGATGCACTGGTGATGGACGCCCGGCGACCAGTCCAGTTCTCCGAACACCACGGTCGAGGCGCGGGCCTGCAGCCCGTCCACCCCGGCGCCCGATCTCAGGCTCATGATCAGGATGTCGGTCGCGCCGGTCAGGAAGGCCTCGAGGGCGGCGGCCTTGGCCTTGGGCGTCTCCGATCCGGTGAACATGGCCGGCTTCAGGTCCGCCAGCCGCTCCAGCCAGATCGAATAGACCTCGCGGTGCCAGCCGAACAGGACCACCGGCTCGCCGGCCTCGACCATCACCCGGACCGCGTCCGCCACGGACCGGGCCTTGGCCACGCCGGTCGCCTGGCGCACCCTCATGTCCAGCTCCCGCACCGCCTCGCCCCGCTCGACGAAGGCGCCGGTCGTCGCCGTCAGGGCCAGGGCCGCCGCTGTCTCCTCGATTTCGGCCAGGGTGTGGGCGTTATGGCCGACCTCGCGGATCAGGATGTTCGGGCGCCCTTCCGCGCTCTTGGTCTTGCGGGTGAAGGCGTTGCAGTCCCGCAGATAGGTCCCGAGCGCCCGCGGATCATTGACCTTGGACTTGCCGTTGCCCAGGGCCGTGCACCATTCGCGCAGGAAGTCGTTGCGCTCGCCCAGCACCTCGGGCCGCAGGAAGCGCATCACTTCCCAGATCTCGTCGCCGTAGTTGTAGATGGGGGTGGCGGTCAGACCCAGCTTGAACCGGGCCACGGCGGCCAGCCGCAGGGCCGCCTTGCCCTTGTCGGCCTGGTCTCCGCGCCGCAGCTCCTGCATCTCGTCGAAGGCCAACAGGCCGATGGGGGCGGCCTCCAGCACCTCGGCCCATCCCGACAGCTGGCTATAGGCCAGGATCCTCACGTCGGCGTCGGGCAGGGGATAGGGCTTTGTTCCCTTCAGCACCGCGATCTTCAGGGTGGTGAACTCGCCCAGCTTCTTCGCCCACTGATCCCTCAGGTGCGGCAGACACACGATCACCGCCGGCAGGGCCTCGGGCAGCAGACAGGCCGCGCCGGTCGTATAGGTCTTGCCCTCGCCGACCTCGTCTCCGACCAACAGCCCGTCCACCCGCTCCAGCTGGGCCACGGCCCGGCCCTGGTGCTCGCGCACCGTCTGCCCCGGCCTCAGGCCGACGAACAGGGGCGGGCTATAGGGATCGGTCCGGATCCGCTCGATCTCGGCGGCGGCCGTGGTGTTGCGCTCGACCTGCCGTTCCAGGTGTCGCCGGTCCTCGGCCGACATGGCCATCGGGTAGCGGCTTTCGAACCAGGCCAGGTCCGCGCACCGCACAGGGGTGTCCCCGAACCGGTACGGCCCGCCCGCCCCCTTCGGAATCTGCGGGAACAGGGCCTTCAGCTTGATCTTCACATGCGGGTCCAGACCGCCCAGGATCCAGCCGTCCTCGATCCGGCTCAGCGCGCCATAGGTCCTCACAGGTGCGCCCTCCCCAGGCTGACGCCGTACACCGGCTTGCCCGACAGGCTCCCCGGCAGACGCAGGGCCCGGTTCGTGGCCACGATCACGGCCGAGACCTCCGGTCGTTCGGCATAGCGCTTGATCTGGGCCAGGATCTCGGCCGGGCGGGCGCGGTTCATCTTGACCTCGATCGCCACGCCCTCGACGTAGAAGTCGGCGATGCTGGTCCCCAGGCCCAGCCGCCGCTCCCGCTCGATCTTCCGCTCGGGAAACTGTTCGACCAGCCAGTCGTGCATCTGGGCCTGACAGGCCTTTTCGTCGTCCAGGTCGAACCGGCCGCGCGACAGGCTGCGCACCAGCTCCAGGTGAAGCGCCCTCAGCATCCGTCGGCCTCCTTCGCCATTTCGAATTTCGCGCTGTCGACCATGATCGTCGCCGCCGCCTTCGCCGTCCGCCGCGGCTGGGGCAGGTTCAGCGCCTCCAGCTCCCAGGGCCGTCCGAAACCCGTCTGCTGTTCGATCAGCAGGTCGGCGACGTCTTCCGGCGACATCAGGTGCCAGGAGCCGTGCGACACCCGGCCCAGCATGTGTTTGCGGGCCTCGGCGACCACGCGGGCGGCCTCGGGCTTGCCGGCGGTCCAGAAGGCGAAGGCCGCCTCCAGCTCCAGCGGCGATTTGGCCCTCAGGTCGTACAGGGCCGCCTGGGGATCGCGGGCCGTGGTCAGATAGGTCCGCCAGCCGCCGGTCCGCACCGCCACCACCACCACGGCCCAGCCCTTGGGCGCCGGGTCCAGCAGGCCGGATCGCCGCGCGGCCAGGATCACGACCGAGGCGTGGACCCGCTTGGCCCAGACGTCGGTCTTGCCGAACCGCTCGCCGATGGTCTTGAACGAAAACCCGCCGATCCGCTCGCCGACGGCGCGCAGGGCCAGCACCTTCAGGAAGACCGGCGACACCCCGTCCAGCAGCTCCAGCGCCGGCAGGAAGTCGTCGATCTGCGCCTGGCTCGGGATGAACCGGGCCACGGCCGGCGTGTCCTCGGCGTCCCAGCCTACCTTGTCGGCGAACTCGTGGATGTATTCCGGCATGGTCGAACCGCCGCCCGACGGCCGGGCCGACGACAGGGCGCCCAGGGTCAGCATGGCGTCGTACAGCCGCTTTCTCAGCGGCTCGACATAGGCCGCGTACTGGGTCGCCTCCAGCGGGGTCAGACGCCCCTCCTGACGCGGCCCGTCGTATCCGGGCTTGAACATCTCGATCTTGCGGACGGCGCTCATAGGCCGGTCTCCTGCGGGGATTGGGGTCCGGTTGAAAAGGGGGTTTTCGACGGGTCTTGGACGGGTCCGGTCAGAGCCTTCAGCGCCAGGGCGCGCTGGGCCGAGGCCAGGCGCCGGGCCTGTTCCTCGCCCAGGCCGTGGGCCGACAGGGCCGACAGCCAGGCGGCGCGGACGGCGCGCCACTCCAGGCTCGCCGACGGCGCGGCGGCCTCGCTCGGCACGACCAGGGCCGACAGGATCACGAAATCCCGCGTCGTCATGGGCGGATGCGGGGGCGGCGGCGTCATGCGCGCCTCCGGGGCTGGATCGGATCCTGGATGGCCACCCCCGCCAGGGCCTTGACCGGCCGCAGCTTGGCGGCCGCCATCGGGTTCAGCGGGAAGATCGTCGGCAGGGCGTCCGGGCCGGTCGCCTCGCGATACTCGGCCGGGTCCAGGTAGGACCGGGCGAAGCCGTCGCCCATCTCGGCCGCGACGGCGGCGCGCAGGGCGGCCGGGCCCGACCAGACGATGCTGGTGACCGAGGCCGTGGCGGCAAACTCGCGCCAGACCTCCTCGGCCAGGAACCGCTGCAGGCCGGGCGGGCCGTTGCTCCCCCAGGGCTTGGCCTCGGCATAGGCGCGGATGGCGGCGGGCAGGGCGCGCCGGTCGGCCTCGTCCAGCTTCAGCCAGGCCGACCGGGCCAGCATCGGCGATCCTCGTCCCCGGATCACCGTCGACCCGTACAGGTCCCGCACCTCGGCCCAGCCGATCCCGTCCTCTTCGCCTTCCCCTCCCTCCGGCCGCGCCTCGCGCGGAGAGAGGGAAGCGTCAGCTTCCCTATGTCCTGTCCTGTCTTGTCCTTTCAGAGCGTTTTCCGGCGGAATTCCGCCGGACGTCCCCTCTGTGTCCGCCGGACGTCCGGCGGACAGACCGTCTTTGTCCGGCGGACATCCGCCGGACGGCTCTTGCTGTCCGGAGGCGCGCTTCTGGCGCTTGCGCTCCCGCTCAGCCTCGCGCTGCTGCACGGCCTCCATTCGGGTGGCCCAGGCTTCGCAGGCGACCTCGGCCAGGGTCGGGTGATACCAGCGGCCGTCGGTCCACAGGATCCAGCAGGCCAGGACCTCGGCCTTGACCTCGAGCCAGGCGCTGATGTCGCGACGCCCGAACCCGGCCAGGTCCGACAGATACAGGTCGTCGTCGGGCAGGCTGGCGGCCGGAACCTCCTGATAGGCGGCGCACCACAGATCGATGTTCAACGCCTTGGCCCGATCGCTGGCGCGAATCCACCAGGCCGACCGGGTCAGGCGTTTGTGCTTCAGGGGGAACCAGTCATAGGCCGACAGGTCGCAGTCCGCCGGCGGCGGCGACCAGCCTTCGGGCGGGGTCAGACCCAGGACAGGTTGAAGGGAGCGGGGGGCGTCGCTCATGGTCAGTATTCGCTCCGGGATGTGCTGGGATCGTGATAGGCGCCGGCGAACTGATCCGAGGCCAGATTGCCGAACCGGACGCGGTCGGCGTCGAAGGCCAGCTTGATCGTGGCGATGGGGCCGTGGCGCTGTTTGCCGATGATGACCTCGGCCTGGTTCTCCAGCCGGGTCAGGTCTTCCTGCCATTGCAGGTGTTCGGGCGTGCCTTCCTTGGGCTCGGCCCGGCTCAGGTAATAGGCCTCGCGATAGACGAACATGACGCAGTCGGCGTCCTGTTCGATGGAGCCGGATTCTCTCAGGTCCGACAGCTGGGGCCGCTTGTCCTCGCGCTGCTCGACCTGGCGCGACAGCTGCGACAGGGCGAGGATCGGCACGCTCAGTTCCTTGGCCAGGGCCTTCAGGGCGCCGGTGATCTCGCTGACCTGTTCCACCCGATTGGCGTCGCGCCGGCCGGTCGAGGCCGTGGCCAGCTGCAGATAGTCGACGATGATCAGATCCAGCCCGTGCTGCCGCTTCTCGCGCCGCGCCCGGGCCGCCAGCTTGGCGATGGGCAGGCCGCCGGTGGCGTCGATGGCCAGGGGCGCCTGGGCGATCTCTATGGCCGCGTCGCGCAGCCGGGCGTATTGCGACGCGTCGATGTCGCCCTTGCGCAGCTTGTCGGACGACACGCCCGCCGCATCCGACAGGATCCGCATCGCCAGCTGTTCGGCGCTCATCTCCAGCGAAAAGAACAGAACCCGGCCGCCGGACACGGTGCGAGCCCCGCCCGGCGCGTCCGGATCGGCCGTATATTCCCAGGCGCGGGCGACGTTGAAGGCGATATTGGTCGCCAGGGCCGTCTTGCCCATGGACGGTCGGCCGGCCAGGATCAGCAGGTCCGACGGGTGCAAGCCTCCCAGGCTTCGATCCAGATCGGTCAGGCCCGTGGCCAGCCCGGCCAGCTTGCCGTCCCGCTCATAGGCGGCGGCGGCCATCTCGACCGCGCCCGACAAGGCCTGACCGAAGCGGACCACGCCCTGGCCGTTCGTCCGTCCGGCCTCCATGATCCGGAAGATCTCGCTCTCGGCCGCCTCGGCCACGGCGCGCACGTCCTGGTCGGGGTCGTGCGCCTCGGTCTTCAGGCCGTCGCCGATGCGGATCAGGGCGCGGCGGCGCGCCTGTTCGATCACCGACCGGGCGTAGTCGGACGCCGTCGCGGCCGGGGGCGCGTGATCGACCAGGTCCGCCAGATAGCGCAGGCCGCCGTACTGGTCGAAGGCGGGGTCCAGCTTCAGCCGGTCCGTCATCAGGGTCGGGTCGGCCAGCATCCCCTGACGGATCGAGGCCTCGATCCCCGCCCACAGGCGCGCGTGATAGGGCTCGTGGAAATGCTCGGCCGAAAGCACGTCGGGCAGACGTTCGAACACGGCGTTGTCGAACAGGACGCAGCCCAGCAAGGCCTGTTCGGCCTCCAGATTGGCGGGCAAGGCCTGGGCCGGAGCCGAGGTCTGCGCGTTCGCGGCGGGCGGGATCATTCGCACGACCGCCCGCGCAGGGGCACGCCCCAGGCCTTCAGGGCGCCCTCGACCTCCGCCAGGCTGCGGCAGATCAGATAGGGCGCGCCCAGGGCCCGCACGTCCTCCTCGAAGGCCGACTGTTCGGCGCTCTGGCGGCCGTTCTCCGGCGCCTTCAGTTCGATGAAGCCGACCCGGCCCTCGGGCAGGACGAAGACCAGATCGGCCACGCCGGGCCGCACGCCCAGGGCCTTCAGCAGTTCCTGTTCAAACCGCTTGCGCGTCCCCCTCTGGTTCGGGACATGGAAGAAGACGGTCGCGGGCGACGCCACCCTCAGGAACTGCACCACCAGCTTTTGCAGAGCCTCTTCCGGCCGCTTCGCTGGCGCGCGGCGAGGTTTGACGGTCATGTCCATCATGACGCCGTCCCCGAGCGGGAGGCCCAGCCGTCGCCGTTGGGGCCAATATGGCGAACCCGTACACGGCCCAGCATATAAACCCGCTCGATCAGACGAACGAAAACGAACGCCGCCGCCGGCCCGTGGCGCGCGCTGATCGCGCGGCGTGCGTCACGGACGGCGTAAAAATCGGGCGCATCGACCCAGGCCAGGGCCAGGTCGTAGTCGATCCCGGCTTCGTTGGCGCAGGCCCGGACCGGATAACTGGAGATGAACGAGGGCTTCATGCCGCGACCCTCCAGAGGTGGCAGCGGTCTTCGATTTCCTTGAACGGAGGCTCGGTCTCCTCCTCCGTCCAGGGAAGCCAAGTCCGGGCCATAGCGACGCAGCACGCCCAGCACCACCGCCAGGACATAAGATCGCCGTCGAATCTGTCGCACCGGTAGCGATGGCGCTCGCCCATTCCGATAGGGCCGCCGCAGAAATGGCACTCTGGATGCGGTTTTCGGGCCGTCACCATCTTGTCGACGAAGGTCTTGTCGTCCGAACCGCCGAAGTCACCGGCGAAGGGATCGTAGGCGATCACGTCCGCCTCGAACTCTGCGAAGATGTCCATCATGCCGCGACCCTCGGCTCGTCCAGCAGGTCGAACAGGCTGGGCACCGCCTTCTCGCGCGCCGCCGCCTCCACATAGGCGACGCCGTCCAGGAAATAGCCGGGGTTCAGTTCGATCCCGGCGCCGCGCCGGTTCAGCTTCAGGGCGCGGAAGGGTACGGTCATCAGCCCGCCGAACGGATCCAGCACCAGTTCGCCCGGCTGGCTGAACTGGACGATCAGCCGGTCGACGATGTCGAAGGGCAGGGGGCACAGGTGTTTCTCCGCCCCCTTGGCGGACTGGGCCGTGTTCAGGCTCAGCATCTGGGCCACGTCGGTCCAGATGTCGGGATGCCACGACTGGGGCGGCAGCAACATGAAGGTGGGCGGCAGCTGGCCCACGGCCTCCAGCGTCTCGCCGATGCGGACGTGGTGGGCGTAGTCATAGACCTCATGGGCGCTGAAATCGCGGAAGGTGCGATAGACGACGTCCGCCGGCAGGCCCAGCAGCTCCTCGCCCGTCACCAGCCGGTCGCCGCTCGAGCGCTGATAGCCATGGGCGTCCAGCTGCCAGCGGGCGCGGGTGTAATCGGCCTTGTCCTTGACCACCGGATCGTCGGCGTAACCGTTCGAGGCGTCCGACGGGGGCTTTCTGAACCGCAGGACGTATTCCGGCAGGCCGACGCCCATCCGCGTCCCGTCCTTGCACTGTTCCGACCAGCCCAGCCGATAGGTCTGGTTGTTCTCCCGCACCACGTCGGTGACGTTGGTCGTCTGGCCCAGATAGGCGAAGCCGGCCTCGCGGAAGACGCGGCGGCAGTCGTCGCCGAACGGATAGACCGTCTGGAAGCCCAGGCCGGTCATGCCGCCGGGCACGATCCGGTCCTTGATGTGGATACAGGCCACCCGGCCGGGTTTCAGCACCCGGAACAGCTCGGCCGTCAGGAACCGCATCTGGTCCCAGAAATGGGCGTTGTCGTCGGTATGGCCGAAGTCGTTGTAGCTCGGCGTATATTCGTACTGGGTCGAGAAGGGGATGGAGGTGACGATCAGGTCGACCGTGTCTTCCTCCCAGGTCCGCAGCTCCATCACGCAGTCGTTGTTGACCAGGCGGTGATGTTCGCCGGTCACCTCGATCCGCTCGGCGGGGTCGAACAGGGCCCGCGTCAGTTCGCCGGCGAAGGCGGCCTGGGACAGGCCATAAGTCTTGATGATCTCGCGCATCTTTTCCATCATTTCGTTGTGCTGGGCCCACTTGCGCTGAAGGGTCCGCAGAACCTCGCGCTCGCTCTCCGCATGGATGATGTGGATCTCGACCTGCCGGGTCTGGAGAAAGCGGAAGATCCGGTGACAGGCCTGGATGAAGTCGTTGAACTTGAAGCCGATGCCGACGAAGATCGCCTTGTGGCAGTGGCGCTGGAAGTTGCAGCCCGAGCCCGCGATCACCGGCTTGGCCGCCAGATGCTGGAAAGCCCCGTCGCTGAACCCGATGATCGTCTCTTCCCGCTCGACCAGATCCTGACTGCCGTAGACGGACCGGACGCCCGGCACGGCGGCCTCGATGGCGGCCCGCTCGGCCTCCAGGTCGTGCCACAGCAGGAAGTGATCGTCCGGGGCCGCCGCCAGGATCTCGCCCATCTTGGCGATCCGGGCGTCCAGGGTGTCGCGCTTCTCCCGCGCCGCGTCGACGACCCCGTGGGTGGCCTCGCGGAACAGGCGGACCTGACCCCATTTCTCGGTCCCGGCGCCCTCGGCCAGATCGACCTGGACCTCGTGATAGACCACCTTCAGCGGCGGCAGATCATAGCCCTCGTCCGAAAAACCCAGGTCGCTGGGGCGCTGCACGAACAGGCCCCAGGAGGCGATCCACAGCCAGAACTCCCGTTCCTTGTGGGGGTGCAGCGTCAGCTGGTCGGCCTTCTCGCTGTTGCGGCGGAAGAACCGCGTCTTGGCCTGGCCCACGTCCATGACGTCCAGGAAGGCGGCATAGGCCAGAAGCTCGATATAGTCGTTCGGCGACGGGGTGGCGGTCGCCACATAGCGATAGGGCACGCCCCGGCCGGTGCGGTCGGCCGCGCCGTCGGCGCCGAACAGCCGCATGAACTCGCGGAAGGTCTTGGACCCGCCGAAGCCGCGCAGGCACGAGGCCTCGTCCAGGCTGACCACCGTAAAGGCAGCCGGGTCCAGCTTGCCGTCGCGGATCGTCTCATAGTTGGTCAGGTACAGACCCTCGGGGTCGGTCGCCTCCTCGATCCGGCGGATGAAGCGGATCGTCAGGCCCAGCATGGCCGCGTCCCGAACGAACTCCTGGCGCACCCCCAGCGGCGCGACGATCAGGCCCATTCCGCCGGCGCGCACCCGGGTCAGGCGCACGGCCTCCAGCTGGATGATGCTCTTGCCCAGGCCGAAGGCGGCGAAACAGGCGCGGCGGCCGCCCGCCACCATCCAGCGCACGATGGCCCGCTGATGCGGCTTCAGCAGCGGATGGATCTCGCGCTCGTCGATCTCGAAACCGACGGCGGGCGGGGTGCAGGCCTTGGCGGCGATGAATGCCTGATAGGGGTCGTGAAAGGCCAGGCTCATGCTCTAGGCGTCCTTCAGTTCGGCCGCCCCGGCGGGACGGGCCATGCGGGGGGTGTCGGAAACGGGCGCGGGCGCATGGGCCGCCAGTCGGGCGCGGCCGGCCGGGCCAACCGACAGCCAGGCGTGGCGTCCGCAATAGGGGCCGCAGCCGGGGGCTTCGACCGTGCGGGCGTTGCAGACCATGTGATCGCGGGACCCCTCGACGGTCACGGGCCAGCGGCACCCGGACTTGTGGTCGATCAGGCGCGCCGGCGTCGTGCCGGGCAGGGGCGCCCAGGCGGGATGCGAACGGGGAAAGGGCTCGACCGGTTCGGACGTCGCCGCCGCGGCGAAAGCGGGGGACTCCGCCGGCCGGGGGGCCGAAGCCGCCGGTTCGACGGCCTTGCGTGGGCGGCCGCGGCGTGTCGCCTGTCCTGGTCCGGTCGGGCCGCCCGTCCCGGCACCCGTCTTGGGAGCCGCCTTGGGGGCCGCGCCGACCTTGCGGGGCCGACCGCCCCGGTTCGGTCCGGGCGCGACTTCAGGAAAGACCTCGCCGGTCTCGCGCGCGACCCGAGCGAACAGGGCCTTGGTCGCCGTCAGGCTCAGACCCTCGCGCTTGGCGATCGCGCGCGGGCCCTCGCCGGACCGCCGCGCCTTCAGCATCCGCGTCTCGCGGGCCAGGTCGCGACGGGGATCGACATAGTCGGGGTCGCCGCGTCGACGCCGGGCCGAGACCGTCAGGGGCGCATCGGCCGAGGGCGACGCGGCGGCGCGGGCCAGATCCGCCCGCACCCGCGCCAGGGCCTCGCAATAGACGCCCCGGCCGACCAGGCCGGAAGGCGACATCTGCACCACATGCACCCCCAGCAGCTTGGCGCACTGGATGGCCGGCCGGTCCGTCGGGTGGATCAGGGCCGCGGCCGCCAGCAGCCGCACCCGGCCCCGGCCGTCGCGGACCGGCGCGAAGACCGTCTGCGGGTCGAACCCGTATTCGGCGGCGGCGGCGACCACCGCGCGCGCCACCATCCCTGCCGTCAGCGGGCCCGGAACCAGGTCGGAAGTCGCGGCGGGGGCGGTCACGACCGGACCTCCGCCAGATTCTCCCACAGGGCGACGGCCAGCTGCACCACGCATCCGGTCTGGGCCTCGGGACAGACGGGCGACGCGAACGACACCTCGGCGACCAGCCGCTCATTGACCCGCCACACCCGCGCCGTGCGCAGGAAGGTCGCGCCCTTCTCGGACCACCGCCGCAGGAACATCTGCCCCGTGGCGTTGGCCGAATACAGCACCATCTCCACCGGCACGGCGAAGACCTCGGCCGGCCCCGACGGCGCCGGGATATTCAGAACCGGCGGCGCCGCCCCGGCCATTTCGGGTCCGCCGCGCATCAGGCGGCCGCCTGCAGTCGGCGTGACAGCAACGGGTCGTTGGCGGCGATCAGGGCCGCCGCGGGGGGCGGGCTGACGCTGTTGCCCGCCATCCGCGTCTGGGCCGTCTTGGTCAGGGCTCGGCCGTCCGCCGTGCGGTCGATCACATAATCGCCGGGGAAACCCTGCGCCCCATACAGTTCGCGGGGCGTCAGCATCCGCATGCCGATGTCCGCGATCTGCCAGACCTCGTCGACGCCCTCGGCGTTCGGCACGATCACCAGGCCGAATCTCAACCGGGCCTGGGCCGTCGCCAGAGGATCGGCGCGCTCCGCTTCGGTCGGGTCGCCGAAATGCTCGCGCAGGAAGGACAGCACCTCTGCGCGCCGTGAGCCGGGCTCGCCCTCCAGCGCTTCCAGCGACAGCTGAACCGACCGTTGATGGCTTCCTGCCGCCAGTATGGTGCTGACCGGGGCCGAGGCCTCATGGCCGACGACGCCCGTATTGGCCCGTTCCATGAAGGCGGCGACAGGCGCGTGACGGTCCTTTGTGACCACCGTCGGCATTGGCGCGTCGATCCGACCGCCATCGCCTGTGCCGTAGTAGCTGGTCAGACAGGCGGCGGCGACATAGCTTTTGCCGCCCGCGCCATCGGTCATCACCGTAGGGTGGGGCTCGGCCATGTCCCGTCCGACGGCCGTTCCGAACTGACGGCCCAGCACGGCCGTCACCAGCCCGTGACGGGGTGCGCCCGCCATGGCGGTATGCAGCGGGTCGGACGGATCGGTCCCGACCGAGTTCTCGCTGAACTTGGTGATATGGGCCAGCACCGGCGCCAGAGGCACGCCGCAGCCGGGGCGCTTGACGTAGGAATTGGCCGTCACGGTCGGCAGGGGCTCGCCCGCATCCGCGCCGGTGCTCTCGGCCCGGAACTTCGTGATATGCGCGGCGGCGAGATTGAAACCACCCGCGCCGGAACTCGTGACAGTGCGCGCAGGATCCTCCGCCGACCAGGCCCGCAAACCGGCGCCCGGACGATCATCCCCATAGGCCGATCCGACCAACGTCGGCGCAACCACGCCCAGCTCGCCCCGGTTCGCGGCCGTGATCGTCTTGAACGGCTCGGCCACGTCGTGGTTCGGCCGCTCGCCCGCATGGGTCACGGGCACGATGAAGGGCGACTTCGCCTCTATGACGAACTTCTTGATCCCCTTGGCGATCCGCTTCTGGGTCTTTGGCGCCAGGGCCTTCTTCCGGCCGAAGATCGACGGGCAGGGCAGGTTCCAGTCGATGATCTCCGCCGCCGCACGCCACGGCTTCATCGGCGCGTCGAACAGGCTGGGGGCCTTCAGCTTGGCGCGCGACGCATGGGTCTTTTCGGGCCAGACGATGGGCCGGCCGTCTCGGCGCGCGACCAGGAACAGCCGCTTGCGCGTGGTCGGCGCCCCATAGTCGGCGGCGACCAGCTCCCGCCACTCGACGGCGTACCCCAGGGCTTCCAGCTGGCTGACCCAGGTGCGGAAGATCTCCCCGCGCTTTTCCTTGATCGGACGGTTGTCGTCGCCCAGCGGGCCCCAGTCCTGAAACTCCTCGACGTTCTCCAGGAAGATGCAGCGCGGCTTCACCTTGGACGCCCATTTCACGACGACCCAGGCCAGGGCGCGGATCTTCTTGTCGGCGGGCTTGCCGCCGCGCGCCTTCGAATGGTGGGTGCAGTCGGGCGAGGCCCACAGCAGGCCGACAGGCCGCAGATTGCCGTGCGCGTCGGAACAGGCCTCGACCGGATCGACCTCGAACACGTCGCAGCAGTAATGCTTTGTGCCCGGATGGTTCGCCGCGTGCAGGGCGACCGCGTTCGGATCGTGGTTCACCGCCACGTCCGGGTGGCGACCGGTGGCCAGCTTGATCGCGGTCGACGCCCCGCCGCCGCCGGCGAACAGGTCCACGATCATCTCGTCACGGCCCAGCCCGTCAGGCTGGACGGGCGATGTCAGGCTTTCGGCGGCGATCATGCCCAGGCTCCGGTGATGGAAGAGGTTCGACGCGGCAGGCGGGCCAGGCGTTCGATCCCGCCGCGGTGCGACTGGACCGTCACGGTGCGGTCGACGGCCGCCGTCTGATGACAGGCGCAGTAGGAGCGCCCGGCGCGAGGCCGGCCGCAGAAGCCGAAGTCCGGGCTCTTGGGATCGCCCACGGGCCATTTGCAGCCGTTCGGGGCCAGATCGCTGATCAGGCCCCGGTGCAGGGCGGTCAGGGCCAGGGCGGCCTTGACCTCGGCGCGGCGGGCGTGACGACGGTCCAGCGGCGACGGGACCGGGGGCTTGGGCGGCTGCGGCTTGGGCGCGGGCCTCCGTTCGGCCGTTCGGGTCGCCCGTTGGCGGCGCGGCGTCAGACTCTGGCCGTTGCGCTTGGGACGGTCGGGCAGGCCCAGCCGGTGCGCCTGGCTGATGCAGGCGTTCTTGCTGACGCCCAGCTTGATCCCGATGGCGCGGAAACAGGTGTCGGCCTGATGTTCGTCGACGATCACCGCCAGCCGCGCGGCGGGCCATCGGTCCGTCGCGAACTCGTCAAGGCGCGCCCGCAGACGCGAATAGTCAAACACGGCCATGCCGCACCCCGTTCATCGCCGTCGCCCCCGCCTCAGGGGCGCGCGGCTTTGCTTCATTCTGGATGGACCCCGCCACCGACCAGGCGCGGCGCCTGCGGCCTCTGACGGGCCGTCGGGCGTCTCAAGGGGTTCGCGGGCCGTGGACCGGCCCTGCGGATTGGGCCGTCAGGCCGGGCCGGTCGCGGCCGTTCGGCCCGCGCCGGAATGCGCCGAACAGGCGAGCGGGCTTGACGTCCGCTCCGTCGGCGACGAAGTTTGGTTAAAATCAACAAGACCGGGCGAACCGGCGGTGATCACATGACCTTCCCCACACATCGGGGGCTCAGCGACCTGGGCCTCAACCATCGGCCGACCTGCGGCCAGACGCTCCAGTTCGGACGCCAGCGGCGTGCGGATGTGGACGAACCCGCTCATGCGGCGGCCTTCTGCGTCGGCACGCCCGCCGGCCATTCGGCGGCCTCGGGCCAGTTCGCGCCGAACCAGCGCATCACTTCGTCGTACTTGCCCGCCGTAAACCCGGCGCCGTCTTCCAGACGGGGGAAGAACCGCCAGTCGTTAGCGGCCTGGCGGCCGACCGTCGAGATCGACAGGCCGGTCGCAGCGACGAAGGCCGCGGCGCAGGTGACCAGGTGATGTCTCAGTTCGTCTTCCATGAAGCGGAAGATAGGCGGATGTTTCCGCCTATTGCAAGCGGAAACATCCGCCGGGACCTACGTCCGTTTTTGGCGGATAAATCCGCCATGTCCCTAAAGGCGAACGTCGAGCGCCGGCTCTCGGAGCTCGGTATCAATCCTTACGAGGCCGCCCGCCGGGGCGGGCTGGAGCGGAACTTTGTCCAGGACATACTTCACGAAAGGAAGCGCAGCGTCCGGGGTGACAACCTGGACCGGCTGGCGAAAGGGCTGGACTGCGATCCCTCAGACCTCATCCCTTCAGGCGGACGCAGGGCGGAAAAGGTCGCGTATCGCGAAGTGGTAGGTTTTGCGGGGGCTGATCCTGAGGGAACGATTCTCTTCGCACACGGGCAGGGGACAGGGGACTACGCCCCGGTGCCGCCCAACGGCTCGCCGACGGCCCGGCCGATCGAGGTTCGGGGTCACTCCATGCCCTTCTTTGCGGAGGACGGCACCCTGATCTGGTTCGACGATCAGAAATCCCACCCCGATCCGGAAATGATCGGTCATGTGGTCGTGGTCCAGCTGGACACGGATGAGGTTCTGATCAAGCGGCTGCTGCGAGGATCCGAAAAGGGTCTCTTCGACCTCGAAAGCATTGCAGGCCCTACCAGGCGCGACGTGCGCCCCGTCTGGGTCGCGCGGATCATCGCGATCATACCCCCTCTTGAGGCGCGCCGGATCATTCGGCGCGGCGGGATGGCCGCTTAGCGCACGAAAACCAGCAGGGCGACAACGGCGGCGGCGATCAGGCCGCCGAACAACGCTAGGGCGCCCCAGCTGTTTTGTCCGAAGATCTTCGGCTCGGAACTTGCGCCGTCGGGAGACTCCAGCGCGGCGGGCGTCTCAACGGCTGGCGTGACGGCCCGAGCACCCGCAGTCATCGCGGAGCCGACCAAAAGCACGCATCCCGAGACGAATGCGAACCCGCCGACCAGCACCATCACGAGGGCGCGAAGCATGAGTTGGAAGTTGACCGTTCGGGGCGCGTCCACAAGGCCGACATAGGGGACGTAGCGGCTCTCAGGCTGGACGGTCACCTCGGCCGTGGCGCCGAAGATGACAAGCGCCGCCCCAGCGATCAGCAAGACGGCGGCGGCGGTTTTGAAACCTACGGATGATGTCATGAAATCCTCCCGAGGGTGGACGATGACGGGTCCGGCAATACTCGTCAAAGCGGGTGTTCCCGCCTCTGTCCGCTACGCACAAATGCGTAATAGCGGATAAATCCGCCTTTTCGCGTTGACAGGCGGAAACATCCGCCTTTAGTCTCCCCCTCATACCGAGGGAGCGTCATGCACGACCAAGCCACACCATCGCAGCCTGCCACGACGGAAACGGTCGTAACCCGCGCCGTCGGCGCCACCATCGGCGCGCTCGGCGTGGCGGCCGCCATCGGCCTCTCGTCGGGCGGTCATGACCTGCTGGGCGCGACCATAGGCGTCGCGGCCGCGGGCGCGGTCATCGCCATCGACACCGTCGCCCTGCGCCGACGGGTGCGTCGAGAGGATCGCTTGGTCGCCGTCGCCGCCGCCGATGACGTCCGTTTCGTGATCGGCGCCGCCGACCCCGGCGACTTCACCTCCTTTTCCGACCGGTCCGACGACCTGTCGATCCCCCCGTTCGCGCCGCTTCCCCACGGCGCGGATACGCGCGGCCCGGCCCCCTCCGGCCCTCCCCCGGCCGGGCCGCGCACCCCTCTTTTGCCGGCGGACCTCAAGGCGCCGGTCTTCGCCCTGCCGCCCCTGGTCCAGGCCGGACTTCTGATCCTGGCCGAGGCCGACCGCGACCCGACCGATCAGGACACGATCAGAATTCCCGTCGCCCTCGTCGGCCGCCTCCGCCGCGCCGTCTCGGCCGAGATCGAGGCCCAGGCCGGAGCGACCGCCGCCTATTCCAGGGCGGCCCAGCTGAAGGCTGTGACCTGATGGATCCGCGATCGACCGCCGCAGGTCTCGTCGGCTGGGTCGTCGGCTGCGCCGTCCACCGGCCGCGCGACCTCCTCTTACTCGCCGCCCTGGTGGGCGGCTGCATCTGGAGCCTGGGCCTGTGACCGGCGCCGCCGTTTTTTCCGCCGTCGCCGCGCTCAAAACCCTGCGCCGGATCCTGCAGCGTCTGGCCCACAGGGCCGAGAGCGCCCGCGCTTGGCGCCGGTTCCAGGCCTCGGTCCGCAAACAGCGCGAAGCCGCCCGCGCCGACCACGCCCGCACCCGAGAAATCAACCAGCGCCAGTCCGACCGGCTTCACGCCGCGCTCCGGGCTGGCCGTCAACAAGGAGTTTGACTCTGTGACCGATCCTGCCTTCGCCCCCGCCGCTGCGGCCCAGGCGCTTCACGCCCAGCTTGCCGAAACCTCGGCCGAGGTCCTGACCGCCACGGCCCAGGGTCGTCTGCGCACCATCGTCGAGCGCCTGGAACGTCTCGAGGAGGACAAACAGGCCGTTCTGACCGACATGAAGGAGGTCTTCGCCGAGGCCAAAGGCGAGGGTTACGACATTCCCGTCCTCAAACAGGTGCTGAAGATCCGCGCCACCGACAAGGCGAAGCGGCAGGAGAAGGACGCGATCCTCGACCTGTACATGTCTGCCCTGGGGGAAATCTGATGTCCGGCGGAGCCGCCGCCGTATCCGCCGGGCCGGCTCCGCAGCCGGCCCTCTTCTCCGGCCTTCAGGTCCTGACGCCCAGCACGACGGACACGACCAGCGCCGACGTGCGGGCCAACGCCCGGTTCGAACTTCACCGGGCCCTGGATCGCGGCAATGACGCCGACCTTCTGGCCTGGGTTCGCCGCTGGGGCGAGGGCCTGACGGACGGGATCGAACATCATGTCGCCGAGGCCGAATACCTCAATGAGAAGCTGGACGAGAGCGACGACTGGTCCAGCAGCTATGACAACGCCAGGCTCCAGGAAGCCGAAACCGGCGTCCAGAACGCGCATGAAGCCGTCGCCGACGCCCGAAACAAGCTCGCCAATCTGGTCCAACCGGACGTCCAGGCCGCCGTCGTCGATCTGGACGAGGCGCTGAAACATCTGACCGGCGCCCTCAAGGAAATCGACGCCCTATGAAACTGACCATCGAACAGGCCGTGCTGCAAAAGGCCTTGGCCCGTGTCGTCGCCATCGCGCCGCGCAAGAACACCATCCCGATTCTCGGCAATCTGATGATAGACGCCGAGACCGATCCGGACGGCCGTGTCTGGCTGGTCGCCACCGACCTGGACCGTGAGGCCCGCGTCTGCGTCGAAGCTCAGGTCGAACGGCCGGGCCGCACGACGGTCCCCGCCCTTCTGTTCGACCAGATCGTGCGCAACGCGCCGTCAGGGGCCGACGTCCTGCTGGACCTCGACGTCGAGCGGGATGCGCGCATGCTGACCCGGTTCGGGCGGTCGCGCTACAACGTTCCTGTCTTGCCGGCGAGCGATTTTCCGGTCTGGAAGACACCGAAATGGCGGGCTGAGTTCGCGGCGGACGCCGTATCCGTCTCCGGCATGATTGAGCGGGCGGCCTTCGCCGTCTGCACCGACGAAACCCGCCATTATCTTCAGGGCGCCTATCTCCATGTGGCCCAGGATGCGGACGGGCCTCGGCTGCGCTTTGTCGCCACCAACGGTCACGTCCTGGCCTGGGGGCAGGGCGATCTGACGGCGAAGGACACGGACTGGGAAGGCGTCATCGTCCCAACCATGACCTTGTCTCAGTTCAAAGCCGGCCTCGACGGTCGGGCAGGGCCGGTCACCCTGCGGATCGCCGCCGAAGGCGTTCAGATGGAGACCAGCGACCTGATCATCACCAGCAAGGTCATATCCGGCGCCTATGTCGACTATGTCCGACTGGTGCCCAAGACCTGGGCGCGCGAGGTCCGGGTCAATCGCCGTCTGCTGGCGGACGCGGTGACGCGGGTCAACATCATGACCACGGACAAGGCATCCTCGATCAAACTGGCCTTCGCGCCCGAGACCATCACCCTGACGGTGCGCAACGACCTCGCGGGCCAGGTGGTCGAGGAAATCGACGCCGAGTTCACCGGCGAGCCGTGCGACGTCGGTTTCAGCGCCCGTTACCTGCTTTCGGCGCTGAAACAGACCGAGGCGGACGACATCGTCATGGGCTTCTCCGACGACGCCTCGCCGATGCGGATCGAGCCCCACTCCGATGACCCGGAATATGGCGTCGCCTTCGCCATCGTCATGCCCCAGCGGGTCTGACCATGGCGCGTCCGGTCATGACCCTGGATCAGCTGGCGGTGTCGCGTCGGCGCCTGGCGACCCTGCGCCTGATGGCGGCCGGGCGGCCCATGTCCACCGATCAGGTGATGCGGCGCGGCGTCCTGGGCTACGTCGATCCGAAACTCTATCCGGCCGAACGCAGCCGCGTCCGCTCGGCCCTGCGGGACCTCTATCAGGCCGGGTGGGTCGAACGCGGCGACGCCGGCTGGCGCATCACCGCCGATGGTCAGGGCGCCCTTCTCCGCATCGAGACGCTTCGGGCCGCCGCATGATCGCCCGCGCCCTTCATAGCCTTGTTCTTCTCCTGTGCGGCAAGCGCCGCCTGCTCTGAACTGGAACCCCCATGACCGACGCCCCCTTGGTCTCCGAAATCGTCGTGCCGCCGAAAGAGCAGCGCCACTTCGACTCTCCGCCCGGCCTCCATCCTGAGACAAGGGTGCTGGTCGCCGTCTTCGCCTCCGCTCTTTCGGAGAAACTGTACGACGCCCAGGTCAAATACGGCTTCGAGGCGAACTGGCGCGAGGCCGGCTGGCAGGGTGAACTGATCACCCAGCTGCTGGACCATGTCCGCAAGGGCGACCCCCGGGACGTCGCCGCCTATTGCGCCTTCGCCTGGCATCACGGCTGGAGCATCGCCCCCGTCGTCCCCGTCGTCTCCGGCGCCGAACAGGTCCGGGCCCAGGCCGACCGCCTGACCTTCGAAGACGAACTGGCCGAGGCGCGGGCCCTGCGCAGCCGCCGCCAGCGCCGGGTCCAGGACTGGGCTTTCCGCTGTTTCGGCCTCACGGCAGCCACCGACCCCCGCCATCGGGGCTTGAGGATGCTGGAAGAGGCCATCGAACTCTATCAGGCCGTCGACGGCGACGCCGGTCAGGCCCAGGCCCTGGTCGATCACGTCTTCGCCCGGCCCAAGGGCGCGCCGGTTCAGGAGCTGGGCGGCCTGGGCGTCACCGCCCTGGCCCTCGCCGCCGCGCTGGGCCAGGGCGCCGACGCCGCCGAACAGGACGAGGTGACGCGCCTCCTCGCCCTGGACCCTTCCCATTTCCGCGACCGCGACGCCGCCAAGGCCGCCGCCGGCTTCGGCCCGCCAGCCGACGCGAAAGGCGGCGCCTGATGCAGATCGACCCCGTCGATGTCGGAATCGGCCAGCGCCTGCGCCGTCTCCGCGAAAGCCGCAACATCGGTCAGGCCGCCCTCGGCCGCGCCCTGGGCGTCAGTTTTCAGCAGGTGCAGAAGTACGAGGCGGGCAAGAACCGCCTCTCGGCCGCCCGCCTGATCCGCGCCGCGATCCATCTCCAGTGCGCGCCCCAGGACATTCTAGGCCCGATCCCGGCCGTCGGCGGCGCCGACGACCCGACCTCCGTCGTCTTCGCCACCCCCGGCGGCCTCCAGCTGGCCAAACTCTGGCGCGACCTGCCCCCGGAACGCCGTCAGATCCTGATCCACCTCGCCGCCGCCCTCAAGGCCTGCGCGGCCCCCCAACCCCGGAGCGCCTGACATGGCCGACACAACCGATCTGATCAACAAGGCCGTCGCCGAAGTCATGACGCCCGACTTCGTGAAAGACCAGGTGGCGACCCGCGTCCAGAAGCTGGTCGTCGAAGCGGTCGACGATGCGCTCCGCAGCTACAGCGATATCGGCAAACAGATCAAAGAGGCGGTGAAGGCCAGCCTCCAGGTCAACGACCTGAACCTCCCGTCCTACGGGCTCCTCGTCACCGGCATGATCGAGAAACAGGTCAAGGATCACGCCGGCGCCTTGATCGACGCGCGCCTGGCTGAGGACATCCGCGAGCTGCTGAACATCGCCCCCGCCGAAATCAAACTGTCGGAAATCGCCAGGGACATGATCAAGGACCGGCACGACGACGACTATGGCCAGGTCATTACCGTCATCGTCGAGCACAACGACTACGGCTCGACCTGGCTCTATCTGGACGAAGAGGAGCATCACTCCCTCCGCGACAAATACCAGTGCCGACACAGCCTGTTGTTGAATAAGGACGGCACGATCAGCGCCGCCCGGATCGACAAGCGCGACCTCAAGGATATCCAAACCATCGGGCGCGGCTATGGCCTGCCGGACAGGATCCGGGCCTATTATGCGGCCGGGACCAGGATCATCCTGGACGAGGACGCCGTGGTCACCTGGGTCGGGGACTTCTGATCATGGATGAAGCCACAGAACAGGGCCGCGCCTGGTTCGCCATCCTCGCAGGCATCCCCGCCATCCTGGGCTGGGTCGGCTACGGCCTGGCCATCCTCCTGGCCCCGCACCTGGGAACCGCCCCGGACCCCCTACACTGGGCCGGGATCGCCACCGGCGGCTGGTATCTGATCGTCCTGACCGTCGCGGTCGGTCCGCTTTTTCTGATGCACGGGGACTGACCATGCACCCCCGCGACTACGCCATCCGCGCCCACGGCGACCAGACCTACGGCGACCTGCCCTATGTCGTCCACCTGGACGCCGTCGTCTCCGTCCTGAAGGGCTGGGGCATGTACGGCGCCGAGATCATCGCCGCCGCCTATCTGCACGACGTGCTGGAAGACACGGACGTGACCATGTCCGAGCTGCGCAAGACCTTCGGCGACGGGGTCGCCCGGATCGTCTGGTCCTGCACGGGTGATGGAGAGACCCGCGACGAACGCATGGCCTCCATCTACGCCAAGGTGGCCCAAAGCGGCCGCGCCGCAGCGGTGAAGCTGGCCGACCGCGTCGCCAACCTCGAGGCCTGCGCCCCCGGCTCCGACCACGCCCGCCGCTACGCCCGCGAGCACAAGGCCTTCGTCGCCGCCCTCAAGCCCTGCGTCCCCCGTACCTGTTGGGACCGCTACGTCACCGCCGTCAGCCGCGTCATGGGGGAGGGATGATCATGGCCGCCAGAGACCCAGCCAACCCCGTCCCGCCCGTCATGGCGGCCATTCCCGAGATCGCTCTCCGGCTTCAGCAGGGCCAGCAGTTCAACACCTACGAACTAGTCCCGCGCGGCTTCGTCGTCTGTCTTGGCCCCATAACGGACCCCCTGCCCATAGCCGACGTGGGCGACGAGCGTGTGGCGACAATGCTTGAGGCCGCCCTCCGCGAGATGGCCGGACAGCGGCGTTTCGATCTCGAGGCGCCCCAATGACCGTTATCGACCACGAAAAGATCCAACATCGGACGAGCGCCGCCGCCAAACAGCTCGCGCGACAGACCGGGTCGGGCTCGATCGCCCTGACGGTTGTCGATCATGGCGACGGCGTGCACGGCCTGTCCTATGCGGTGCACGGCCTGTCGTCGGCGGAGATCGAGTTCGCTTTGTTCATGCTTCTCGAGCGGTTGGCCGACGAGCGTATGTCGGGCGCCGCCGAGGGCTGCGACGACTGCAACATCGCATGGGGCCGCCTCTCCACGGCTGTCGAAACCCTCAGACCTGCCTTCGGTCCAGGCTGGTCAAAGAAGGCGACCTGCCAATGAAAGAGCCAACCGCTCCAAAGGATCGCACGCTAAAGAAGGCCGGTTACCTGCGGTGCGAGTTCGACTTCGACGGCGAAGAGGACTGTCTCGGCTGCGATCGGACGCCGGAGACTGGCGCGCCAATGTATTACGTCAGGACCAGCTGGGAATGTGAAGAGGGCGACTACTACTGCCGCCGCTGCGCATACGACCGGGCGACCGGGCGCATATGGGATTGCAGGGCCGCGCTCAAACGTCGACGCCCGATGCACGGGGCAGGCTGGGCCTTACTGCACGGCATGAGAAACTGGGAGCAAATCCTATGGGGCGGCCTATGACCCCCGACCTCGGCCCCGCCACCGAAGCGAGGATCCGCGAGGCCTTCGCCAGGGCCTGCGTCATCACCGAGAAGGCCTGCGCCGCCGTGATCGGGATTGACGTCCAGACCCTCAGCAGCATGAATGCGGCGGGCGTCATTCGGGCCGTTCGGCGGGGCAACCTGCCGGGCTATACCGAGGCGGACATCCGCGCCTATCTGACAGAAAGTCCCGGTCCATGTCGGTCTACAAGAGAGACGACAGTCCCTACTGGCATTACGATTTCCAGATCAAACGTCGTCGGTTTCACGGCTCGACGGGCGTTGAAACGAAACGCGCAGCCGAGGCTGTAGAACGCCGGATCCGCGAACGGGCCGCCAAGGGCGAGCTTGACGACGCCGCCCGCATGCCCCTCGACGTGGCCGCCGCCCGCTGGTGGGACGAACACGGCTCGACCCTGAAGGGCGGAGACCGCCTGGAAGGCCGGATCGAGCGGGCCATCCACGCCGTCGGGCCCGGCGTGGCCATAGGCGACATCACCACGGACGTCATGGCCCGCGCCATCCAGCGCCGGCGCAAGGCGGGCTTCGTCAAGTCCGCCGCCAAGGGCGCGCGCGAATATCTGCCAACGCCGTCGACTGTGAACCGCGACATGATCGACACCCTGCGGCCGATTCTGATCCGGGCCCGCAAGGTCTGGGGCGCCAAACTGCCCGAGATCGACTGGCAGGCCCTGCGGCTGAAGGAACCCAAGCCCAAGCCGAAAGAGTTCGCGGCCGGTCAGCTGGACCTGGTGCGCGCCCAGGTCCGGCCGCACTGGCACGACCTGATCCACTTCGCGACCCGCTACGGCTGTCGTCTCTCCGAACTCTTCTTCCCGCTTTCGGCCCTGGACGTCGCCGACGTCGACAACGCCCGCGTCCGCCTGCGCGAGCGCAAGGGCGGCGACGACCATATCGTCCCCCTCCTGCCCGAGGACGCCCGCATGCTCGCCGCCCGTCTCGGCCGAGCCCGCGAGGCCGGGATCGACACGGTCTGGTTCCGTGAACTGAAGCCGCTCAAATTCGGCAAGCCCAGGATCCGCGCCCTCAAGCCCGCCGGGGCCGCCATCGCCATGCGGCGCGCCATGACCCGCTCGGGCCTGCGCGAGGCCATCGGCGCTCGCGGCGTCCACGACTTCCGCCACCACGCCGGCATGACGGCCCAGCGCCGCACCGGCAACCTGCGCGCCGCCCAGCGCCTCCTGGGCCATGCGGACATCAAATCCACCATGGTCTACGCCCACGCGATCGAGGACGACGTCCGCGCCACCCTCGCCGCCATGTCCCGAGATAATCCCGAGCAGCCCTCAGCGGACGCCGAAAAAACCGATCCCACACAGGCTGTTAAGCCGTCCAGATCGGAGGCTTCATAACCCACAGGTCGGCGGTTCGATCCCGCCTCCAGTCACCACTTCCGCCGCTCGACAGCTCAAGTGTCGCATCTGCTCTTGGCAACCGGTCCGTCCCTGCCGCGTTCAGCGGCCGACAACCTTGACCGGAGAAACCCCATGACCATCCGTACGAAGGCCCTGTTGGCCGCCGCCGCCGTTCTGTCCCTGGGCGCCGCCGCCTGCACCGAGGCCGAACAGGAAAAGACCGAAGCCAATGCCGAGGCGGCTGCGGATCGCACCGGCGAAGTCGCCGCCCAGGCCGGCGAGGTGATCGAGTCCGGCGCCATGAAGGCCGCCCAGGCGGTCGAAAGCGGCGCGGGCGAAGTCGCGGACGAGCTGGAGGAAAACCAGGCCGAGGCCGCCGCCGAGGGCAGGCCCGGCGCCGTCAACCCGACAACCGACCAGCGGGTGCCGGCCGACAACTGACGCTCAGGCGGCGGGCGTCGCCCCGAAGGGCGCGCCTTCCGCCAGCAGGGCGTCGATCAGGGCCCGCGCCTCGGGGCTGTTCCAGTCGGCCTCGCCCGAGAAGGTGGCGCGGATCCGGCCCTCGCGATCCAGGAAGATGGTCTGGGGCATCTTGCCCTTGCCGGGAAACTCGAACGGCAGCTGGAACCGGATGTCGCTGTAGAGCGGCAGGGGCTCGTGCACGTCGATGAAGCTCTTGGCGTCGGCCAGGGCGTCGGCCGAGGCGTCGACGTTGATCGGCAGGACGATCAGGTCTTCGTTCTTCTGATATGACCGGGCCAGGGCCGCCAGGGTGGGCATTTCGGTGCGGCACGGGGCGCACCACATGGCCCACAGATTGACCACCACCACCTTGCCCTTGAAGGCCGAGAACCGCACGGCCGTGCCGTTGCGGTCGCGGAACATGTATTCGGGCGCGGGCTTCAGCTCGGACGGCGTGTCGAGCGTCGCCAGGGGGCCGACGGCGAACCGGGCCAGATCGCTTTTTGCGACGGGCGTCGTCTGGGGTTGCGCCTTCTGCCTATGATTGGCGTATAGCGACATCGCCAGGCCGCCGGCGCCGGCCAGGGTGCTGATCAGCACCAGAGCGCCGACGACCGCCCAGATCGCCTTTCTCGAGCCCTTCATGACCGACGCCGCCTCCGATACCGCCAAAGCTGATGTTTCTAAGGCCCCGGCAAGGCCCGCAGGTCAAGACATGTGGGGCGGCCGCTTTTCGTCGCGGCCCGCCGAGATCATGCAGGCGATCAACGTCTCCATCGGCGTGGACCGGCGTCTGTGGCGTCAGGATCTGGCCGGTTCGCGCGCCCATTGCCGCATGCTGGCCCGGCAGGGCGTCATCCAGGCGGCGGACGCCGAGGCCATTCTGGGCGGGTTGGACGCCGTCGAGGCCGAGATCCTGAGCGGGACCTTCCCCTTCCGTGACCAGTTCGAGGACATCCACATGAATGTGGAGGCCCGGCTGTCCGAGCTGATCGGCGAGCCGTCGGGGCGCCTGCACACGGCGCGCAGCCGCAACGACCAAGTCGCCCTGGATTTCCGCCTCTGGGTCCGCGACGCGTGCGACCGCTCCATCGCCCAGCTGAAGGCGCTTCAGGCCGCCTTGCTGGACCGGGCCGAACAGCACGCGGCCGACCTGATGCCCGGCTTCACCCATCTGCAGACCGCCCAGCCTGTGACCCTGGGCCACCATCTGATGGCCTATGTCGAGATGTTCGGCCGCGACGCCGGCCGGTTCGCCGACGCCCGGACGCGGATGAACGAAAGCCCGCTGGGCGCCGCCGCCCTGGCCGGTTCGCCCTTCCCGATTGATCGCCATATGACGGCGACCGAGCTGGGCTTCGACCGGCCGATGGCCAATTCGCTGGACGCGGTGTCGGACCGGGACTTCGCCTTGGAAAGCCTGGCCGCCGCCTCGATCACGGCGGGCCACCTGTCGCGCCTGGCCGAGGAGATCGTGGTCTGGATGACGCCGATGTTCGGCTTCGCCACCCTGCCCGACGACCTGACCACCGGTTCGTCCATCATGCCGCAGAAGCGCAATCCCGACGCGGCCGAACTCGTCCGGGCCAAGACCGGCCGGATCATGGGCTCGCTGGTCGCCCTGTCCACCGTGATGAAGGGCCTGCCGCTGGCCTATTCCAAGGACATGCAGGAAGACAAACCCCCGGTGTTCGAGGCCTTCGACGCCCTGGACCTGGCCCTGGTCGCCATGACCGCCATGGTCTCGGCCTTGCGGCCCAACACCGAACGCATGGCGGCGGCGGCCGGCGCCGGCTTCTCGACCGCGACGGACCTCGCCGACTGGCTGGTGCGCGAACTGAACCTGCCCTTCCGCAAGGCGCACCACGTCACGGGCGCGGCGGTGAAACAGGCCGAGGCCATGGGCGTGGACCTGTCGCAACTGCCGCTGGAAGAAATGCAGAAACTCGAGCCGGGGATCACGGAAGCGGTTTACAAGGTGCTGACCGCCGAGGCTTCGTGCCGAAGCCGTCAGAGCTATGGCGGCACCGCGCCGGAACAGGTCCGCGCGCGCATCGCCGACTGGAGAGCCCGCCTATGAAGAAGACCCTGATCCTCGCGGGCCTGCTCGCCCTGTCGGCCGCCGGCTGCGGTCGCATGGCCGATCTGGAATCCCCGGTGCGCGAGACCGAGCGCGCGCCGCGCAGCAGCCGCGCCCCCGGCCTGCCCGAGCCGGCGACGATCAACCGCCCGTCCAGCAGTGTGCCGATCGACGGCGGTCCCAACAACCCGATCGGCGCCGGCGCCGCCCAGAACGACCCCCGCTAGACCGCCTTGCACCATTTCGACCTTAAGGACGGCGCCCTCCACGCCGAGGGCGTGCCGCTCGAGATCATCGCCGACGAGGTGGGGACGCCCGTCTATGTCTATTCCACCGCGACGCTGAAGCGGCACTACGGCCTGCTGCGCGCCGCAGCCGATGCGCATCGGGAAGCGCTTGGCGAGGCCCTGATCGCCTTTGCGGTGAAGGCCAATTCCAATCTGTCGGTCCTGGCGACCCTGGCCAAGCTGGGCTCGGGCGCCGACACCGTCTCGGAAGGCGAAATCCGCCGAGCCCTGGCGGCCGGCGTACCGGCCGACCGGATCATCTTCTCCGGCGTCGGCAAGACCGACATGGAGTTGGCCTTCGCCATCAGCGTCGGCGTACGTCAGATCAATATCGAATCCGGCGCCGAGCTGGACCGGCTGATCGCAGTCGCCGCCCTGATGCAGGCCGCCCCGGCCGTGGCCGTGCGGGTCAATCCCAATGTCGGCGCCGGCGGCCACGCCAAGATCACGACCGGCGGCAAGGGCGACAAGTTCGGCGTGCCGGTCGAGGAGGCCATGGGGCTTTACGCCCGCGCCTCGGCCTCGCCCCATGTCACCCCCGTGGGCCTGGCCTGCCATATCGGCAGCCAGATCACCGACCTGGCCCCGCTGGAGGCCGCCTTCACGGTCCTGGCCCAGATGACCCGCGACCTGCGGGCCCAGGGCCATGCGGTGACGCGGCTCGATCTCGGCGGCGGCCTGGGCGTGCCTTATTCGGGCGGGGTCGAGCCGCCGTCCCCGGCTGACTATGTCGCCATGGCCGCACGGGTCCTGTCCGGCCTGGACGTCGAGGCGGCGTTCGAGCCCGGCCGTCTGCTGGCGGCCAACGCCGGGGTCCTGCTCAGCCAGGTAATCCAGGTCAACGAACGCTCGGACGGGCGGCGCTTCCTAGTGCTGGACGCGGCGATGAACGACCTGATGCGCCCGGCCCTGTACGACGCCTTCCACGACATCAAGCCGGTCAATCCGCGCCCCGGCGCCGCCCGTCCGCACGATGTGGTCGGCCCGGTCTGCGAGACCGGCGACACCTTTGCCCGCGACCGCGAGCTGCCGCCGCTGGAGGCAGAGGATCTGGTGGTCTTCACCGGGGCCGGCGCCTATGGGGCGGTCATGTCCAGCGAATACAACAGCCGTCCCCTAGTCCCCGAAGTTCTGGTGGACGGCGACCAGTGGGCCGTCATCCGACCCCGTCCCACCTACGAGGACATGCTGGACCGGGAGCCCTTCGCCGACTGGCTTTAAGGGCGAAGGGGTCTCGACTGTTATAAAGTAACGCGCTATAGGGCGGTCCATGACGCCCGTCTCCGAACCGTCCGTGCTGCTGTCCCTTCTGGGGGGCGGTTTCGTCGCGGCCTTCCTGCACGCGGCCCTGCCGACCCACTGGCTGCCCTTTACCCTGGTGGGGCGGGCCCAGGGCTGGGGAGCCTCTCGGGTGCTGCTGGCGGTGACGGCGGCGGGCCTGGCCCATATCGCCACCACGGCGGTGGTCGGCGGCCTGATCGTGGCGGCGGGCCTGGCGCTGGACCAGTGGGTCGAAGGGCTTTTGCCCCATCTCGCGGCGGTTCTGCTTTTCCTTTTCGGCGCCTTCTATCTGGCGCGAGCGACGCTGAGGCGGCCGGCGACCGCCGGCGGGCCGGCGCTGGACGTGGCCGAGCCCGCCGTCTCCAATAAGGCGGCCTTCTTCGGTCTGGTGGCCATGATGGCGGTGTCGCCAGGCGAGGTGCTGTTGCCCATCTATCTGTCCTCGGCGTCCGAAGGGTTCGCCGCCCTGGCCCTGCTGACCCTGGTGTTTGCTGTCGGCACCATCGCCGGCATGGCGGTCTTCACCGCCCTGGCCGGCGCCGGGGCCTCCATCCTGCGGCTGGAGCGCTGGGCGCGCTACGAAGGGGCGGTCCTGGGCGTCGCCCTGATCGCACTGGGCCTCCTCGTCGCCCTGCATCAGCACTAAATTGGACATTATATGATAACATTCAAAACGTTATCATGTAGCGGCTTGGCCGTTCGCGGAAATGGCGTATAGGCGGAGGCATGAGCGCCCCGCACCACCCTGATCACGCCGGCCACGACCATGGTCATGATCACGATCACGGCCATGCGCACGGCCGCCATCATCACGGCCATTCCCATGGACACGGGCACGCCCACGGCCCGGTCGACACCGGCGACTGGCGCTACGCCGTCGGCCTGGTGGTCAATCTCGCCTTCGTGGTCTGCGAGTTCGCCGCCGGGCTGATCGCCGATTCCACCGCCCTGCTGGCCGACGCCGGCCATAATCTGTCGGATGTCCTGGGCCTGGCCATGGCCGGCGGCGCGGCCTGGCTGGCGCGCAAGGGCGGGCACGGGGCGGCAGGCGGTCGGCGAACCTACGGCTTCGGCAAGGCCACGGTCCTGGCGGCCCTTGCCAACGCCCTGTTGCTGATCTTCGCCTGCGGCGCCATCGCTTTCGAGGCGGCGCGGCGGTTTGCGGAACCCGCGCCGGTCGGCTCGGGCGTGATCATGACGGTGGCGGCCCTCGGCTTCGTCATCAATCTGGGCACGGCGCTTCTGTTCATGAAGTCCCAGCACGACCTGAACGCCCGGGGCGCCTATCTGCACATGATGGCCGACGCCGGGGTGTCCCTGGGCGTGGTTCTCGCCGGCGGCCTGATCCTGCTGACCGGCTGGTCCCTGGTCGATCCGATCGTCAGCCTGGTCATCGTCGCCGTCATCCTTTGGTCGACCTGGGGCCTGCTGAAGGATTCGGTCAATCTGGCCATCGACGGCGCGCCGGGCGATGTGGACCTGGTCGGGCTGGAGCAGGCCTTGGCGGGCCTGGACGGAGTCCGCGAGGTGCACGACCTTCACGTCTGGGGCCTGTCCACCACCGAGACCGCCCTGACGGCCCATCTGGTCCACGACCGCGCGGACGGGGCGGCCTTGCTGATGGAGGCCCAGGCCGTGGCGCGGCGCCATTCGATAAGCCACACGACGCTTCAGCTGGAAAACGAGGCCCTACCGGATTGTCCGGGGTGCTGATCCTTAGCGTCCGTCACCCTCGGGCTTGACCCGAGGGCCGGGCGCCGTCCGTGCTCTGCGCCTGCCTTTGAGGCACAGCCCGATCCACATCCGATCCTCGGGTCAAGCCCGAGGATGACGAACACCGGGATTGCGGCCTATGCTTGGGCGAACGCCAGCGGCGCGCCCCAGAACTGCGACACCATTTCCGACTGCGGACCGGCCGGGCCCGTCGTCAGGAAGTCGCGGCGGCCGCTGTCGCCCAGCTCATATTCGGGGTGCTGCGCGAAATACCGCTCCAGCGCATCCGCGACCGCGGTCGGCTGGTTGATCAGGGGCGTCCCGGCCGGCAGGGCCTCGGCGAACAGTTCGGCGATGATCTCGTAATGGGTGCAGCCCAGGATGGCCTTGTCCGGATGGCGGCCGATTCGACGGCGCAGCGCGTCGACGTGATCGTCGACCACCACCTTCAGCTCCTCGCGCGGGGCGCCCAGTTCGATCAGGCCGGCCAGACCGGGGCAGGGTTCGGAGAAGACGGCGATATCCTCGCGCCGCTTGTCGATCTCGATCTCGAACACCCGGCTGATGGCGGTGGCGGCGGTGCAGAAGACGCCCGTAATGTCGATGGCCTCGACCTTCTCCCCCTCCAGCGGGCGCTGCGCCTCGAAGCTCCAGGGCTTGCCGGTGGCGGCCTCGATAGTCGGCACGATGATGCCCAGCACATTGACCGGCCGGCCCAGCCGTTCCCGCAGGCCGGGGATCCAGGTCTGCTGCAGGCGGCGCAGGGCGATGGCGCTGGCGGTGTTGCAGGCCAGGACCACGACCGAGGCGCCGGCCTCGAACAGCCGCTCGCACCCGGCCTTGGTCAGCTCGACGATCTCCTCGCCGCCGCGCCCGCCGTAGGGGGCGTGGGCCTGGTCCGCCAGATAGACGAAGTCACGCTGCGGGAACCGCCGCGTCAGTTCACGATGGACGGTCAGGCCGCCCACCCCGGAGTCGAATACGCCAATAGCCATGACCGCGCTTTAGAACAGTGCGACGATCGATCCAACAAGATTACGGGGCTTTAACGGGTCCGACAGGTGACGATCCGCCCCGACGCGCCTAAGTGTGACGCCGACATGACCTTTCCACGGAGCACTCCATGCACAGACGCCAGCTTCTCATCGCGGGCGGCAGCCTGATGGCCCTCTCGGCCTGCGCCTCCACCGGCACCGGCGCCGCCCCCACCGCCGCCGCCCCGGCAGGCCTGGATCTGGTCGAGGAGGCGCGCATCGCCCGCGCCGTCCTGCCGGCCGCGACGCCGAAGGCCGAACTGCTCCAGCCCTGGACCGGCCCCTATGACGGTCTGCCGCCGTTCGACAAGGTCACCCCGGCCAAGCTGCGGGAAGCCATGCTTGAGGGCATCGAACTGCAGCGCGCCGACATCGCCGCCATCGCGAACAATCCGGAAGCCCCCACCTTCGCCAACACCATGACGGCCCTGGAGCTGGCCGGCGAGCCGCTGGACCGCGTGTCCAACCTGTACGGCGTCATGACCTCCAACATCGGCGGCGAGGCCTATGACGCCGTCGACACCGAACTGTCGCCCATCCTCTCGGCGGCGTTCGACGAGATCAACTTCAACGAAAAACTGTTCCAGCGCGTCAAGACCATCGCCGACAACGCCGACGCCATGGGCCTCAGCCCCCAGCAGAAGCGTCTGGCCGAACGCCGCCGCGACGCCTTCATCCGCTCGGGCGCCAATCTGGACGCGGCCGGCAAGGCCGAGCTGGGCCGGATCAACACCGCCCTGTCCAACGCCTTCACCCGCTTCGGCCAGAAGGTGGTGGCCGACGAGAACAGCTGGACCCTGATCCCCAACGAAGCCGGCGTCGCCGGTCTGCCCGCCTCCAACAAGGCCGCCGCCGCCGCCGCCGCGCGCAGCCGCGATCTGCAGGGCTGGGCCATTCTGAACACCCGTTCGGCGGTCGATCCCTTCCTGACCTTCGCCGACGACCGGGCCCTGCGCGAACAGGTCTGGAAGAAGTTCGTCAACCGCGGCGACAACGGCGACGCCAACGACACCGACGCCACCATCGCCGAGATCGTGAAGCTGCGCGACCAGCGGGCCAAGCTCCTGGGCTATCGCAACCATGCGGAACTGCGGATGCAGGACACCATGGCCAAGACTCCGGCCAATGCGCAGAGCCTGATGGACCGCGTCTGGGCGCCGGCCAAGGCCCGCGTGGCCGAGGAGGTCGCCGACATGAAGGCGATCGCCGGCTTCGACATCGAGCCGTGGGACTACCTCTACTTCGCCGAGAAGGTTCGCAAGGCCAAGTACGACCTCGATCAGAACCAGCTGAAGCCCTATTTCGAACTGAACGCCGTCCGCGCCGGCTCCTTCGCCATGGCCGAGCGTCTGTACGGCTTCAAGTTCACCAAACTGCCCAAGGGCTCGGTTCCGACCTTCGAACCGGACGTCGAGGTCTATGAGCTGCACGACAAGGCCACCGGCAAACTGATCGGCCTCTACTACACCGACGACTACGCCCGTCCGGGCAAGCGTTCTGGCGCCTGGATGACCACCTACCGGTCCTTCTCGACCCTGGACGGCTCCAAGGTGATCCTGGGCTCCAACAACAACAATTTCACCAAGCCCGAGCCC
>Ga0208958_1000591_pt1 | contig 42734 bp, 31 predicted proteins | sample RifOxyB1_FD_184032 | JGI IMG/M metagenome (GOLD analysis project Ga0208958, IMG submission 184032) | Soil microbial communities from Rifle, Colorado - Rifle Oxygen_injection B1 (SPAdes) | ecosystem: Environmental > Terrestrial > Deep subsurface > Rock core/Sediment | place: Rifle, Colorado...
TTTTTAAAATTGACTGACGCAAATGATTATGCCCTAACATTTTTACCATATGAGGGTAAAACAATGGATTGTAACGATTCGCCTCAACAATGATAATTGTCCCTCCTCTCTTACAAACCCGCCTCAATTCTTTTAAACCTGCAAAGTGCTTCTGCTTCCGTTGATGTTGTTCGTCGATATGATGAATGACATCATGAGTAAATACATAATCAAACGTATTATCGTTAAAGGGAATTTGGAAAATACTGCCTGTGGTAAATTTTGATCCGGCGGTTTTTACAGCTGCATTCCTATGGGTGTCAATTCCGCGCCACTTAAGCCCGTATATTGTTTCAAAAAATCTTCCGTCACTTCCGTCTCCGCACCCGACATCCAAAATGGTATTACCCCTTTTAAGGGGATAGTTTAATTTTCGGAATACATCTTTTGTGTATTGAGTATCAACGGTAACCATGCGTTCAGTGAGCTTCGCTTCATGAATCTTTATAGAGATGTTTGACATACCACGCGACGGTCTTGGCAAGTCCCTCATCAAGCTTTGTTTTTGCGGTAAAATGCAGATATTTTTTCGCCTTACGGTTGTCGCTGTTTCTTCGCGCACTACCGTCGGGTTTTGTTTTATCAAACTGTACGGTGGCTTTTTTCCCGGATATCGTAATTATTTTCCTGACAAGCTCAGCAATAGTCACCTCTTCATTTGTCCCGATATTTATCGGGTCGGGAACCGGATAACGCTCAATTCCTGTAATCATACCTTCGGCCAAATCTTCTACGAAAAGAAACGCGCGTGTCTGTTTACCTGTCCCCCAAACGACAACAGGATTTTCACCGTCAAATACCCGCTTGATGAGTGCGGCTATCACATGTGAAGTCTTTGGGTCAAAGTGATCCCGCGGACCGTAGCAATTGTAGGGCCGTACAATTCCTACCTTCATTCCAAATTCTTCCGAATAATATTTTCCCAACAATTCTGCCATTCTTTTTGCCCATCCGTATCCGCCATTTGTCGGCTCAGGCTCACTCATGAATCCTTCAGTCTCCGGCGTCGGTACCGAACACCCATGTGGATATACACAAGCAGAAGAAATCACCAAAAACCGTTCTACACCTGCCTGCTTAGCTGCCTCAATCATGGTTGTTTCTATGACAAGGTTATCGCGAAGCATGGTTGCCTGATGTGTACGGTTATATTCTATGCCTCCGACACGTGCTGCAAGATTCATAACGACATCTTTATTTTTGCACGCACGAAGTGCATCTGTGATATTGGCGCAATCACCATGAATGAGTGTTATTTTTGACTTTACGGCAGATAGATTTTTAAGTTTTCCGCTTTGAAGGTTATCCAGTATCGTTACTTTTGCCCCGCGACTCACCAATTTCTCCACTACATGACTACCGATAAAACCGGTTCCTCCGGTAACAAGCACTTTTTTATTTTTCCAAAATAAATCGCTCATGTAAATATTTTTATTATCTTCTGTTTTTCTTTTTGGGTAAGCTCCGGGTTATTTCCGAAATATAAACCCTGATCATGGATAAGACGCGCATTTGATTTCCCCATTGTTTCCGCGAATTGTGGCATGTATTTATCAAAGAATGGCTGAGTTGTCATGTCCCCGCCGACAATCGGCCGTATTTCCACGACATTGGCGCTTTTGCGGACGAGTTCGTCACGAATTGCAGGATTTTTACAAATAACGGGTATGGCAAAATTCGAAAATACATCCAAATGCGAATATCGGAGGGGATAATATCTGTCTTTTTGCTTATAAATCGGCGTCGCAATTTCATGAAAATTTTTCTCCCGCTGACGCACTATCGTATTAAGATATTTAATCTGAGTATTCCCGATAAATCCGTTTATTTCTGTCGGACGGAAATTATACCCGAGATCATAAAACGTATAACGGGAATAAAACGTTGAATTTACCTTAAATTTGTCTCTCATTTCCTTCTGTTTGGTGAAGCTTAGATTTCTATCCCATCCGTGTGCCCGCACAAGCTTAAGCATGGTCGCCAGATCTTCATTATCGGTACATATTGATCCGCCCTCAATTGTTGACATGTGGTGGCCGACATAGAAGGAAAAGGTGGAAGCAAGCCCGAAATTTCCCAGCTTAACTCCCTTATACACCGTGCCTAATGACTCACAATTATCCTCGATGAGGATAATCTTATGTTTTTTACAATAACTGCTGATTTTTTCAATATCGTCACACCAACCCAATAAATTAGTCAAAAAAAGCATTTTTACCGGTCGTTTATTGTTTGCCTCGATAAATGTTCTGCTTGATACGTTCAGTGTATCCAGTTCTACGTCTATGGGCACCGGGACTAATCCCAGCTCAATGAGGGGCATTACGTTCGTAGACCACGTAAGCGCTGAAAAACCTACGGAGTCCCCTTTGCTGATCATACCTAAGTTTAATAACGATTGGATTATTGCCAGATTCGCTGAACTGCCGCTATTGACCATGATACAGTGCTTCCTCCCCTGCCAATGCCCGAAACTCTTCTCAAAGCGTTCACATTCAACTCCAAAACTCAACATTTTAGCTGATGTTATGAAAGGAATTAACTTTCGTTTTACTTCCGGTTCATGAAAAAACGTAGATTTGATGAGCTTAATCATACTTTTTAATAAAGTCGTGTATAGACTCGGCGATAAAGTCTATTTCCTTATATCCTAACCCCGGATAGATACCGACAAAAAAATTATTATGGAGTACCCGATCGGCATTCGGCAGGGTGCCTATCTTTCGGTATTTTACTCTAAAATAGGCAGGTTGTCTTGTAAGATTTCCGGCAAACAATGGTCTTGTCTGTATCATGCGGCTTTCCAGAAACACACAGATCTCATGAGCCGTAAACGGCACGCCGTCGCGGATGGTGAGAGGGAATGAAAACCAGCAGGGTTTTGCCTTTGGCAATGCTCTGGGCAGAATAAAATATTTTTCCCATGCTTTGGCATGTTTATACATCCGGGCGAAATTTGTCGCCCGCGCCTTCATGAACAAGGGCATCCGTTTAAGTTGTTCAACGCCCATCGCAGCCTGCGGTTCAATAGGTTTTAGGTTATAACCGATCTGGTTAAATAAATATTTGTGATCATATGGTTTACCGTTTATCCGGTAATCAAACCGATGACCACACGCTCCCAACGTCCGTTTTTCATCACCCCGGCACCAGCAGGATCTGCCCCAGTCCCGCAGCGACCGGGTAATCCGTTCAAATCGCAAGTCATTATAATGAACTGCTCCTCCTTCGCCCATTGTCATATGATGAGGAGGATAAAAAGACTGTGTTGCCAGGATACCAAAACTTCCAGTTCTCTGACCGCCATATTCAGACCCCAGTGCGTCGCAGTTGTCTTCAATCAAATACAAATTATGTTTTTTGCAGAAAGCCATGATAGTATCCATGTCGTTTGGATTACCTAATGTATGCGCTATCATGACCGCTTTTGTTTTTTTGGAAAGCGCTTTTTCCAGGTGAGTTACGTCAATATTGTATGTATTTTCCGTAATATCCAAAAAAACTGGGATAAGCCCGTGCTGCACGAGTGGATTTACCGTGGTGGGAAATCCGCATGCGGAAGTAATAACTTCGTCTCCCGGCGACAGATGCCCCGGGAAAAAATAGGACATAAGAGAGGCTACTGAAAGTAAGTTTGAGCTGGATCCTGAATTCGTCAGGATGCTTCCTTTTGCTCCGACAAATGACGCAAGACCTTTCTCAAGCTCGTCGGCCTTTTTCCCCAATCCAAACCACCCGTCTATAAGCGATTCTATGGTCGCGTTAATTTCTTTATCGTCAAATACGCCACCGGCATATTGAACCCACGTTTTTCCCGGTATGAATTTCTTTTTCGCTTTTCGCCACGAAAATATTTGCTTCACCTTTTTCTCAATATCCTGACGTGCTTTTTGCTCCTTTTTATCCATGTGTTTTATAATATTCTATCGTTTGGCTGAGTCCGTCTTCAAGCGAAGTTTTGGGCTCCCATCCGAGTATCCGCTTTGCTTTTTTTATCTCCATTTTCCACACATCTGCTTCAAGTTGTCTGTCCGGAAAAGCTCCATAACGAATAGATGATGTACTTTGACATAATTCAACAATTTTTTCAACTAGGAACCTGAGAGTGAAAGACTTTCCTCCGCCGATATTAATCTCCATTACGTCTTTTTTCTCTCTTATATCTAAACACCTTATCAGTGCATCCACGACGTCTTTTACAAAAACGTAATCCCTTAATTTGTTTCCGGAATTCAATAATATATCTGCGCCCCGCAGCGCATTACGAATAATACCCGGTATAAAGCGTTTACCCGAATCATTCGGCCCATACATTGTACCGACTCTGAGTATTATGACGGGGAATCCCAAATATCTCCCGTACATACCGCATAGCTGTTCTCCCGCCACCTTCGTCATCGCATACGGGGACGGCGGATGTAATAAGGTCACGTCTTCTTTATAGGGTATAGGCGCATTTCCGTACACTTCCTCAGTGCTGATATATATAAACAATTTTGGAGCGTGTTCCCGGATTGCTTCAAGAACATGCAAGGTTCCCGAAATGTTTACATCGATACATTTAGCGGCGACGTCAAAATTCCGGGTCAAATCTACCAATCCTCCCAAATGAACAATCACATCAGGTGTGACTCCTGCCACTGCTTTTTGTACGCTCTTAAAATCCGTCAGATCCATCGTGTGCTGGCTAAACGGGTGGACTTGATACGCACGGGCGTCAATTCCTTCAACAAAATGACTTCCAAGAAAACCCGTCGCCCCTGTTACCAACAGCTTTTTTTTCATACTATACCCGCATTCTTTGCTTTACCGTAGCTACTGCATATGATATCAAATACATCCAACATATAAACGGATGCGCGAACCAGGCAATATCGGGAATAACAAGAAAACCCCTCAATGCATCCAGGGATGGTTTGATGAACGTTACCGTGTACAGGATATAACACAGTAGTTTAAAAGAACTCTTCAGCGAATGAGGATTATAAATATAATATCTGCGCGGAGCGGATGAATTCACAAAATACTGGGATAAAAAAGCAATGCGTTTCTTAAGTAAAAAAGGCAGACTTATCGCGGTGTCATGAATAACGTCATTTTTTACGACAGCAAACCGCGTAAAGCCTTGAGCAACGACGTCGGCAAATACATCGATATGTAAAAAATCACCGGAAGTGCTTTTTGCATACGTAAGGAGTATGTCTTTCCTGTACACGACTCCGTTACATCCTACGGTCGGTAAAGAATGGGAATCAAACTCTACTAACGTGTACCCTGGCGCATCTCTGATAATCGTGCCTAATTTCCACTTTTTTTGGTAACGCGGGAGTCTATCCGGCCGGCCTACGTAAAATACAATCGGATCGGCATTACCGAATAACCCTACGTATCTGTTAAAAAGATTGTCATGCCGGCGATATCCGTAATACATGGTATTTGCGTGCACAACGCTGGGATCGTCCTGGAATGGCCGGATCATCTGACGCAACCACCGGCGGGTGGGCAAATAATTATCCGCATCAATGGACACAATGAGATTATGAGACGCCGCTTTAAGTCCTACGGCCCGTTGCGCCTCCGCATTTTTGGGTATCGGGCTGGTAATTACCCGAAAATTAAATTTTTTGAATAATGCAACTGTCTGATCGGTTGATCCGCCGTCTACAGCAAGATATTCAATTTTGTCTTTAGGATAGTCCTGATCTTTAATTCGTTGCAGGCACTCGTTGAGAGACCGCTGGTTATTTAATGTGACGATAATGACCGTAATGCCTGGTAGTGATTTCGGATTCTTATTCTTTGTCATATTTTTTGATAAGCATTAAACTTTGCTTTGTCGCTTCTTTCCAGGTAAATGTTCTGCACCACGACAGAGCATTTTTCTGTAGCCTCCCGTACTCTTTTTTGTTATCAATCAGCGATAGCGACTCACCCGCTAACTCCGCAGACGTATTGTACGTCGTCAGAATACCGGTTTGATTACCTTTCACTGTATCGCGAAGTCCGTTAACATTATATACGACACTCGGAGTTCCCTGACTGGCGGCCTCCAGCACAACCAAACCCCAACCTTCTTTTACCGATGCGTGTAGCAGTATATGTGCCCTCCGAAGGAGATCCACTTTTTTTGCTTCTGTTACATACCCAAAAAATGTAACCCGGGATTCTAGAGACAGTCTCTTCACCAATTCCGTGAGCGTATTCCGATACCCGGCGTCGCCCTCCCCGACAATCCATAACCGAGAGCTGGGATCTCTCCTGTGAATCAGAGAAAATGCAGTAATGACGTCTTCTACCCCCTTCATTTTTACCAATCTGCTTACACAAATGTATGTGTGATTCTTTTCTTTTTTTGGCATTCTGGTTACCGGCGTAATGAGAATAGGGCATGGTATGGCTATACAGCGGGCTCGGGGAATACCGCGGGCAACCAATTCTTCTACCGTTGACTGAGCGTCAGTCCAAAATAGACAGTGTTTATAGAGTTTAAAATACAACCATTCAAGGAACTTACCGATTTCATTTTTGGGGAATACAAACATACTGTCCCAAATCTCCCCGGCTATTTCATGAATAAATACTATTACCGGTTTACCGGTAAGGAGTGGTGAGAAAAAAGGAAATCCGTGCACTTCGTCTACTATGACATCAGTACGCTTTGCATTTAATAAAAGATATATGAGTGCATATAAATAGACGGTAAGAGAACCCCAGCGCCGGACAAAATGTACTCCCTCTACAATACTTTCTTTTTTTGAACCTTTATAGTGTGCCGTCAGCCATGTTACATGATTTCCGGCTGCTACCCAGCTTTTTGTGTGTTCCATTGTCACGAACTCAGCGCCTCCCCCCTTGGGGTGACGAATGTCCCGCCAATTTAAGATCAAAATATTCATAATTACCCGATATTGATACGGAAATTTAACTCGGGATCAAACCGCCACTTGCGTTTGCTCGCATCGTCGTAGTAATGAAGCACCTTGAGGCGATAAAATACAGCCATCGTATCAAGAAGCATATTCCCTATCACGCGCATCATATTACCCACATTAATACTCGATCCTGCCGCAAAAAGGTCAATTTCTACGGGCGCCTCATAAATTTTCCGGTACCCGAGGTGATATGCAACGGCAAGTATTTCAATATCAAACGCAAACTGCTTAACCAGAAGTCTCGGCAGCACATTTTCAAGCACGGTGCGCCGGTATAACTTCATGCCGACCTGAGTATCCGTGACATTCAAACCAAATAAAAATCGGGTAAACTGCTGATATCCCCACGAAAGAATCTTCCTATAGAGAGGGTAATCAACCTTCGAATCCGGGTGCCGCTTGCTGCCGATGACAACATCCGCCTGCTTAAATTCAAATTGCGCCAGCATAAGCGGCAACGCTTTGGATTTTAAATCCTCCCCCGCATCTTTGAAACCGATAACGTCTCCTGATGCGTGAGAAAAACCATACCGCACGGCGTAACCCTTTCCGTGATTTGTCTGATACCCCACGACATGTATGCGCGGATCTTTCACTTTTTTTGCCTCCGTGAAACTATTGTCCAGCTCTCCGTCAATAACGGGAATTATTTCAAAATCCGCTTTCGTCGCTTTGAGGATTGCAAGCGTGTGTAACAGGTCTCTTCTGATCGTAGACCCCTGTTTATACACCGGTATGATGAGGCTGAATTTTTTCATATAAATAATACGCCGCTGATCCGAATGTTAAGACGGCGGCAATGGCGATATTCAAATAAATTACTTGTGCAATTGTACCATGAAAAATCGTTACCCCTACAATCTGGGCAAGTGCTGCTGCTACACAAAATAACCAAATACGGATTTTGCCCACCGCCAGACAAGAAACCGCAATACTATTGGCTATTGAAAAAAGCCCCAGAAATATTCCGAACATTCCGAGCATCGCTCCGGCTCCTGCGTATGCGTTGCCAAAGAGCAAGCTGACAATAAGATCCGGAAACAAGAAATACAGTGCCGTTATCCCGATTGAGATTACTGCAACTGCGCCGACTGCAGATATGATTAGTTTTTTTGTTTTAGACCCGAGCGCCGTCCGTTCAGAGGCTATGGGGAAAAGTACCGTCGGCACGGCTGATGATGCATAAAATATGATTTTTCCTAAAATTGCCAGTGCCGCATAGAGACCGGAGCTTTGCGCATCGAAAAAATGCCTTACGAGAATGATGTCCGTCGTATAGAGCGAGGTAATCCCCAGTTGTGTGAGAAGCGTGGGTATGGCAAATCCGAACGTATCCCGTTTTTTAAGATGCGTAGGTTTTCTTTTTACCGACATAAGAAACCGTAAAGGCAAAATATACAACACGCATGCAATAAGGCTTGCCATGATGGCCGCAAGCATCACTCCGGATACGCGCCAGCCGGCCATCGGAACGCTGATAACAATTTTAACGAGTATTGCTACGGAACCCAATATACTTACCCAAATAAACTTCTGGTAGCCGGCGAGCATACTGGTTGCGACCGCGATAAATAGAGAAATAATCAAAAGAAGATATACGTAAACGAAGAGCGTCGATGAAGATAAGTGGAGAAACGATGTCACCCACGGGGCGGCGAGTAGTATGACGGGAAACCCGACAAGTGATACAACTTCGAACACTTTTACCGCCTTGATAAACAGCGATTTTGCCTGACCCACTTCGCCGTGAGCTTTAAACCCGGAGACCAGCTTAATAAGTACCGTTTGGGTAACAAGAAGCGGAATGGTAAAAATATAGAGGAGTGATAAGAGTGAGGATAATTCTCCGTAACCGGATGGTCCCAACATTCTTCCCATCATCAGGTGATATATGTAGGACAATACGTTTGCCGTCATTGTTCCGGCAAAAACAATCGCACTGTTTCGTGCGAGTGGATTTGATGCAATTAATTCACGAAACGGTATTTTATGAGAGTCCATAAGGCAACAACGCCATCCTTCCACGTTAGCTTTTTTCCTTCGGTAAATTTACGACCGTAATATGAGATGGGGACTTCATATATTTGGTGTCCTTTTTTAAGCACCTTTGCCGTTAACTCCGGTTCTACGTCAAACCGTTTTGCGTAGATCGTAATCCCATCTAACACACGGCGCCGAAACACCTTAAATCCGGTCTCCATGTCGGTAATAGTAGTATTAAAAAGTAAATTGGTAACGAGTGTTACGAATTTGTTGCCCTGTGCATAAATAAACATCGTAGAAAGATGCGGGCCCAAGAATCGGGACCCGTAGACAACGTCCACCTGCGGATTCTCAAACGGTGCCAGCAGTATTGGATAATCTTTTGGACTATATTCCAAATCGGCATCCTGAATCAGGATAATATCCCCCGATGCCTTCCCGAATGCGAGGCTCAATGCGCTTCCTTTTCCTTCATTTTTCTTTTTATACACGACATCCACTTTCTTTTCCCACGATTTCAGAAGGGCCTTTGTGCGATCGGTTGACCCGTCATCCACGACAATCACTTCCTTTTTCCAACCGGGAAGTTGCTGTGCTTCCACAGAGAGAAGCACCTGCTGAATAGTCGCTTCCTCGTTGTAAACCGGAACAATAATCGAAAGTGTTTTTGCCATACATCAGGCTACAAAATACCCCTGTAAAAATAATGACGTGCACACGACAAGGCCAATCACCATAATACCGGCTAAAATGAGCTTTATCGTTGTATTATGCAATAATCCCAGAACAATAAAAAGAGGAAAGGCATCAAGAACATATCTCGGGATAGAAGTCAGCGTCCCGGTTAATGTGGGAACAATAAGAATTATTGCCGAATACAGGATATAAGACGTCTTCAGATTGGTTTGGAACGCACGGATAAAAAGATACAGAAAAAATACACAGACGGTTATTTCAAGGACGGCGATGCCGTATTCAATCGTTGTTGGGGATACGGTAAAGAGTATTTTTGCATAACGCCAGAATACCTGTGGCAGAAGGACTATCTGTCCTCCGCTTCTTTGAGACCCATACGCGGGCAGCACATGGATAAAACTGAGAGCATCCCCGGTCGTAGTATACAAATAGGTCATGTATGCCAAAAGACCCGAAGGGATGAGCCCGATAGTCAAAATGTCCTTCCAACATATTCTTGCATTGGTTTTGATGTATGAAATAACTGCCGGAACCAACAAAAATACCCCGTAAATCCGGGTAAAACTGGCGCATGCCCCAATGACACCGGTAAGAAACCACCGGCGTTTTTCCATCGCCCAAAACGTCGCGACAGAAAGAAAAAAAAATAAGCTCGTCGAGTACACGGCTGCAAAATAATAGCTTGTCGGAAACACAAGAAGAAAGAGAACCGACCAAAGGGCATATTTTTTGTTCACCAATAACGACAGGTCGTAAAAAAGAAGAAGTCCGATAAAAAAGGCAACGTGTGAAATGATGATCCCTACATACGGCAGCGGAACCGGTAAAAAGGAAAACGCCCTGATTACCAGAGGGTACAACGGAAAAAACGCCTGTTGGTATAAACCATAGCCCGACCGTGCAATATATAAATAATGTCCTCCGTCCATGTTCGCCCAGTGAACAGGCTCCAGGAACGTTGTTTTTATGGGGAACAGATATGGAGCTAGCAATTCTATGAGGCTTAACACCAATCGCCACACGACAAATGCAAGAATGACGATTTTATAATGTTCCCAAAACTTTCTCATACGATTGAATCGTCTCTTGCGCTGTCTTTTTCCAGGTAAAATGCGCTACCCATCCAAATTGCTTTTTCGTTTGAATATTTCTATCAGTATTCAACACATGATTTATTCCGCGGGCAAGATCTTCGGGTGACGGCGACACGCAAATGGCCGGTCCTGCAATTTCCTTCAGGCTTGACGCATTACTTGACACGACCGGACACCCGCATGCCATCGCTTCCAAGACCGGCAATCCAAAGCCCTCATACAATGAGGGGAGCACTAAACACGAAGCCAACGAATAAAGTGCTGAGAGTGTCTCTCCCGGAACATATCCCGTGCGGATAATTGATGCATCAAGATCGAGCGCCCGGGTGATTTTGTTGATTTCTTTTGTTTCTTTCAGTGTTGTATCGATAAATGCCGATCCCACTAAAACCAACTTCACATTTTTCTGAATCTTCTGAAAGGCGGAAAGAAGCCCCGGAATGTTTTTATTCCAGTTCACGTCTCCTACATACAAAATATATTGTTTCGGAAGAGAAAACTTCTTTTGTATGCCGGCAAGAACATGCGGGTCCGTGACGGGACGAAATACCGGGTCAGGAGCCAAAAATACCGTATCAATACGCCATTCGTGAATACCGGTTATTCGTGCAATATCGTTTTTTGAGGCATCTGAGTCGGCGAGAATCCGACTTGAGCCCCGAAGCGACGCTCTTTGTATCTGCCATTTGATAGCGCCCCGAATCCCCGCAGGAAACTTCTCCGGAAAAACCAACGGAATAAGATCGTGTACTGTCACCACTGTCAGCTTGGGTTTTACAAAAGGGAGAGTCAGGAAAAACGGATCAAAATACGGATAATGCACAATGTCCACGTCCTTCGGCAGCCGGTCGGAGGCCATAATATGCGCGTACGTATGTTTTTTCCCGTATTTTGCCAGCGCATCAATGAGATTTTTCGTATATACGCCTACTCCCCGCGCCCGATGGGCGGACTTCAAAGCAGAAATGTCTATGGCTATTTTCATAGTCGTTTCCGACCATAAGTATACCCTAAAACAGCCGAGACAGCCACGCTTGCCAAGGAAAGGACATTTGCTGCCGTACGGACAGGTGTACCTGAGAAATGCACAAAGACGCGGTGCTCCCCTTGCGGGACGGATATGTGAATGACACCGTCCTTCATATATTGAATTGGGACTTTCTCCCCGTCAACATAGGCTATCCATCCGGGAAAATACAGCGTGTTTACCGTGACTGTGCCTGCATCATCCATAAAGACAGTCAAATCCTTCTCCAGATACTTCCGGCGGGTTTGTTGAGTCATCCGTCCGTTCTCAATCGTGTACGACGCAGGCGGCCGTTCATTTTTCCAGCCCGTCCAAACAGTTGAAAAACTATTGCCCATGGAAGAGGTTCCGTCGGTAAAATTTGCCTGAGATACGTAATATGCTTCGTTTCTGGGTTCATATACAACCGGACGGGCATAGGAATAAGACAATGCCACCGCAAAAACTGCAAATAGAACCCCCCACCATTGAATGTTCATGCGGCTTACCCAATACGCGGTCATGTACGCTGTTACCGGAACCATAAAAGACAATAGTCTCCACGGATACTGCACCAGCTGAAGCAGCTGTATACCCTCCCAAATTTCTCTTGATACGGGAAGCATCAGAAATACCGAGGCTATAAATACAAGAATAAAAAATACAAACAGTTTAGATTTTTTCGGTGTCACCAGAGCCCCGAGAATGGCAACTATCGGAGCAATTCCCAGCTGAAATGATATTGTATTCCCCATCTCCCCTGTCCCGGAAAATCCAGTTCCCCAGGAGGGAATAAGAAGCTCATATATCCGGACAAAATGTTGCCGGAAGTTCACCGTATTCAACCCCACCACGAATTTTTGCTCGATAAGAGCCGGAAGCCAAAAAAATGCGGACAACCCGGCGCCTAGCGCCATACTCCACAATGCCTTCGGATTGCGGATTGTGCCGTAAACGAACAAAAATGGAGTAAAAACCATGGCTAAAATATTGTGACTCACAATTAATAATCCGAATGTATATGCAAAAAATACATATTTCTTTTTTTCTATCAGGAAAAGAGACAAAAAAAGAAACACCATTGCCCATATCTCCCCAATCGTACCCCGGACGTACATATCAACAAAAAGATACGGGACAAATGCAGCTGTTATCGCTCCAACGAGCGCAGGAACAGCGCCAAACAAGGCAGTGAGCCATGCAAACGCCATAAAAACGACCAGAATATACCCCAACCCCATGCTTATCTGAAACGCGCTTACGGCATCATGCGTAAAAACCCGCATAAACGAACCGATGTAGTTTGGAAACGGATAGTGGAAATTAAAAATAGGTATCCCGTACCCGCTGTTTAAGTCCGGCGCCCAACGCGGAACGACATACCCGGCCCCGAGCATTTTGGAAAACTCCACAATACGCATGATGTGATATTCTCCGTCATGAGTAGGAATATATCCGCGCCCAAAGAGCGGAAGAACAGCATAAACGCTGATACAAAAAAGAATTACTACACATATCCACATCTTCATTTTCATAGTTACTGCATACCGAGAATTCCCCATGTATACAGAATAACGGAACATAACACGCCGATATAATAAAGGCGCGTCAGTTTTCCTTTGAGAGCAAATACCGTTAAGAGAATAAGCAGTATTGTTACATCAAGCGTATACCGGTATCCGAGCTGCATCCATCCCGTACTGTAATGCATAAGAACCGGAAGTATCGAAAACAGAACGGTTGCCCAAAGTGCTGCGACCAATGGATTTGCCGGAGATGCCCAGAATATATACAGTAATGGAGGGCTTAAAAAAAATATCGAATTACCAAGCAAATCCGGATGAAATTCCGGCCGCGGGATCAATGTAATTCGCGGTAATTCCAAGACCATTTGCCAAAAATTATTCGGGATATTTCGGAGTGAACTGACTCCGTTTGCAAGCCGAATAGCTGCTAAACTTGGGTCTTCTGTAATATAGGAATATCCAAATTCAAACGGGTTACCGAATCTCACGACATTGTAGCCCAAAAATAGAAACAAAAAAAACATGAGAGGCAGCGCGATAACTGCGATTCCCCGAAATGTTCTTTTTTTATGAATCATGTCCCGTACGTACAAAAATACCGGCAGCAGTATGAGGAAAACCGTTGTTACGCGTCCTAAGAAAGAAACGCTTATGGCAAGTGATGATAAAAAATAATCGCGCAGGCCCCGGTTTTTTTTAAAGATGAGAAAAATTCCCACATTTCCGAAAAACGAACTGACCATCTGGCTCACATGCCACACGCTCCCTAGTGTGGCGACATAAAATTGCGTCGTACCGAATGCGTAAAATACCAATAAAATCATGGTGTCTATCGGTTTTAACAAAGGGAAGAAATCTTTTTTCACCCGTTTCAAAAGAAGATAAAAAATTACTACGTTGAGGCTTCCGAACAGTACGCTCAGGTAAACCGCAGGTATGTATCTGCCTTTCAGGATCTGAAAGGGAATCAAAAATACAGCCGGCAGTACTCCCCACACCGTATACCATTTCCCGCGAAACGGTACTAAATCATGTGTCTGAACAGGGCTCTCAATGTCAAGTCGTCCGGACATGATGGAGTGAGCAATGGGGTTAAAGTAATCAATAGCCCAACGGGGATGCATGGTAAACCGAGTGGCAACGGCAAAATAAACGACTAACGTAACTGCAAAAACAATGAGTGCTCCCGATCGCCATTTCATAGTTTATATACTGTCATTGTATCTCCCCGATATACAGGACCGGCTTCGTCCTGCCATGGCGTATCTTTCGGCAGTACAATGTAATCGACTCCTTCATTCTTCAACTGCTCTGTATTTTTTACATTCGCACTATTTGCTCTGTCGGCGTAATCATATCCCATCACCGATAAATAATAGTCGTGTCCGATATAATTTTTCCGTCCTGCCAACGTGACGGGATCCAATAACTCTTGTTTTGCAAAAAATACTGCATCCGGCGGCGTTGATGTACGGATCCATTGCATAAATATATTTTTCGGGGCATCTGTAAAGCGCAAACGGTAATCATTTTTAACCGCCATCATGTCTAATATCCCGGAAGCCGTAAGAACGGCAAACGCTACCACGGCCGTAATTTTCCCCATAGTTTTTTTACTCCATAAATAATACAACGCATATGCTGCATAAAAATCAGCGATAATGATCCAAAAATTGAGAAGTGAATGATTATGATCAATGCGATAACTTAGCTGAAACGTGTTTGCAATGATAAACAACACTGTGGCTGCCCAAAATAGCTGCCGTCTGCCTTTCCCCGTTATAAATACACCGAAGGGAACCGCAATCATTGCAGCTCCCAGATTCACCCACCAATATGTGAAAAAAGAATACGCCGTCAGCGGCCTTGAAGCTAAAAACCCCGGATTCCATATCGGGTGGCTTCGTAATCCCGACAAAAGAATAACCCATACCCGGGGAGCAACGATGATCGCTGCAGGTAATAATAACGGAACCAGAAGTTTCCACCTTTTCCTAACCAGACACAACAACCCGATAACAAGAGAAGTTCCCAAAAATATCAGCGTGTGCACCCATCCTAAAATACCCAGTACAACCCCCGCCCAAATGAAATGACCGAATTGGTGCTTCTTGCCCATTACAAACGGCCACAGCCAGTACACAAGCCATAAACTGATCGCAAGGCCTACCACCAAGTGCCGTTGATTGGCAAATACATTGGGCGTAAAAAAGGTAGAAATCTGCGACCCGTCAAACGGGCCCGCATGAATATAGTTCGGGAGCACCCATATGTTTTTTACCAATGAAAAAGATATGGATTTTCCTGCAAAAAAATCCACAAACGTCTGACTGCTGTGAAAAACGAACAGGAAAACGGACACTATCCCCACGAATCTGTTCTTTCCGAATATCCGCTGCGGCAGGAGATAGATGCAATAAAGGAGGAGCGTATAGGCAATTGCACTTAAGCCGTTTAATGCCACATCAATTCTCACTCCTGCCCGTTCCAAGAGGCCTGCCGCGAGATCAACGCCGTAGTGATAAGGTAGCGGTACGCCTGGATAAAACGGTGATTCCACGGGGATGTTATTACCCCATGAGAAAGATCGGATAAGGGAGAGGTGAAGGCCGAAATCACCGACAACGTTTCGCGCGATAATAAACTCATGAGTCTTGGCGTCATAGGAAAAAGACTTCCACATAAACCAACACGAGAAGAGAAAAAGAATGATAAGAAGAATTTTATCGAACGTGTTTACGGTACGCATACATGAGTCCGCTTATCGCGGCGGGGGCAAAAGTTACGAATTTTTTAACCATCGGCGTTACCCCAGTCCAACTTTGTAAATAGATAAAAGGAGCCAACCGCAGCGGTAACCCGAATGTAAACCCGTATGAGAGCCAGACGAATAAAGACTCACGGGGGATAAGCGCAAGAAACGCAAGCGGCCAGATAAAATACCACGCATATATCTCTTCCCGGATCGGGGACAAAAGAAAAGCCGCGTACATAAAAGTGGCAGCCCACGTCCACACTGCGGCCCAACTCATCTTGTCTTTCTTTATGAGTTTCACAAGATATATAGGAATGAGGAAAATCGTTGCATATTTGATGAGAATGGAAAAAATGAGCGCAACAATCGAAAAGAAATATTTTTCTTTACGCAGTAAATACAACGATGCTAACGCAAAAAACATCATGACGATATCATTGTGTCCGGAAAGAATGGTTTCCGTAAGCACAATCGGATTCAGGGAAAAAAATACGAGTGACCAAAGGTTTTTTTCGCTCAACTGCCAAATGAGCCACAACACCCCCGCATAGAACGCGACTTCCAGAACCTTAAACAGAAACAGTGTGAAGAGCGGACTTTCGAATCCCAGATAATGCGGTATTGAGCTTACGGCAATCCAAACCGGCCCATAAAGAGCAATTTTATTTGACGCCTGCATATAGGTAAGCATCTGCTCGTTGGGTATTTCGATCGGCATCACGGTATAGGGATTTTCATGCCATGTATAGGTCACTTTAGCGGTCGCCATGTAGTTAAATACATCGTATGAAAAACCCGGAAACCCAAAAAATAAAACTGCCGCGGCAATACATATATATGTACGAAGGTCTTTTAGAACGATTTTTTTATGACCCGCCAGCCAAAGCAGCCGTACATAGACTATAAAAAGTAGGGTGATGCATGCTCCGTACAGTACGGTGGCATACGGGCGATATGTCCCCACAAGTGTCAAAAGAAGAGAGCTCCGGGGAAAAGTGCTGCTGGTGTTCACAAATCCCCACGAAAACACGGAGAGCACAACAAGCGTACCGGCAAACACTACTTTGAGCATATGAGTCTTGAAATTCCGAATATTCCGATAATGTAGCAGACAGGCAACAGGGGCAGCAGGAATCTGGATGAGCTGATACCGAGAGAAATAAATACTCCGTATATTACAATCCACAGTAAAGCTATGGAAAGCGCCGGAAATGTTTTTAATTTACGCAGTACCACCAATATTCCCGTTAGGAACGTTGCTCCTGTAAAAATCGGCCAGGTTATCCGCCAGTCGTCTGCGCGGAGAATACTGAAGTCTCCCCACCATGCCTGCCATTGGTTGACAAAAACCAGTCTCCATATGGAAAAAGGATAGAGCAGTTTACTCTCGTCATACTGAAGAATCCATTTTTGAAATCCAATAAACTGGTAAAACGAGTATCCGCTTAAGAATGTCCGGAGATAACTTAAACAAAAAATAATCACGGAAATAGCCGAGGAAAACAGTAAATACAGTATTTTTTTGTACTGACGGGTTATGGCAAGATAGACTCCGAATACTGAATACAGGAGGAGTCCCGTATAGATTGTCTTCGTTGCCATGACCAGTCCAACCATTGCTGATGTTACCCAAAACCTTCCACTTTTTTCTTCACGAATAAAGAAATATAGCGAAAGCAAAATAAACGGGATCTGAACAATATCCAAAAGCGGTACGTATATAAATTGATTTAAAAACAAAGGCTCGAAAGAAAGTATTATCACCGGAATTAACGCCAGCCATCGGTCCCGAAGAACCTGATTTCCCAGGAGCCAGAGAGCGACTAGTGTCAAAAGACCAAACGGCAGAATGATGAACGTATCATTTTTAAAAAGTAGTATGGACAGCGAAAAAAAATATTTACCAAGAGGAGCACGCTCGGAATTTACAAGAATCGGATCAATACCATGGAGATACGCTCCTGCTGCGTAACTGTACACTGTCTCATCCGGAATGACGCCGGAATTTTTCACTCGATATTGTGAGTGATTAAATGCATCCTCCAAGTCTTTATATGTCTCCTCTGTATAATAGGGCACTGTATACCTATGCATACGGGGCACAACAACCATCCCTATTCTGACCACCGCCAGACACGTTAATACGATAATGATTGCGTGCCAATAATTCCTGACCTTTTGAGGCGTTTTCTTTTTCATACCTTACTGCTGAGCCCGCAGTGTTATTGCTGCAGAAAGCAATCCATCGATATTGATGGTCGTCACGGGTTGTTTCTCCGGAGTCCAAATAAATGTTTTGGGCAATTCTGTTTTCAGTTTCTCCAGAACCGTTCGGTGCACTGTCAGTTCTGCCGTAAACAATGATTCAAACTGAACCATATCAACTCCCCGGCTTTTCCCCATGGTGATATATTTGGGAGCCTCTGCTATATGCTCATCCGATAAACGGAGCGCGTTGATTGCCAACAGATACTGTTTATATTCAAAAAGAGTCTTTGCTTCAACCAAATACTTATCGGAAAGCATCATGTGGTATTTCGTCTGACCGATAGCTCCCCAATACCACCATGACTTCGCCCGATCCAATATTTTTGATACCACGTATAGTTTGTTTCCCGGCATGTAAGAAGGATATGGAAGGGCATACTCCGCAAAAATGATTCGCGGAGTGAATAATGAATAAAGAATAATGAATAATGCGATGACAAGATTTCTCATAATTTCTTATATTTTTTGTATGCGATGGGGAAGTGCAGCGCCGACCAATACGCAAATACAAACCCATACCATCCGTCCATAAATCCCTTGTGACGGAGAAATAAGGAGAGAAATGTATATATGGGTTTCGTGATGTTATAACTCCACCATGTGACCGGACGATGTTTTTCTTTCATTTCCCTCGCTGTGAGCGTCGTATACGTATCCGCCTTTCTCCAGTAGTCTTCTTTGGTTCTGTAGGAAATATGATCCATCGGCTCCGTCAGGTAGCCCGGCTCACCAACAACCTCAATTTGCTCATGCACACTTTTGAGAGGAAAATGAGCGTGTCCCCGCCTCAACAGTCGCATCACGTAATCCGGATACTGTCCGCCTTTTTGCATCCAGTGACCCCAAAAATAGTTTTTGCGAGGAATAAAATAGCCGTTGATATCGGATTTATTGAAATGTACGACATCTGCAATTTCACGACACAATGACGGTGTAACCCGTTCATCAGCATCAAGCTGCAATATCCAGTCTCCGGAACAGACATCCAGCGCCTTCTGTTTATTGATATGAAACATCGGGGGGTTATCTGTACGAATAATCTTATCAGTAAATTTTTTGGCAACCGCGACTGTTTTATCCGAAGATCCCCCATCCACCACGACAATCTCATCCGCAAGCCCGCGGACGGACGCCAAACACTCTTCGAGATTACGCTCCTCATTAAATACAGCAATTGCTAGTGATAATGTTTTTTTCTTATTAACCATAGACACAGAAGCGCCGCAATCGATACTGCGCTTATCATATTAGCAGTTTTTCGCACTTTCGTATCCTCAAAAGCAGCGCGCACTTGTTTCTCACCCGGCGAAACACGAAAAGTCATAAGACCTCGGTAATCGGGGTTTTGCCATTCAATCTGTGCCGGCACATCATTAACATATATTTTCCATCCGGGAAAATACAGGGTGTTCTCCATCATGAGAGTTGGTTTCTGAACAATAAGAGAATATATGTGTTGGGTAGTCGTCCGTTTTACGATATTTACGCCGGCATCGCCGTCAATAACCTGAAGCGGAGCGGGTGGCGCATGTTCCATAAACCGTACGGACCATATGGGACTGCTTTCCCCTGTGTCTGTTGTCCCCGGATATATCCCCGCATAATACGATTCCGGCCGCAATTGATACCCTTTGGGGTGCCACATTCCGATAGTAATAAGAATAATGAATAAGGAATAAAGAATAAATAATAATTTCTTTGATTTGCCGTATGCTATCCCTCCGAGGACTGCTGCGGCAAACACGGATACTGAAAGGAATCGCCACGGGAACTGAAAGTTCTGAAGTATAACGACTGCACGCCAAATAAAGTTACTGGATGACGTCATAATAAATAAGGAAAACAACAACAGCAGCAAGGTGCCTGCCGTGAATGTTTTTATTTTCTTTTCTTTCGTTCTTATAAGCAGAGCTGTCGCTGATATAATGCCGATCCACTGAGACAATCCCAAAGACTTTGAAAACTCCTGTCCCCCGCCCCAGTTCCACGGAGAATACATAAACCATGTCCACGGGACAAAACGTGCGCCCATCTCACCCGCGGTCACGATATTCCGGAGCGTAAATTTTCCCTCAAAAAAACCCGGAATCCAAAAAAATGCAGAGAGACCAAAACCCAGAATAATAAATAAGGAATAACGAAGAAGGAATAGTACTTTCTTTTTTTCTTCGAAAATAAGTAAATAGAAACCATATAAAACGATGATCGGCAAAAACATAAGGGCAAGGGCATTGTGAGATAAAATGAGCGCAGCAAAAGCAAGGGACAGGCAAATAAAGGAACGCTTGTGAAGAAAATATAATATAAGCGGAAGAAATATGAATGCGACGTGTTCACCAAGCGCCCCGCGTACATGTAAATCCACAAACCTATAAGGGGCAAAAGAATAAAGAAGAGTTCCCACAACCCCCGCCTGAATCCCAAACGCTGCATTCATCCATAGAAACATGGTGAATGCGCTTGCTATATATGCCAATCCAAAAACCAGTTTCGTGCTGTCGACGAGTGAAAATCCTATAAAGTGAAAAAGGCTTGCCGCATATTCCGGCAAAGGATACAAAAACATAAGAACAGGATGTCCGTATCCCCAATTAAGATTTGCGGCCCATCGCGGAACGATATGTCCTTCAACAAGTGACTGGTAGAAGTTGGCAATTCTTGCAACGTGATCCTGACCATCATGAACAAACGGCATTCCCGGATGAAACAAGCTCAACACGGGGAGCAAAGAAACAAGAAGTACCCAAAACAAAGGCTTTCGAAATATTCGTTTCATGGGAACTGCCTCACTTGTATGATGTGTCCCGTTGATAAGGTCGTTGTACGTATAATATCACCTCCGACAATCACGGTCTCAAGCCACCCCTTATATGTCCACGGTTTGGAATTATCCGGTTCTATAAGTAAATACACTAGGCCCTTTTTTTCATTTCCCGGCACGTATCCATAGGTATTTTTTCCGTACGTTTTGAAAAGATAATCATACGGATACGTATAGATCGGCGCCATGAATGTAAATTCAGAAAATGCCTTCCCGGCCGCGTCCCGGTATATATAATCAATTGCCTGACGCTTCCCTTTGATTTTCTCAACACCGCCAAAATCCCGGAAATCATAACGGATATTCTTTATGATCCGGTCAAAAGAAAATCCTCCCATAACAAGTAAATAACCCGCAAGAATGACCAAGCCGATCTTTGCCCAGATGGATTTTCTCCATTTTGTCATCAAGCATATAAAACTATATGCACATACATACATATAAACGAAATGCGCGTGTATAAGGTAATAATCCCAAATGCAATTATTAAGAAACAAAAGCACTCCGTATGAAACGAGCATCAGCATCAGGAGGAACCGGAAAAGTTTTTGTAAAAGAATATTTTTGGTTTTAACTGCCAATACAATAAGAGCAACAAATAATCCGGCGCCAAGGACCATAAATATCCTGTCATTGGCATATGTAGTTTTGAACATAAAAGAATTTGCAGCATTATTGAGGTAGCTTACGATATGATCGGACAATCGCATCAGAGAAATTTCCCGCGTAGTGTTGGCGCTGCCGGAAAAATAATTTATCAGTGAGTGCATAGCCGGCCATCCGTGCCGCGAATCAAATAACAATAACGGGGAAAATGCAAAAGCTACTGCCAGAAAAGAATATACATACGTTTTGACATCTTTGACGGAAAATATCAACGGAAGCGCAATGACTAGAGCAAGCACCATGGGTACTGCTATCGCGAGCTCGAAATGATAAATAAATCCGGATGTAAACATCGCAAGGGGTGCATAAACTCTCGGTTTCTTAGGTATCAGATAGGTCAAATACAAAGCCATCACAATAAAGAAGGATGACGGATGATGATTCCACATAAACCGTGACTGGGAGACTATAAGCGGCGATATGCCAACGAGAAATAATGAAAGAAGAGCAGTTGAATCTCCGAACATTTTTTTGGTTGTAACGTACGTGATGACAAGAGTGGCGGCACCGAACCCAAACATAAGAACTAACCCGCCATACGGATCACCATGAAATAGCAGGTACATCAGCGAAATAAGATAATAATACCCGGGCCCATGAAAAATTCCGTTTAATCCCGCGCTTCCCGCTCCAATTTCAGAACCGATTAGAGTAAATTTGTGATTTTCAACAATATTGTATGCGGCAAGATAATCACGCCCCTGATCAAACCCAAACAAGTAATTACCGCCTACTACCTCAACCGCGCGGAGCGCTATGCCTAAGGCAAATAACACAATAATGAGGGGAGTATAGTACTTGGTCATGGTGCTCCATTGGGCTGATCCGCCATTTCTATAGCGGGATTGCCGTCTAAAAATGTAATGTTCATCACGTTGCCATGGGGCATATCCTTGGGGTCCCCAACGTAAAGAATCGTGCCGTCACGTTTCTCGCGGGACCAATCAATTTTTCTGAATTCATATCTATTAAATTGATTATGTGCTTCCTCGAAGCTCCCCGATTGTGTTCCTCCCGCGGCCAGATACTTCACGGGGTCGTATTTCGTATAGAAAAGAAAAAACATATAGGATTGCTCTAGTGTCGTAGATACAACTACCTTTTGATATTTGGATTTAATTTTTTCGGTAAACTCCACTGCATCCTTATAGCCGTATTGCCAATATTGCGACACTTCAGGATTCATCTGCACGAAATACTTGTCCAGATAATATATGCCGTTATATATAATAAATAGTGTATAGAGTCCGATTGCCACATAAGCCGCGCGCTTGTTCTTAAGGAGCGAAATAACCTGCACAATAGCTACGGCAATAAATATTTGAAATGTCGGAAGAAACACCATTGTCCGTATGGCATGCGGAAGTCCCGTCGTCGGTGAGGCTGCAATAGGAGAAATCAGAAACCAGCCTATGAGGACCGCTTTCGCCGGACCCTTTTTATATTTAATAATCCAATATATACCATACAGAAGAAACGGCAATTCCCACAGATACAGAAGTCCCATATCAGGCGCATGGTGTCTTTGATTATCCCCGGTCAAAAATAACCATTTCATGGAGAAATGTGACAGATACCCGGAAGCTATGGTCTTCAGAAACACGATCCGTCTGTTGTCCAGCAGTTCCCCTATTGTGTCGCCGGCCCGGCGATCCTGTTCGAGCTTCATAATATTACGGGAAAGAAGTCCCGTCTGATCAGTAAATGAGCTGGTGCCGCGGAGCCTCAATAGTGCGGTTTGATTAAACATCACCGGGATAAGCGGGGCTACAATAAATATGCCTGTAATAACACCGGCGATAATGGATGTTTTATTTTCCCGCGTAAACAGGATTTTACGGTATATAAATACCAGGAGGAACAATAACAGGGGTAAAAATATCCGCTGGCTGTGGTAGGCGTACATCCCTAAACCGAAAAGAGCAGCAGAAACAGGGAGCCACATGCGTTTCCGCAGACCGACAAGAAACGTGGTCACTGCCCAGATGTTTACGGTTATTCCGGAATTCGCCTCAAATGCAATACGCGAAAATTGTATGGACCACGGAGAAATAGCCAAGAGAAACGCAGATACCAACGCATAGGTATCCTTCTTAAACAGCTCTTTCACCAAAAAATATGTTCCCAGAACCGCTAACACTCCCATAACGGCAGACGGAAGTCTTGTAGACCACGTAGACAATCCAAAAAGTGCAACTGAGGGGACCGTTAAATAAACATACAACGGGGGCTTGTAGTCATCAAATGACCGGATGGAAAGCGGCAGAAAATTACCGTATTCATCACGGCCGGTCCGTAGAATGGAATATGCGTTATATCCAAGTGCCGCCTCATCCCAGTCCGGGCTCGGCGGAACATTTCCAAGCTGATAAAACCTAAGTCCTATGGCAATTGCCAGAATGATAAGCAACGATATAAAAGTTTTTCTCATAATTTTACTCCGCCGTCATCAAATATCGTAAGCACCGGGTTTCCGTTCAGTAAATGAATCGTATCTATAACACGCGCGCCTTCGGGAGCAGAATTCCAAATATAGAGAGTTTTTGGTTTCAATACTCCGGGCGCTGAACCTCCAAATCTATAGTTAAGAAATCCTTGTACATGATAAAATCCTGCGGTATCAAAAAATGCATCTTTTGTCCGGAATAAATCATCGGGATCGGTTTGTGTATAAAAGAGCGTATACATATACGGCCTACCGATATTCTCCGTAATAATAATCTTGTCATAGTTTTTTGAAATACTTTCTATTCTCCGGACTGCCTCCCGATACCCATATTGCCACTCCCCTGAAAACTCTATCGGGTAATGGCGGTAATAATTATGCAGATAGTACGTTATGCTGAAAAGATATAAGGCGGCCAGTATGAACATATAAATCTTTTTTCCCTTTGGTAATAATCTGTAGATTGACAAAATCCCGTAAGCAATGAACATATGCCATGCGGGAAGAGAATTAAGGATCCGCAAGGCATGCGGTGTTTCGCGGGCAGTGGCGGCAGGGACAATTGCCGCAATAATCCAATACATAAGAAACAGGCCGACGGCCGGAAATTCAATACATAGCGCATATATTCCTATTGCCATCAGCGGGGCTTCGATAAGATATAACTCTCCCACGTCCTGAATGGAAAATTTCGGATTCCCGTCGCCTTTCACGAATAAAAATTCCGGCTGCAGATTATCCATAAAATGCATAAGAAAACTCCTTGTATACCCCACCCTGCGGTTGTTGACGATTTTGGCAAGAATACTTCCATTCTCCCGTTCAATACGTTGATTTGAAGTTTCCACAATTGAAGAATCACTAAAAATATTCACCTCATTAAACCGAAGACGCGCTTGCGGTGATAACAAATGCGGCATGATCGGAATCAAACATAGCCCTGCAATTACGACGCCGACAATAAACAACGGAAAATTTCTTTTAATATCGCGATATATAAACAAGAGCAATGCGGGAACAAATAATACGGAAAACACCCGGGAGCTGTTGAATGTATAGATCGCTGCAACGAAAGGGAGCCATGCGAGCAACCACCGCCGGGGGTGCACCCGCCCGGAGAGGGCAAGCCATGTCCCCAACACAATAAAAAACAGGGCAATATTAGCCTCAAATCCGCCGCGGGATATATTTATATGCCAGGGAGAAAGGGCGAGCAAAAAAGAAGTGAATAATGAATAATGAATAATGAATAATGATTTTCGAAATAATTCTTTAACTAAAAAATACGTAAGCAGTACGGTTAGTGTTCCGAATATCACTGACGGCAGGCGAACGGCAAGATCATTGAGACCAAAAATGGCTACAAACGGGACAGTCGCATAAATGGCAAGCGGCGGCTTGTAATCTCCATACGCCACAAATGTATCAAGCGGCAAGAACCTGCCGTGTTCATCCCGTCCTGTTTTTAGGATACTGTATGCGTTGTACCCGATGGATACCTCATCCCAGGATAAAGAAGGCGGAACTTGAGTGACGTGATACACGCGAAGAAAAAATGCAAAAATGACAATAAGAAAAAGAAATGCTTTTTTCATTGTTTTTCCACTAAATAATACGCATCGAGTGTGTTTTTGTATGTAATTATTTTTATTATCCTATCATTTTTTGTAAGATGACACTCTGCTCTGTTGACATAAAGAACACGGGCGGCGCTCAAAGAGGCGACAGTAGGATTTGTGAGAAATGACGGACAGGAATCTCCAACAAAAAGAATATTCCGATATCGGGAGCCTTCTGTATCACGAGGGGATCCTTCTTGTTGATACATTTCCGGCTCAATTGGCCAAAAAAACAATATATGCGGGAGGATTTTTTGTGACACAACAACATCATATGATTTATAAAGACTTTTTAATGTGAGTGCTAATTCTTTATCCGCGCTGTTACGGAAAATCGGATTATGTATCGGTTGGTGAACAAAAAGATGTTCAAGAAAAATACATCCGTTAAGTACATACAAAAAAAACACACCAAGTGCAAACAAGGCTTTCTTGCATTGAACAATATTGTCATACAAAAACAATATTCCGGTTGCAACTAAAAGATATACGGGAATTACTGCCCATATAAACCGATGAATGTTGGGTGTTTCTCCGCTGGCGATACTCAACATTGCCGGTATCATAAGCAACCATAGAACCGCTGTTATTCCGTACGAATATTTTTTCCGAAAGACCACATACATACCGATCAGCAAAAACGGTAAGTCAACGATAAACAACACCCCGCTGTTGGGAATTTGTTCACGCGCAGGTTCTCCTGCCTGTCGGAACAAAAAATTATAACTAAAATAGCTTGCATAATTATCCAGAACATACTGACCATATGCCGTGATTTTGTTATGAAATACCCGCGTGAACAGAATAGGCATGTTCATTGCTCCATCTTCACGAATTTGCTCCTCAAGCGGTATCTGAACATCTTTGGTAGAAAATACACTTACCTGACCGAGGCGCGTTCCTGCACTTGTCATAATAAAACCCAAAATCGTGAAAAAAAGAACACTAAAAATCACGATGATGGTTATGCGGATTTTTTTACTCCAGGAGCTCCAATACCGTATTCCTAAAAGCACCAAAAAAGGCAAAACAAACAATTGAGCATTGGAATACGTATAAAATCCTATATAAAGACTTGCCACGGACGCAACTATCTGCCATACGTGTTTTTTTTCTATCCATACAAGCAAAAGGTAAAACCCGAGATAAAAGAAAAAAGCACCCACTAGCGGATCACTTTGAACTCTGGATAAAAGAATCCCGAGAGGAGAAATTGCCGCAAGAGCCATGGATAAGAGCGCCAATCGATAATTTTTCGATATGCGATAGACAAATGCAAACGTCAGTACAATAAATAAAATGCCGAATGCTGCAGAGGGTGCGCGAACTGCCCATTCATTTAAACCGGTTGCCGCAATAAACGGTATAGTGAGATAGGCGTATACCGCGCCTTTATAATCTCCAAGAGATCGATAAATGAGAGGATATCGCTTACCATACTGATCTTTTCCGGTTTTCCAAAGAGAGTACGCGTTATATCCATAATCAGCCTCATCCGTGTGAAATCCATCGGGTACAGATCCTAATTGCCAAAAACGAAGAATGGCGGAAAAAAGAAGAATCACTGCAAAAACCACCAATGACATTTTTTTCATGATACCGTATTATTATAGCGTAAACATGAAAAAAATTATCTGGTTTTATCTGCTTTTCTGTCTCGTGATAACCGTAGCCATTTTTTGGCCATTTTCACGCATGACAGCTACGACTCTTCCTAATGCGGTAGATCCCATATTCTACGCATGGAATCTGGATCATAACCTACGGTCGGCAACCCGCGGGTTTCGTGATCTTTTTAATACCAATATTTTTTATCCTGAAGGGAATACCCTCGCCTTCTCCGATACACTGTATGCGCAAACTCTTTTTGCGGCTCCGATTATATTACTAACAAAAAATCCTGTACTTGCGGAGAATCTTTATATTCTATTAACGTTCCCTTTGGCAGCCGTTGCCATGTTTTTCCTGTCTTACGAAATAACCCGCCACACCTGGGCATCTGCATTATCGGGAATCTTCTTTGCTTTCTCTTATCCGAGACTTGCTCAAATCGGACATGTACCCATGATCAGCAGCCAGTGGATCCCATTGGTCATCCTCTTTTTTCTAAAATTTCTTAAAAACGGATCAGGGAAAAACCTTCTGTTGACGTTTCTGTTTTATGTATTGGGCGTGACGTCATCTGTATATTTCGGCATATTGCTTATACCGGTTATAGCAGTCGCTTTCTTTGTTGAGCCCAAAAAATGGAAAAATCTGCTCAAAAATTTGAGCATCTGGTTTATTCCAATGACGATAATTTTAGGTATTGTCCTCTACCCATATATCCGGCTGAAAGCAGAATATCCGGACATCAAGCGCTCGCTTGAAGACACCGGGCGGCTAAGCGCTAAATCCAACGACTACATCACTATATTACCAACCAGTCTCCTGGCAAATTCAGGATTATTTCATATTGATATCAATGAAAAGCCGTTGTATCCGACATTAACGCTCTTTGCCCTGGCTATGCTCGGAATATTTTTAGGTTGGAAAAAGCAGAAAAAGTATGTTCTTTTTTTCGCCGTCTGCGCTATAGGCGCATATTTTCTTTCTCTTGGGCCCACAACGTCAACCTCACCATACACACTTTTGTATCGGCTATTTCCCCTTATGCAAATTGTCCGTGTACCGGCGCGATTTGCGATTGTCGCGGTATTCTCTCTTGCTGGTCTTGCAGCTATCGGATTATCCTCCATAAAGAAAAAAAAGTTTCTTATTATTGCTCTTATTTTATTTTTAATTGAGGTTTGGCAGATAAATACGCCATCAGTTTCAATACCGACAGGAGAGAACATTCCCGCTGTCTACCAATGGCTGAAAAAACAACCCGATTCGACAATTATTGTTGAACTCCCCCTTCGCCCCTTATGGCGGGGTATTTCCATGGAAGAACAACTCATGCGTACGTACCGCGAAACACGGGATGAGGATGTGTATGCATCGGAAACATACCGAATCTATTTTTCAACACTACATCATAAGCGGATGCTTAACGGTTATAGCGGATTTTTCCCTCAAATTTACCATGATCAGGCAGGGCTTCTGGATAATTTTCCGACTCCCGAATCACTTGCAATGCTCAAAAAGCAACAAGTACGGTATATACTGATTCATGCGTGGCAATATACGGATAAGAGTTTTTCTGACATAAAACGACAAATCTACCAATATCCGGAATTGCGATTGATACAGCAGTTCGATGACGATTACGTCTACGAACTATGAAGAAATATATACCGATTTACATATTGATAGGAATCTGTCTTCTTTTCTTCTATAAAACGTTTTTATTCGCTAACGTTCCTTTTCCGGGAGATTTACTCCTGACTCAATACGCGCCGTGGCGTCACCAGTCATATGACGGATATGTACCCGGTGCCCTTCCCAGCAAAGACCAGTATTTTGACGTTGTCCGCGAATTGTACCCATGGAAAACACAGGTAATCAATCAGGTAAAAACCGGAGTCTTCCCGCTCTGGAATCCATACAATTTTTCAGGGGCACCGCTTTTGGCAAACTATCAATCCCAGGTTTTTTATCCCTTAACATTCCTCTACTATATTTTGCCCCAAATAACTGCATGGACCATCATGGTAATTTTGCAGCCCGTTTTGGGAACCATATTCATGTATCTTTTCGCAACAGAAATCGGATTAAGTACGGCCGCGGCAATATTAGCTGCGGTTCTGTTTAATTTTTCTTCATTTGCTAATGTGTGGATGGAATTTACTACGGTTTGGCACACTATTTTGTGGCTCCCGCTCCTTCTCTATCTCGTTGAACGATCTGTCAAACAACAAAAACTTCGTCTCCCCCAGCAAATTCTCTATATTTTTGCGCTATATTCTGCTATCACTGCGGGTCATCCGCAGGATTTTATCAATCTTTTTTTCTTCCTTCTTATTTATATCGCTCTGCGCCGATCATGGTCACTACTATTTCTTTCCATCATTCCGTTTTTACTTGCCGCCCCGCAGCTATTTCCCACCATTGAACTATTCCGAAATTCTGCGCGTGTCGCGCATGATTATGGCGGCATCATCAATACCATGCTTGTGCAATGGTGGCAAACACCACTCATTGTGGTACAGGACTTCTTCGGTAATCCGGCAACAAAATCCAATGTTACAGGTGACTATGTTGGAAAAACATTGTCTGTCGGCATCGTCGGATTCGTTTTCGCACTTGCCGCATTGTGTTCTAAAAACCGATCGTGGCACAAAACGTTTTTTGTGTGGACGGCAGCTGCCATACTTCTCATAACTACCCGTTCTCCTTTTACGGAACTGCTCTACCGTTATCCATTGCCGATTCTGTCAACGGGGACTCCTACGCGGATTTTATTTCTTTTAGTACTGGCCCTCTCAATACTCGCAGGATTCGGATATGACGCAATCCGTCAAACAAAACAACTAACACTCAAGGCATTTATCGCGACAGCCGGTATTTTGTCCATTTTATGGCTCGTCGCTCCCCTGAAACGGGCAATGATAGTTGCGTCAGGAATATTTGCAGTTCTAGCCGTCATTCTTTTTGCTGCACGGTACAAAAAAAATCTTCTGTGGGCAATTATTCCGCTTACCATTGTGGAGCTTTTGTACGGTTTTATAAAATTTAACCCGTTTGTCCCCGTTTCCTTTGTGTATCCGCAAAACAAACTCATAACGTATCTTCAAAAAAATACGGGCATTGATCGCTTTTGGGGATACGGCACAACGGGGATCGAAGCGAATTTTGCAACACAGGAGCATATCTACTCTCCCGACGGCACGGACCCTTTAAATTTAAATTGGTACAATAAGTTTATCCAGTCAAGTCGCGAGGGCAATATCGCGTTTACATTTAATCGGACCACGCGCTCCGATGCGCGGATTGCCCCCGGATACGGAATTAGTGATTTACCGGATAACGGGTTTCGCCTGCGGGTTATGGATCTTTTGGGGGTTAAGTATGTTGTTGACCGGTCAGAAAATCCGAAAGACGATAATACGTTTCCGCTTAATCGATTTAAAATGATCTGGCATGAAGAAGACTGGACCGTATATGAGAATCTCAAGGCCGCACCGAGATTTTTCCTGACGTCAGACATACAATATTACGATACTGCTGTGGATTTTGAAAGACAATTTTTTTCCGACACATTTGTACCAAGTCGCACTGTATTGCTACATAAAAGTGATGTTATTCAAATACCGCTTGCTGCTCAACCGGGTGATACGATTAATCTTGAAAGATATTCTCCCGATGAAATTAAATTTTCTGTACATTCTACTAACCCGCAATTTTTATTTCTCAGCGATACGTATGACCAGGGCTGGAAGGCAACTGTTAATAACAGTCCTACAACACTTTATAAAGTAAACTACGCTTTCCGGGGCATTGTCGTACCAGCGGGGATATCCCAAATAACGTTCACTTATAGACCTCTGTCATTTACAGTGGGTATATATGTCGGCGCCGCTGCATTTGTCGCCATTCTTATTGCCGGTATCACTACGTTATGGAAAAGAAAAAGGTAATTTTCCAGTAATTAATTTCCGGCATCCAATAAATAGTGCGATTCCGACAAGTGAAAGCACTCCCCCTAAAAGAACGGAAAACGGCATGTAGACAAAAGATATCGTATGAACTCCTGCTGGCACAAAGACTGAACGGAATGAATAATCAGCGCGATATAACTCTTGTTCCTCCCCGTCTACATACACCTTCCAACCGGGATAATAATTATCCGTCAATACGACAAACCCGTCGGAATCGGAATCAGACTGAATAGTAACGTTATTAGGGCGATATGCAGTAATCTCAACGAAGGGCCGTCTTGTTAGCTGTGATTGCCCAACTATGTTCATCGGCTCGGAGGGTTTCTTTTCCAATAGGACCGTGTCGTTGATATTTGCGTCGGGTGAATATAAGGCGTCAATGATTTTCTCATCGCTTTGTTCAACCGTGTACGATGTAGCAAAAAATGCTCTCGGCAAAGCGCGTAGATATCGCCATATTCGCCATACATCATCTTCCCATAGAAGACTGAAAGCCTCTTTTGAAAATCTGTTCTCGGTGGTATTCGTGTCTTTCAGTTCTCCTTTTTTTGACTCTATGACATATTTCACTCCTAACAACTCCATCATTCGTAACCGGTACGCATTACTAGAGCTGAATGCGTCTCGCTCTGAAGCATTATACAGATCCGTATCGCTTCTTCGCACCATGCGTATTTTCCCGTTATTCGTTATTGTGGAAAGCAACTGAGCATATCGTGTCGAAGATAATCCGCTATAACCGTCTGGAGAAAACCACCGATAATACAAAGGAATATTTGCCTCAATAAATGCATTTCCGTATCCCCACACCCGATCATAACCCGATATTTCACTTATTTTATGTGTTACTGCAAGATCCGGATACAGAAAACGCCGTTCTCCGACATAGACATACTTCCATGCAAAATACCAGGAAGACACAAGTGAAATAATCAATGCTCCTGCATACATTGCTTTCATCGAAAATTTCGAAACAATTATTAATGCCCACATCGACACGAGAAATACGGACGGAACAATGAGATTCCGCAGTGATACCGTTGCATATAAATGTGCGTCTGCCCGGACGAAAGAAATATTCAGCATTTTCCAAATTCTTAAAATCTCTGTTTGTACCCAAGGATTATTAGTCAGACACGAATTGGTTATACACCAAGTGCTGGCAACAAAAACCCACATAGAGATCAGCGCCAGTGTTAATGTAACGGCTATGCCAATAATCTTTTTATAATTCGGTTTCTTCAAAAAACTCCGAAGCCCATAACAGGCCAACAGCACTAAAGAAAAGAGGGAGACGGCAAATATTCTTGTAGGATAGGAATTCGACAATACCGGTATCTGTAGATAATATGGCCACCAACTCGTCGGGAGTGCAAATCCCATTGATAGGGCAATAACCGCAAGAATTTTCCAGAATCGGACTGCCGTATCTTTTACGGCAATAAGCGCATAAAGTGCAAACGACAACGGCACAAGTCCGAAAAACAACATCTTCTCAAAGTAAAAACCTCTGCCGCCAAAATAATTATATGTAGCGGGGTTGCCCCAGAAATCCGGAGCTATGAACGTAACCAGATGCTGAATGGGAAGCAAAAAATCCCGGAATATAAATGCGCCGTCGCCAACCCCTCGTGGAGAAGTAAGAAACGCTTCAATAGACGGGATAATTTGTATTGAAGCACACAAAATTGATAACACGATCGCACCGGTAATTTTTACAAGACTCCTTTTTTTATCATTACCTGCTCCCGAGTAATATTGAAAAATATTCCATGCTACAACGGTAATATATACGTACAGGGACATCTGAAAATACCCTCCGAATATTGAACACAACAGTGCAAGTATTAATAGACTCCACGAGACGACATCCGAGTGTTTTATCCACAACCTATTTGAAGCATATAAAGCAAGGGGTAGCCAAAGAAAACTATGTTCAACGACAAGTGCTTCCTGCCAATAGACGACCATCCAACCGGAAAACGTATATACCAATGATCCAAATATGCCCATGCCTTTGCTAAAGGATAGCGAGCGAAGAAAAAGGAACATAAAAACAAAGGAGAGCGCTGGCTGTACTAAAACCATAAAATCCCAGCCGTCGATGGCAGAAAAAAGAAATGCTACCCAGGTCAACGGGTACCAAACGGCACTGTCAAACGTGGACATAAACGGAGCTCCGCTGTAAATATACGGGTTCCACAACGGAATGCTTCCTTTCTTTACCTCTTCCGACAGAAATTTTCTATTTGGATAGAATTGACGAATATTATCAAATCCTATCGGTTTATTCGGCGGCCCGTTTGGATATTCTGGCACGGGTTCATATTTCCACGGGGAGAACGAAGACATAAGCAAATTAGAGGGAAATAACGTTTTGTGGCTGAAAAAATACTGTCGAAACACAAAAAACGTAATACTCACTGCGCCCAAAATAATCAAAAGCAGTTCAAAACGCAGCAACTTCTTCATAAGTAGAGCTTGAAGGAATCGACGCCGACAAACAGAATATTCCCCGCTTTATCTTTCACGGTAAATTCATGAGGTATGGACTTCTCCGGAAGCACTTTGGGGATATATTTTGGAAACTCCTCGGGTGCACCGATAAGAAGTATATGCTTGTTGACAATTTCATCCCGTCCGGGAAGAGACGGTAAAAATTCAACAGTATTAATCCGTTTAACGCGCACCCATCCGTTTGGCTCAATTATTTTCTCTATTCCTTTTCCCGATTGGAATGTCTTTGGGTCGTATCGAGCGTAGAATAGATAATAAATATACTGCTTTGCATCATTCACACGGCTTGATAGAACAATCCGATCATAGGAATTGCTATACTCTTGAATTTTCTGAATTAGTTCCTCATATCCGAAGTGAGAGTATTGCGAGTATCTGTAAGGAAAAAATGTCCAATACTCAACGAAGAAACTTATAAAGAAAAAACAATATGCAGCCACAAGAACTGCAATAGGCACGCGGAAATTTTTAAATTTTTTTGCGATAAACATGACTGCAAATGCTGAAAGTATGGGCCATGTTGGGTACGAAACAAAAAATCTTGCAAATTGACCGTCAGACGTCAGACTATCAGGAACTGCAGAAAAGAAAAGAAATGCCAGAATAAGCATTATTCCGGGTGTGGGATGTATCAGCGCAGCGATAAGACCAATGACAAGTAACCCGTAGTCCAACATATATAACAACCCTCTGCCCGGCAATATTGAATATTGGGTACTCGTGCCGTAAACACTGAGAAAGCTTGGGGAAAAATGATTTAGATAATTGGATATAAGTTTTGTTCCAAACGCACTATATTTGTTAAAGACAAGTCGGCACGCCGAGTGCGGAAGAAGCGCGACACATGATCCCCGCTTTTCATTCACGGTATTAATGATACCCACGTCGTTTGTAAAATTTACCTGTCTGGTGCGTGTGGCGGCCGTGCTGGTCCCCTGTGTAAAAATAATCGGAAGTGACAAAAAAACAAACAAACACAGAGTAAACAAAATATTTATACGGAAATTCCTGTATTCGATACGAAATAGATATAATGTCACAGCCAAAAGAAATGGGACAAGTAAAATATTGGGAGTATATGTATACAGACTTAATGCAAACAAAACCCCTCCTGCAAACAACCACCTGATCGATCTTCTCCCTTTCAATAAAGCATATAATCCTGCGCTGACAAGAAAAACCGATGTTGTATGTTCAAGCCCGATCCGACTCATGCCGATATGCCATGGAGAAATTGCCAGAAAAAACGCAGAAAGAAGCGGCAAAACCTCGGAAAAATGGCGGAACAATTCCCTGGTCAAATAATAAACAATGAGTATTGTAAGTGAGCCAAAAATTGCAGATGGCAGACGAACGGCAAACGGTGTTGGGCCAAACACTGCAACCGGCAATACTGACAAATATGTATATATAGGCAATCGATAGTCTCCAAACCCCCGAAAAGAGGTTATCGGAAACGATATTCCCCATTGATCTTTTCCGGTCTGAATAATTGAATATGCATCATATGCGGCGTCCGCTTCATCATCCACAAGGCCGACCGGATTGACTCCTAAACCTACAAACCGCACTGCAACCCCGATGAGCAAAATAATATACAGCAAATACCTCATATAAATTCCGCTTTGGATGTATTATATAATAGAATTATGCGATGGACGAAAGTAAAACAGTTTTTTCCGATTACTGTAATCATTTGTATTTCTCTCGTTTTCAGATTCATATATCTGAACAGGATTCCGGCTGCCCTAAGCGGAGACGAGCTCCACTACATACTTACTGCTAAATCCGTGTGGCTCACCGGGCATGACATATCCGGCACGTGGAATCTGTTCTCTGCACTTTTTTTCAGATATCCTCCGGGCGAAGGACAGGCAGAACTCCCGTATTTTCTCCATCTTCCTTTTTCCGGACCGTTCCCTTTTTCATTATTTCTTGCAAAACTGCCGTTTGCACTTCTTAGTGTCGGAATAGTTATTCTTTTGTACAAAATTGCATCCAAATTGTTTGGAAAGACTATCGGTATCGCAACCGGCCTGATTGCGGCGGTAAATCCCTGGCTTGTTGTCATGGGGCGGACCGGATATGAATCCACACCGGCAACGTTTTTTTATTTACTGGCCATTTGGGTGCTTTTATCCACACACTCGTGGGGAATTCTATGGTCGCTCATCCCTTTTTCGCTAGCGTTTTATTCATATATCGGCACAAAGCTTATTTTTATCCCGTTTGTCATTCTTGCAATATTTCTTACGAAGTATAAACAAAAAAATCTTAACATGAAGCCGTATGTCGCACTTGGCCTATTGTGCATGGCAATCACGATCGGATTTTTTATTCTGCTAAAAACTTCGCCAGGAGAATCACGGATTACAGAAATAATGTTGCCCTCGTCACAGACAGTTGCCAATCAGGTAAACGAAATGCGCAGAGCGTCAGTTCAATCACCTTTGCTACCATTTCTGATCAACAAATATACCGCATATATTCAAATAATTTCCTCTAAATTATTACGAATTTTTTCCCCCACATATTTATTTTTAGAAGGCGACCAGTTCTTCCTACCGGCCAAACAAAGTTTCTTTTATTATATAGATTTTCTTTTTCTGATTTGGGGAACTCTTTGGTTCTTCAGTAAGAAACCGCAGGTATTTTTAATCCTCACGGGATTTATTTTTATCGGCACATTTCCGCATTTGTTTCATACAACAATGGGGGATTTTTCTGCACATATTGCCCTCATGTTTCCGTTTATGATTATGCTTATCGGCGCAGGCATTGCACAGCTACACCGCCGGCCTATTCTGGCAGGAATCACCGTCATCTTTTATATACTCAGTATCGCAAGTTTTTCCATGATATATTTCTTCCAATATCCTCTAACGGGCAGTAGTGATTTCCCCATGCGGATACTATTCAAATACGTTTCCCTGGCGAAACAGTCACAAATACCCATTACAATATATTCAACACGCAGTGAAGATGCGCTTACAAAATACCTTTTTTACACAAACGAATTCACTAAGGAATCAATTAAGGAAATCTCACACATTGAAAAAGGGTTGCCTTTCACATTCCATCGGATTCATTTTACAGACTGCAATTCCGATGTTACGCGAGACAATGCCCCAAGCGGCATTCTCATATACGATCAAATCTGCGCAATGCGCATTGATGGTCAGACAGTAAAAATTTCCGGGCTGGTAGACGGAGGACAAAAATATACAATACTAAACGACTCTGTTTGCAGTGGGTATAAACTCAATACATATCCTGCCGGAATTCGCATCAGCGATTTTAGAATAGAACAGCTGTCACAAGAAAACTTCTGTAAAACCTTCATCTCCCGGTAACGGACACTCGAAAAATATAATTGCCACAGATCCATCCGGATACTTCACGCTGTCAAGGATTTTTGAATTCTTAAATAACTGACCCGGAAGGCCAACAAAAAGTTTTTTCTTGCGAGGCACACAGAGTGACGTATTTATTGAACGAAATTGTACGTTACCGGCGTTATTCTTTTGCTCCTCAAATCCGCCTGAAACAGTTCCCCCTTGTTGTTGATAGATCATGGGATCAATAGGGCTGTAATAGAGATAAAAAATATACGGAAAATCCAGAGAGTTGGATACGTACACCGTGTCATACCTGTCTTTCATAGAATTAATTTTTTCGGTCATCTCCCGCCTGCCAACATACCAATCGCCCGCATTCTCAACCGGAAGAAATATATAATATTGATGCAGATAATACACAACAAAAAGTAATATGCCGACAACGATGAGTGCGCGGATCCGCCGGAACTTATTCCAAATGGCAACGAATCCGACTGCGGATAGTATTTGAAATGCCGGCAAAAAAACCAGCGTACGGACAGGGTGCGGCAGTTGTAGTGTAAAAGCGGCTGCAACAGGCGCGGCAAGAACCCACCAGAACAGAACAGCTGAACCCCCGGACCATTTTCTGACCAGCATATATACGCCCGTAACAATGAACGGCAACTCAAATAAGTACAACAATCCCATATCCGGGGCACGATACTTATTAATCGACTTGTCTAAAAACAGAAAATTCGGGTCAAAATGGGAAAAATACCCACGAAGAAACGTGATTGCGTACGTCACACGGCGGTTATCAAATACGGTAAAAATCCCAAAACCGTTTGTCTTATCCAGTGCAATCCGCATCACTGATTTCTTCAGATCGTCAGGATTTGCAAATGCACTGACTCCCGTCGCCCTCATCTGCCCCTCCGGAGAAATGGTCATCCGTGCAATCGGCCAGAGAAGCATGATCGCAATAAAAATCGCGCCCAATACAAAATATTTTTGTTTCCATAGTTCTTTCCAGTAAATGACACCTAATCCTAACGCCAGGAGCGGAACAAATATGCGGGGTGTTAAATACGTCCAAATTGCGATTGAGAGCGAAATCGATGATAGAAGAAGCCACCAGCGTTGTTTTAAAAATAAATAGACCCCCAGAACGATAAAAAATACCGCGACATTTGCTTCATACCCGGAACGCGAAAATTGCAGCGACCACGGTGAAATAGCAAGAAAAAATGCAGAAACACACGCGACATCATGTCGCTTCAACAGTTCTTTTGCAAAAAAATATGTCAAAAGCACCGTCAGAGTTCCGAAAAAAGCTGACGGGAACCGAACGGCAAAATCAGTATAACCGAAGATCTTCATACTGCCGGCTACCATATATACGTAGACCGGCATTTTGTAGTCATCAAATGAGCGGAATGTCAGCGGGAATCGGATCCCGTATTCATCGCGTCCGGTTTTCAGGATCGAATAGGCATTGTAACCGATTGCAACTTCGTCGGAATTGAGTGCGGGTGGAACCGTCGATACATGATAAAAACGTAAAAAACCCGCAAGTATAACTATGAGCGTAATCCAAATAAATCGCTTCATTGCGATACCACCAGTTGACGGTCAGATATTTTGTACAAATGCTTCTGTATCATGCGTTTTTTTAGAACTACCGGAAGATTGAGTAATGCAAGAAACCATCCCTGCAACATCAGGTGATCGCCTGAAAAAAGAGCTTGTATAATCCTGATAGGAGTAATCAACAGATGCGCAATAATAATACCGGTGTCCGTAACATTCTTCCAGATAAAGATAAACTGGTTTCTATAAACGACCCGCTTGACATCATCAGCACTAAATTCCCGCTGAATTTTACCTTCTTCGTGGTAGTGATGTACGACGCTTTTGGGTTCAAAAAGTATTTTCCATCCTGCTTTGCGAGCGCGGTAGGACAAGTCGATGTCTTCCCAATAAAACGGGTTGTACACCGCGTCCATGCCTCCAAGCTCATTCCACATGGATCGCCGGAAAGCCCCGCTGCCCCCGGAAACCCATGCCGTATCCGACCTGTCTGTCTCGCCCCGTGCGTGGATAAAGTATCCTTTCACCCACCGGGCTATACCCCGGCCCCGCAAAATAATTTTCCCCTGCTCGCGGCTTTTTTCTAAACAACCAACCGCAAATACATCTGGATCCCGGAAGTGTATCAGAAGCGGGGTGAGAAATCCTTTCTCAGGCGCGACGTCAGTGTTCAGAAGTACGACGACATCTCCGTGCGCACTCCCCACTCCCGCATCAACGTTTGCAGCAAACCCTTCCCGTTTGGTTCTGGCCACTACAGTGACTGAGGGGAAATTCTTCCGAAGGTATTCAACCGATCCGTCGGTTGACATATCATCTGCAATAATCACTTCAGCATCGGGGGCGGACGCGATAACATCGCGTAAATGCTTTTTCATTAAATACACGCCGTTCCAATTGGGAATGACAATCGAGACAGACATATATGATAGTATAGCGTATATGAAGCGGTATTTCCTTTTTGTCCTGATTCTGTTTGCCATTCATGCTTTTTTTATGTTTTATAAGCTGGAGCTTTGGGCGACATTTGGCTGGGATCAGGTTGATAACGCGTGGGCCGCAATGCGTATACTTGTTGCAGGAAAATTTCCGCTACTGGGTATGGTCGCCAAGGGGAACAGCGGATTGTATATCGGCCCCCTCTACTATTATTTCGTCACCATATTCTACTATGTTACAAAACTGGATCCTATCGCTTCGCCGATCATAGCCGGATTCACGTCGCTGATCAGTTTCTGGGTCATATACTATGTATCTTCCCGGCTATTTGATAAAAAAGTCGCATTGATTTCCTGTTTTATTTATACGTTTTCATCCAGCATTATTGTGGCGGAACGGAACCAATGGCCGGTAAACTTTATTGCGCCGCTTGCGCTTCTTATTTTCTACTTTTTGTATAAAATTCTGACAGGAAATACGAAATATCTTATCTACCTGGCTGCTGCGGTCGGACTGTCATTTCATATCCACTTTACATCAATATTCTATCCGATCATCATTCTTTTATCTTTACCTTTTATTCCGAAGAACAAAAAAACACTGCAGCATCTCCTTATAGCCATCCCTGTATTTATACTGTTCTTGATCCCGCAGTTTATCTATTATATTCAGACAAATAATGAGCAGAACGTCGGAAAGTATTCCTTGTATCTTCAAACCTACTACCACGGATTCCATCTGCAGCGGATGCTGCAACTATCCCATGATGCATTTATAAAATTCCAGTCTATATTGGAAAAACCATACGCAATCCTCCGAAATGCGGTATTCTTCTATATCCCCCTATTTTTCTTCGCCTACAAAAAAAGGGAAAACCGAATGAAACTCTATTATCTTATAACCTTGTGGACTTTGGTTCCATGGACCGTATTTACGACATATAGCGGGGAAATCAGTGATTACTATTTTAATATTCAACTCTATCTTGCGGTCATGCTCCTGGCATACCTGACTTTTTGGATCTGGGAAACGAAAAAGATTATCTTACGCGCAGCAATTGCCGTATTTTGGCTCTACTTTACCCTTATAAATGTTCAGGATTTTTTCGATACACATCCCGGCAGTTTAGTGAAAGACCGCGTAATTGTGCAGCAAAGCATCGACAAAAGACAGGTCATTCAATTTACCGAAGGAGATCCGCAATCGTATCTTCACTTTTACTACTCACTCATTCAGCACAAGCCACTACCGTTTAAATTGTAAAATAAGCGTGTGATTTCCCTTGGGCACAACGATTCCCTGAAACAGATAGTTTGTCCTGTATATCGTCGCTGGATTTGAATCAATCATCGCTTTCCACCCCGGATCATACATATTGGCGATGACGACAAAATGCGGCCGGGCAAACGCGGTGGCCGCACTAATCTGCCCTGCCGAATATGCGGTGACTGTAACCGTATCCGCTTCGGTTAGTTCCGACGATTCCAGCCCAATGTGCTCTTCAACAACCGCTTCTTTTGTCGGATTAAACTCTTTACTGTACAGCCGGTTTATTACCTCCTGTTTGGATGAACTTATGTAGAGCGACTCCACGGGATATATTCTGGGCATGGCTTTTTTGTAAAAATACATCCGCGTATTCCCTTCTTTATACATCAATTCCATGTCGGGATTCCTCATTTCATCAAACGTGAGAATATAGGACACATTGAGAAGCCGCAGTAGCGGGGAATCTGTCCGCGAGAGCGTAATAATTCTGTCGAACCCAAAGGGCGGGGTAATACTGGGCTCTCCTCGATTTAGAGCGGCAATAAATTCTTCGTATCGCGCATCATAAATCGGGTCATATCCTTCTACGCTTTCTATTCCGTAATACGCATTGACATTCGGAGGGAGAATCCGGTTATCTAAACTCATCACGCGGAACGGTTTTGCCTGACTCTGAAGAAATGTTATTGTGCTTGTGATCGGGAAAAAATAATCACGCGGCGTAAACGGTGTAAATTTCCATCCGAAACGGAATACGTCAAAAATCGTAATCGCGACTACCACATATACAAACAAGAATTGCCATTTCTTTTTTATAAACAAGGAGGCTGCGATCAGTAAAAACGTAACACCGAATAACGAGCTCGGTAACATAAGATTGCGTCGCGCCACGTCCATACCCGGCGTACGGAGTACATATATCCACATAGCTGCTAAAACTATCCCGACAAACGTAAAACTAAAGGCTATTTTCTTTGACGGTTTTTTTATATATGCGTCCAAACCAAGTGCGGCGAGTATCGCCAGACATATATCAACAACAACCATGAGACGGGTCGGCTGTAATGAAGAGAGAAAAGGAATATGCAACAGATACGGGAGCTTGGCAACAGGAGTAGGAAGTAAAAAAAGAAATACTACGCCTGTGCATACAGCAAAAAATCTTGTTAACCGATCATGTCGGCTTAGTATTGCATACAATACAAAAATTAAAGGAAGAATACCGATATACCCGATAAACTCCCCATAATTCCATATTCCCGTGTAGTTGAGGGTTGCCGGATTACCAAAAAAATCCGGAGCAATAAATTGAATAAGATTCTGCCATGGTAAAAACCATCCGTCTTTAAGCCATGCCGCGCCGTCAGTAAGCCGGGAACTGTGCAGTGCAAAGCGCGCCATCGGCATCCACTGCACGGAAGAAACGGTAATAGCAATTATTGCCGCGATAGCCATCCGCCAAGAACGCTTTGCCAATCCGTAAAGACCGGCAAAACCGAAACAGTAGAGCGCCACCTGTGCATGTCCTGCAAACAGCGCCAAAACCGACGCAATGATAAACAGAGCGAATGAAGACATGTCTATCGCCAGCAATATGAGCGGCAGCCATAACGCTGTCTGAAGCATTGTTCCCCAGGTAAGCCATGCAACGGAAAATCCGCAAAAA
>Ga0208958_1000596_pt1 | contig 42604 bp, 48 predicted proteins | sample RifOxyB1_FD_184032 | JGI IMG/M metagenome (GOLD analysis project Ga0208958, IMG submission 184032) | Soil microbial communities from Rifle, Colorado - Rifle Oxygen_injection B1 (SPAdes) | ecosystem: Environmental > Terrestrial > Deep subsurface > Rock core/Sediment | place: Rifle, Colorado...
TCTGAATTAACATATCCTGTTCCTAAAATTTCAGGAATTCCTGTTGGTTTTCCTCTTAGAACTATTGGAAAATCTAATTTGTCTTCAAGAATTGGAGCTGGATAAATTGTAAAGTGATTTTTTGTCGGATTAAACTCAAAATATGGAACTATTTCCTGATTATTTATTTTAATTGCAGCTTTTTGAACTCTTCTTCCATGTGACCATTGTCTAATAAGATTTTCATAGAATTTGTCTGGATTTATTGGACATACTAAAATTGGCAATGGTTCTTCTGGTAAATCAAATCTTGCTGTTTGATAACAAACAGGTCGATCTCCAAAAATAAAAGGATACCAAAATAAGAAATCACTTTGTTGTTCTATTACAACTCCTCTTATATGAGGGTTATGATAAATTGAGAGTGGTGATGATGAAATTGATTTTTTAGAATTGCGTGCAAATTCTAACTCATCCCAACCATTTTGTTTACCATTAATATTATATGATTCATAATGAGACATTGGTTTTACTGAAACAAAACAAGGAACAGTTAATCCAAACATATTTACATCTTTGATAATTATTGGAACATTATCTTTTGGCCATACTTTTAATTCTGCAACTTTTTTTTCTTCTACTTTAGCATGATTATAAGGCGAGGGAATTAGAGTATATGGAAAAGAAACAGTTTGCAAAGTTGAATCAAATTCTTCTTGAGAATAAACTCTTCTTCCTTCGAAACCTAATTGCCACCAGAGAACATCTCTTTTATCTATAATACCCTTATTTTTTAATTCATTAAGCAAATTCTTATCAATCATTTTAAATATAATCTAAAGGATTTATTCCATATTGTTTCTCCAAATGGGTTCTTGCTCCTTTTAATCTTTGAATCAAACTAGGAACTTCTCTTAATTCTGGAACTATGTAAATTTTTGTGTCGGGAATACGACCTCTCATATCTGGATTTATCCAAAATGCAGTAATTCCTAGTTTGTCTGCTAAAGAAGCTTCTTCTCGCGATCTAGTAATTAAAACATCTTCTTGATGTAATTTTTTTAATATGCTTTCTACTGTAAAATCAACTACCAAGCATTCTTTGTTTAATGGGCTATCTGCATACCATGGTTTTGTTTGTTTTTCTGTATTGTGAAGAAAAATTTTTGTTTTGCGCATTCCTTTTTTGGAAGCAATGATAACATTGCCGTAGGCTGGCAAGGTGCTTAGAGTAAGAACACTTCCTGGAATTCTTTTACCTCTATCTAAAATTATACCTTCAGATTGCACTAACACATTCACTTTCTTCTCCCCCTGAATCATTTATTATTTTATTTTCTATTGCTTCTATGTTTTCTGGTTTTCCTTCTAATTTTATTTTAATCTTTGTTTGTTCCTGGGATTTTTTTTCGTAAGTAACTTCTACTTCATAATCATTTAAGTACCATACATGGGTTATTGGTTTTGCTCCTTGTTTTTTCTCTACTGAAACATTTAAAGAATGAGGAACATTTGAAATATATCTTGAAAAATTTTCATGACTCCAAAAGCCTTCTCCTATATCATGATAAATAACCTTAATGATTATATTTTTCATGTTTTATGTAGAATTTTCTTATTTATAAATTTATGTTTTGGAACCACTCTAAAATGGTAAAGTTTAAATATAAGAAGCGTGCTAAAATAATAAGCAAAAAGAGTGAAGGGGTAAAAAATGCAGGCTATATGCAAAGAATGTGGAGCAATATATACAATTGAAGGAAACTTGCCAGAAGAATTTTCTTGTTTCTGCAAGTCAGAGGAATTTAAAATTATAAATGAAGGGATTGAGCTAACTGCGTAAGGACTGCGTCCTTCACGAACCTGCAAAAATTCTTTCTTTTTATTTAACTTTAAAGTAAATACATTAATTTTATAAAAGAATTAATCAATTAATTTCTTAATGCCACAACCACCATTCATACAGTTAACAGGTATTTCAAAAATTTTTAACAAAAATATCGTATTGGAAGATTTAAATTTGAGTGTTGGTTATGGTGAAATTCTAGGAATAATTGGAAAATCTGGTTCTGGAAAAACAACATTGTTAAATATTATTATTGGATTTCTAAAACCAGACAAGGGAAGTGTTATTTTTCAATCAAGAAATATTCACAAGGATGAAATTAATGTTGATACTCAATTTGGTTTTGCCTCTCAAGAGTTTTCTTTTTATGATAAATTAACTGTTGATGAAAACTTAAGGTATTTTGGAAGTCTGTACAAAATAAAGGATAAAACATTAGACCAGAGGATACCTGAATTATTAAAATTTGTTGACTTGGAAGACAAGAGAAATTTACTTGCAAGCAATTTGTCAACTGGAATGAAAAAAAGATTAGATATTGCCTGTTCATTAATTCATGATCCTAAAATATTAATTTTAGATGAACCCACAAGTGACTTGGATACTTTCTTGAGAAGAGATATTATTGCTTTATTAAAAAAAATCAATAAAGAAAAAGAGGTAACTATTGTTCTGACTTCTCATTTATTAGATGAATTAGATATTTGCAACAGGATAGCTATTTTAAACAATAAACAAATTGTTGCTACTGGCAGTTCTGATGAATTAAAAGAAAAATGCTCAAATAATATGGAAATCATATTAGAAATTGCTTCTGGTAATTATGGTTATCTGCAAAAAATGTATAAATCTGATGACAGGGTTTCAAAATCATTAGTTAAAGATGGAAAATTTATTTTATATACAAGCAAATCTGAAACAATATTAAGAGAATTATTATCTGAAATTAATTCTCATGGTGATAAATTATTAGATGTTGATGTTAACAAACCCAGCTTGAATGAAGTGTTTGAATATTTTGTAAATGCAAGCAATGAAAAAGCAATTGTTACTAAAAAAGAGGATAAAATAAAAAAGAAAAATGATAAGGATACTGGAGATAATAAAGAAGAATCTTAAATTATTGGTAAGAAGCAAGACATCTGCTTTAATTGTCTTAGTTGGACCTTTATTATTAATGTTGTTAATGGGGTTAGCTTTTAATTCATCATCTGCTTTAGATATTAAAGTAGGAACTTATTCTGAATCTTATTCTGAATTATCAACTGGAATTAAAACACAATTACAAGATGATTCTTTTAAAGTTGTTGAGATGAGCTCTGAACAAAATTGTTTAGATGCTGTAAAAAGAGGAGATGTTCATATTTGTGTTGTATTTCCAAAAGATTTATCTGTACAATCTACTGAAAATGTAATTTTTCATGTTGATAAAACAAGAATGAATCTGGTTTATCTTGTTATTAATAGTATCTCAAATAAATTATCTGTAAAGTCATCTGAATTAAGCACTGCTTTAACAACTACTTTGGTTAATGCTGTAAATAATATCAATAGTGATGTTACTGGAAATTCAGAGAGTATTTCTCAATTAGGTGTCAACTTAAATCAGGCGGTAACTGAAGTAAATAATGCACAAGGTGCTTTGGCTAATATACAAATGCCTAATCTAACTGAAATTATGGAAGGAAATATGAGTGATGATGTTTTGGGTGACCTTAAAAGTGCACAGACTAAAATAGACAATTTCTTTGCTATGAAAGGAAACATTGACACTGCTATAAATTCTGCTAAAGAGAATTTAAATACTGCTTCTACCAATAACCAAAAAGTGCAGGATGTTGTAAAAAAAATAAATGATAATATCAATTCTATACAAATTAAAGAAGTTTCTAAAATCGTCACTCCTATTAAAACTGAAATAAAACCTATTGCTGCTGAAAAAACATATTTGGATTCTTCTCTTCCTTCTGTTTTAATGCTTGTTCTATTATTTGCAGGTGTATTTTTAGCTTCAACAATTATTATTTCTGAGAAGACCTCCAGAGCTTATTTCAGGAATTTTATAACTCCCACTAATTATGCAATATTTTTGATTGGAAATTATTTATCTAATCTCCTTGTTTTAATATTGCAAACATTAGTAATCTTTGCTGTAATGTTTTCTGTTACTAAATTCCTGCCTTCATCTGGTGCTATTTTAAATTTGTTTATTATTATTTTATTAGTAAGCTCTGTATTTATATTACTTGGAATGTTAATTGGCTACTTGTTTAAAAATGAGGAGACAGCTACTATTGGAAGCATTACAATAAGCTTTGTTTTGATATTTTTTTCAAACATAATTTTACCTACTGAAACATTACCTGCTACTATAAGAAGCATTGTCAACTTTAATCCTGTCATGCTTGGAGAAACTGCTTTGAGAAGAACATTATTATTTGAAGAAAGCTTAAGTTCAATTAGTCTGCATATTTATGTTTTATTAGGGTATGTTGTACTTTTATTTGTTTTAGTTTATCTAGCTAGAGAGTTGACTAAAAGAAGAGTTAACTAAAGATAGATTTATAAATCTTTGATGATTTCTTATTACATGATAGGCTGGATAATACTTGGGATTGTAGTCGTAATTATTGTTATATTTATTTATTACTATAATAGATTTATCAGCTTAGTTAATCAGATAGAGAATGCTTTATCTCAAATTGATGTTCAATTAAAAAAGAGAGCTGATTTAGTACCTAATTTAATTGAAGCTGTAAAAGGCTATATGAAGCATGAAAAAAGCATTATAAAAGAAGTTACTGATGCAAGAAAAGCTTTGGTTGGTGCTAAAGATTTGAATGGAAAATTAAAAGCAGGCGATAATTTACAAAATGCATTAAAATCAATATTTGCTATTGCTGAAAATTATCCTAACTTAAAAGCTAATGAGAATTTCTTGCAATTGCAAAATGAATTAAGTTCTATTGAAGACAAGGTTGCTTATTCAAGGCAATATTACAATGACGGAATAATGAGTTATAATTTGATTAATACAACTATTCCTGGTGTATGGTTTGCTTCTCTTTATGGTTTTAAGAAGAAAGATTACTTGCAAATAAAAGAAGTAGAGAGAGAAGTTGTAAAGGTTAAGTTTGAGTAATTTTAACTAACTCCTCTGTAGAATAAATGATTATTTTTGATTGTTTTTTTAATTCTTTTTTAAAATCTTCTGTTTTTCCTGATTTTATTAATATAGAAAATAAAATATTAGCGTCTATAACTAAATCCATTTTAAGAAAGTCTTTTTTTTACAAGATTCTTATTAAGCTCTCTTCCAAGCCTTAATGCGTCTTCTTCTGTAAATGTGCTCTTTGCCTTGAATTTTTTTATAAATTCTAAAGCTGTTATCTTTTCATCAAATGCTTCTCTCGCTACTGCACTCCAGTTTATTTCTGCAAAAGAATCCATTTTTTCTTTTAGTTCAATTGGTATTGATAGTGTTACGTTTACCATTTTTCTTATTTTGTGTGTATATGTGAAAATACGTGAGAATATTTAAATGTTTCGCTTTGTGGTTTTTTACTAAGATAAACTAAAATCTTTTAAAAATCTCCAAAACTGAGGCCAGCTTTTATTTACACATTCTGGATATTCTATTTTTATAGAATTTCTTTTTAACATTGCTACTGCCTGGATAACCCTATGGTCTCTTGAAGTTATTTCTTTTTGATGAAGTGCTAATTCCATTTCATTTATTCTATCACTTTCATGACCTCTTAGACTAGGCCATCTTTTTTCAGCTTCTTTATTTATTAATCCAAATGCTCTTGCAAAACAATAATCTTCTGCTTGTTCTGGAGTAAATTCTATTTTTCCTGTTTTTATATAATTTAAATAAGCTAATGCTTGGGCTAATATTGTCTCATCATATCTTGGCTCCCATAATTTGCCTTGTTTTCTTGCTTTTGTCCAGTGTTCTATTGCTTCATAAGTTGTTTGTAATTTATATGGTGGATTTATGATTCTTTGAGAATTTCCTAATAAAACAGATGCACTAGCCCATTGAGAAGTTCCATTATCTAATTCTAATAATTGCTCTAATGACCAATTTGTTATTTCTGGATTATTACAGATTTTTCTATCTTTAAGTGTGCCTTGAAGAATAAATCTTTTATCTAACCCTAATTTCCATGAAGCAAACCTCAAAAATCTGTATAATGTTCCTGATTCTCCTACATCAATTGGGGTATTTTCCTTCCATTGAATAGAGGCATGATAAAGTGATTTTAAATCATCACTTAATTTTTCATAATGTTGCTGTAAAAAATTTATGCAATCAGAATAATTATTAATTAAATCTAAGACACCAATTCTTATCATCCATGATTTATCTAAAGGAATATAATCTTTTTTTATTAAATCATTTTTCATAACTTTGAGAAGTACAATAAACTTTAAAATGTACTGATTATCTAAAAGTTTAACATTTATTAAATTTGCAAAAGTTTTTATTTTTTCCTAAGTTCTTCTCTTAAATGATAAGCAAGTTGAACTCCTAATATCCTAAATTCTTCAGAAGATAAAGGTGTTCTAATTTTAACTAAATCAAAAGTATCTGTAATATCTGGCTTTGATATTGTTGTTATTCTGTCTCCTTTTTTGAATTCCTTTGCTATTGTTCCAATTAGTCTATGTAAATTATCATCTGTAAATGGATGGCCTTCAAAATAAACACCTTCTACAGGAGGTATGACTTCACATTCATATTTTATATCTTGAGTAAAACTATCACTGCCTAAATTTGGAACTATTGTTTCCACTCTTGAAAATAAGTATTCTTGCATTTAAGTATTAAAACCTAAAAATTTATAAGTGTATTCAAAACAAAACCTATAAAAAGGAATATTGAGTTTTAATAACATGGAAAGATTAAATTTTCATGATGAGATTAAGAAGAACAAGATTTATTCTGGATTGCTTATACTAATAGTATTTGCTGTTTTATTTGCATTAGCTTATGTTATAATGAGAATATTTTCTCCTGGTAGTTTCTTTTTTATTATGATTGTTGCTATTGTTATATCATTGCTTTATATTGTGATTGGATATTATAATTCAGCTAAGATTGCTGTTGCTTCTGTTAATGCGAAAGAAGCTTCTACGAGTGAATATAGGCAGTATCATGACTTAGTTGAAGGATTATGTTTGGCTTCTGGATTGCCTAAGCCTAAATTATACATAATGCAAAATGAACAAATAAATGCATTTGCTTCTGGAAGAGATCCTAAGAATGCTGTAATATGCGTAACAACTGGATGCTTGCAGAAATTAAACAAACAAGAATTAGAAGGGGTTTTATCTCATGAGCTTTCTCATATTGCTAATTATGACATAAGATTCATGACATTAACTGCTGTATTAGTCGGAATGATTGCTATTATTTCTGAAATATTTTTGAGAAGCTTATGGTTTAGAGGCAATGACAGAGATAACAAAGGTGGAGCTATTCTTATTGTTATTGGAATAGTATTAGCTATCTTAGCTCCTTTAATAACGCAATTAGTGCAGTTTGCTATTTCAAGAAAAAGAGAATTAGTAGCTGACTCAAATGCTGTCAAGTTTACAAGAAGTCCTACTGGATTGATAAATGCACTAACTAAGATTAAAGATAATAAAGACATGAAAGTAAGTGGGGCTGTTGCTCCTTTGTTTTTAGCTAAGCCTTCTAATGTTGCTAATTTATTTGAAACTCATCCGCCTTTAACTGAAAGAATTGAAAGATTGAAAAAAATGTAATTTTATTTTAAAATTCTTTCAACATCTCTCCAGCCAATATCTGTTCTATAATGCAGGTTATTTCCTTCTATTGAAATATATGCAATAGCTGAATAAGCACGCTGCCTTGCTTCTAAAATATCTTTTCCTTCTGCAACAACACTAAATAATCTTCCTCCATTAGCATAAGTTTTTCCATCTATAATATCAATTCCTGCTCCAAATATATTTATTCCTTCTAATTGCATTGCTTGTTCAAGTCCATAAATTCTTTTTCCTCTGGCTTGTGAATAATCTTGAGGATAACCGCGAGATGCACCTACTATACAAACCCTTGTTTTATTATCTTGAGAAATCTTTACTTGATTAAGCCTTTTTTCTAAACAAGCCTGTATAAGGTCTAGGTAATCTGTTTTTAAAGATGGAAGAACAACCTGGCATTCTGGGTCTCCCCATCTTGCATTGTATTCTATATTCATTAATTTTCCATTAACAACAATTCCGCCTAAATAAAGAATTCCTGTAAAAGGAACTCCTTCTGAAGCCATACCTAAAATTACTTTTGAAATCATTTGTTTTTCTATTTCATCTTTTAAAGGATTGGTTATTAATGCAGGCGAAATAGCACCCATTCCGCCTGTTTGCTCTCCTTCATCAAAATTATTAACTGTTTTATTATCCTGAGCTGATTTAAATATTCTATAAGACAATCCATCACTTATTGCATAATATGAAAATTCTTCTCCTACTAATCCTTCTTCAATTAAAAATCTTCTTCCAGCTCTATCTGGGAATGTTTTCATTAATCTAATATTTTGAATAGCTTGTTCTAATGTTGTTGATTTAAGTGCACCTTTACCTGCACACAAACCGATTGCTTTTATGTAGAATATTCCTGGATTTTCTTGATAAAGTCTTGTTACATATTCTATTGCTGAAGCTTCATTATCAAAATATCTAAATTTAGGATGTGGAATTTCTTGTCTTTGCATAAACTGACGAGCCCAATTTTTATCACTTTCAATTCTTGCTGCTAATTTTGTTGGGCCAAATACCTGAAAACCATTTTGCTGCAATAAATCTACTGTGCCTGATGCAAGTGCATCATCCTGGGCAACATCAATTAAATCAGGCTTATATTCTTCTGCAATTCTAAGAATAGATATTGGATCTTTTAATGAACTCCTTTTGTCTACAATAACATTCTTTTTCCTCCAGTTTAGAAAGTCATTTCCAGGAGTAACTATCACTCTTTCTACTTGAGGACTATTTCTATATGCATGAGAGATTACATCTTCTCTTGCTCCATTGCCAACAATCATAACAGAAAGCCCTCTTACCATTTTTTTATGATTCTAAAGGAATTAATAAAGAGTTCTATATTTTAATATATAATTGAAAAAAATGTAGATATCTTTAAATATATCTTCTATGTTTTCATTACATGCTAACCAATGTATTAATTGGAGGAAAAGCTGGACAGGGTCCTAATGTTTTAGCGAACATTATTTCTGAGATTTTAGTTAAAACAGGATACTATGTTTTTCTTTCAAGAGAATATGAATCAGTAATAAGAGGTGGACATAATTATAATATATTAACTTTCTCTGATACTAAAGTTTATAGCAATGAGAATAAGATTGATATTTTAATTTGCCTGGATGATAATACTGAATTAGTTCATAAAAGCAAAATAAGAAAAGAGACACTTGTTTTGAGAAATAAAGACAATAAAGAGAATATTTATTTTGCCGGGAAATTATTAAAGATATTGGGTTTTGATTTTAAATTTTTGGAAATTGAAATTAAAAAATTAAGGAATTTCGATGCTAATTTGAAAAATGCAAAAGAAGGTTATGAAAGCGAAAATTCTAAATTTAACTTAAAAACTTCTAAGAATAAAACTAATTATTTCATGAATGGCGCTCAGGGTGTAAAAGAAGGTGCTTTGAAGGGTGGAATGGATGTTTATTTTGCTTATCCAATGACACCAGCTACTTCTCTTTTATCTGAACTAGCTGAGAAACAAGTTGAGAATAATATTTTAACATTAGAATTGGAAAATGAGATTGCTGTTTTTAATGCTGCTATTGGAAGTGCTATTACTGGTGCTAAATCAATGGTTGGAACTTCTGGCGGCGGATTTGATTTAATGACAGAAGCTTTAAGTTTAGCTGGTATTGGAGAAATTCCTGTTGTTGCTTATTTAGCTCAAAGACCAGGACCTGCTACTGGTGTTGCTACTAAAACAGCTCAGGGTGACTTGAATATTGCTTTATATTCTGGGCATGGTGAATTTTCAAGAGTTGTTGTTGCTCCTGGCGACCCAATAGAAAGTGCTGAATTAACTTCTGCTTTGTTTTATTTATCCCAGAAATTTAAAATTCCCTGTTTGATATTATCTGACAAGCAATTAGCTGAAAGCTTTTACACATTAAACGGGAAAGCTAATATTGTGAAATCTGAAAAATTAACTTCTTTGAAAAGATACAATAGCTATGAACATCTTGATTCTGGGGAAGCTACTGAAGATACTGCAATTGTTGAAAAAAATGTTGAAAGAAGATTAATGAAGGCTAATGAAATAAAAAGAGAAGTTGAGAAATTAGAAACTTGCAAGGTTTATGGAAAAGGAAAAACTTTAATTGTTGGATGGGGTTCTACTAAAGGCGCTATTTTTGATGCTATACAAGGATTAGATGCAAGATTTTTACAAGTACTTTATTTAGAACCATTTTCTGATAAAATAGTTGCTGAATTAAAAAAAGCTGATAATATAATTGTTGTTGAAAATAATGCAACTGCCCAGTTGGCTAATTTGATTACTGCTAAGACTGGAATTTTTATTAAAAATAAAATTTTGAAATACAATGGACTGCCTTTTTACTCTGATGAGCTAAAAGAAGAGATAAAGAAGAGGATGAAATGATAACTAAGGAAGACTTTGAGATATTACATTGGGTAGAATTTATGAATTATAATGATCCAAAAAAATTGTCACAACAAATGGGTCTATCAGAAAAAGAAGCTGAAATAAAAATGAAAGAGCTTGAAAAAAATGAGTTAATCATAAGAGAATGCCGCTTTGGAAAACTTTATGGTTATAAATTAACAGAAAAAGGGCTAAAAATTTGGAATGCTAAAAGATATTTAAACTGGAAATTGGGATTAGGATATTAAAATGGAAAATTTAAATACAATGATTAAACCAACATGGTGTCCTGGATGCTTTAATTTTCAAATACTTACTGGGGTAAAAAATGTAGTCTTTAATGAACTCAATTCTGGGAAAAAGAGGGATGAATTTGCAATTGTTTCTGGAATTGGATGTCATGCAAAGATATTTGATTATCTGAATATAAACGGAATCAATACTTTGCATGGCAGAGTTCTGCCTACTTGCTTTGGAATAAAAATAGGGAATCCTAATCTGAAAGTCATTGGATTTTCTGGTGATGGTGATGCATATGCAGAAGGAATGGAACATTTAGTTCATATGGCAAGGTATAATGTTGACATGAAATATATTATTCATGACAATCAGGTATTTGCTTTAACTACTGGACAATCTACACCTACAACTGAAATTGGATTTAAAGATAAGACTAATCCTTTAGGCGCTAAACTGAATCCATTAAATCCAATTAAATTAATGTTATCTTTAAATGTTGGATTTGTAGCTAGGGTATTTGCTGATGTGAAATCTGTTGAAGATGTATTAAAAGAAGCTTTGAAATATAAAGGATTTGCATTTATTGAAGTAATACAGCCTTGTCTGATATTTCACCAGGATACTGGTTTTAAAGAAAGGATATATTCTTTGCAGGAAGCTAAGCATGATAAGACTAATATTACTGAAGCTTTGAAAAAAGCTGAAGAATTTGATTATAATGATTCTAAAAGCAAGATTCCAACTGGAATATTCTACCAGAAAGAAAGAGAGATTTTTGAAGACAAGTTTGAACAATTAAAGAAATTAAAAGATAAGAAAATGTCCTGGAAGGATATTAAAAGATGAATGACAAGAATTTAGACTTAAATTCTTTAAAAAATGAAAAATTAATTGCTCTTCTTGCTCCTTCTTTTGCTGTAATGTTTGATTATCCTGAAATAATATTAAAGTTGCGTAAACTTGGATTTGATAAAGTTGTTGAATTAACTTTTGGCGCTAAACTTGTTAATCATGAATATCATAAGATTCTGAAAAATTCTAAAAAATTATTAATTTCTACTGTTTGCCCTGGTGTTGTTGAGACTATTAAAAATAAATATCCTAAATTTATTAAAAACTTGATTTCTGTTGATAGTCCAATGGTTGCTACTGCTAAAATATGCAAAAGAGTTTATCCTAATCATAAAACCTGCTTTATTTCACCTTGCACTTTTAAGAAAATAGAAGCAAGAAATTCTGATTATGTTGATTATGTTATTGATTATATGGAACTTGCTAAATTAGTTTCTAATATTTCTGTTAAAGGAAAGGATAATTTTGACATGTTTTACAATGAATATACTAAAGTTTATCCATTATCAGGAGGGCTATCTAAAACAGCTCATTTGAAAGGAATAATTAAACCTGGGGAAGAGATATGCATTGATGGAATTGTAAACATAATTAAATTTTTAGAAAATCCTGATCCTAAAGTAAGATTTATGGATGTTACTTTTTGCGTTGGAGGTTGTATTGGCGGACCTTTTGTAAACTCTAATCTGGATATTGAAGGAAGAAAGAAAAGAATTTTAGATTATACAAAAAAATCTTCTGCTCTTGATATTCCTAAAGAAAGTAAAGGCATTTTAGAAGTTGCAAAAGGAATAAAATTTAAGACGAAATATTAAAGATAAGTTTTTAAGATTTTCTTTATTATTAATTTTATACTTATGGAGGATTGATATTATGGTTAGAGATACTATTAGAGTTATGGTTAATGGGTTGCCTGGAAATATGGCAACTGAAGTTGCTAACCTTGTTGTTAAAAGAACTGAAGATATGTACTTAATACCATGGAGTTTAACTGGTCCTGAAACTGATAGTACTATTGTAGAAGAGTGGTCTAAAAATGGTTTTAGTTTGATATATCCGAGTGAACGTGAACATGTTTTTTCTCCAGTAATAGATTCAATCATTTTTCCAAAAACTATTTCTGTTGATTTTACACAACCTACTGCTATTGAAGGAAATGTTGATTGGTATATTGAACATGGATTGCCTTTTGTAATGGGAACTACTGGTTATACTCCTGAACAAAAAAAAGAAATGGTTAGAAGAGTTGAAGGTGCTGGCTTAGTTGCTGTTATTGCACCTAACATGGCTGCACCAATAGTTGCTTTTCAAGCTGTAATGGAAAAATATGCAAGAGAACATCCTGGTGCTTTTAATGGATATAATCTTGAAATAGAAGAAAGCCATCAAGCTGGAAAGAAAGATACAAGTGGAACAGCAAGAGCAATGGTGCAATATTTTAATCAATTAGGAATTCCATTTACTGAACAAGATATTTCTATGATTAGAGACCCTGAAATACAAAGACATATGAGTTCTCATCAAAATCGTAAGGATTTTCTTGTAAGTATGGATCATGATCTTGCGGAAATAGCTGAATTAGATGTACCTGAAAAATATTTGAATGGACATGGATGGCATTGGTATGATTTAAAGGATACTGTTAATTCTGGAACTACTGAAGAAATGAATAATCGAACAAGAATCAATTTTTCTTTTTGGGAAACAATGTTTAATTTTTTACACAGTGATGTCTTTAAGGGTTATGAAAACAAGATATGTACTGGATATGAATGGGATTCTCATATTTTTAGAAGAAGTCCAGATAGAACCGTAGTCTTTGAAATGATGAGTCAAGGACATCGTTGTAAAATTTCTCATAGAGTAAATGGGGGAAGTGTTTATGCTGCTTGTGTTTTAGATGCAGTAAGATTTTTAGATGCTAGAATTAGGGAAGGTGCGAGAGGAAAAGTTTATTCTATGCAAAATGTTTTAGGAATGTAAATTCCTTAATTTTTTCTTTTTTATTTTTTTAGCGGGTTCGTGAAGGGTGCTAAACCCTTACTTTTTCTTACATAACTATTTGTTCCTTTACCTGACAAACCTGTTTCTGGTGTTTCCTTTAGATAATCGTCTGTTGAAAAAGATTTTTTTAAATTTAATAATTTGAAGAATTTATCAAAATCAATCCAAGTAAACCATTTTCCTTTTTTCTTGAATTTCTTTTTTGCTAACATAATTACTCTAGATGGAATATGCTCTGAAACTATTTCATAATCTTTTAAATGCTTAATTAATTCTTTTGAGAAAGCAACAATATCTTCATGATAAGGCATGTTTTCTTCTTTTAATCTTTGTCTTGAAGAACCTAAAAACATGTATGCTTTTATTTCAATAAAATCGGGATTTCCTTTTAAAATTAATTTAGAATAATCTTCAAAATATTTGTCATTTATTCCTTTAATTATTGTTAATCTAATGCAGGTTCTTTGCTTTTTAGCTTTTAAATATTTTAATGATTTATTTAATCTTTCCCAGTAATCTTCAAATATTGGCTTGTCTATTTGTTTTAATAATTCTTTGTTTGGAGCATCCAAACTTAAGTATAATTGAGTTACTGGCTTTAATTTTTTAATATGCTCTGGATATTGAGCATTTGTAACTAGAAATGTTGAAATATTATTTTCATTGAAAATTTCATTCAATTCATTTATTTTTGGATATAAAATAGATTCACCTATTAATGAAAGAGCTACATGTTTAATATCTTTTGATTCTTCATAATAATCTTGGTTTGTTTTTTCATATCCTTTTAATCCTGTTAATAATTTATACTGGGCTTTTATGCTATTTTCAAATATTAATTCAGGATTATCTATATCAAAAGTCCATTCTTTTGAAACAGGTGTTTTAGAAGAACGCCAGCAGATTATGCAATTATTTGCACAGGTCAAAGAAGAAGTCATTTGCAGGCATTGATTGCTTCTTATACCATAAAATTTATGTTTGTAACAGGAACCTTCACTTTTAATCATTTTTCTTGTCCAGGAACAGGTTTTAACTGCTGAATGATTTCCTACTAGAATGTATTGCTGAGATTCCAATTCTTTTTTTAATTCGGGATTTAACATGATAATAAAAAACTATTTTTATTAAAAAAGGTTTTGTTAAGAAATTATTGGGTTTTTTGCTCTAAAGTTCCTGCAGTAGCATGTAAGATTGCATTTCTGGTTCTTCGTTTACCATCTTCTACTATTCTTTCAATTTCATTGGCATTATTAGTGCTTTCTTCTCTCAATCTGTCTATGTCTCTTGCTGTTTCTGTATGATAAGCAACTATTGAATCAACTAATTTTTGCACTGCATCAGAACTTAATGATTTGCCATAACCTGCTTCTACTGCTGCTTTTTCCAAGTCTCTTCCTAATGTTGCAACTTGTTCAATGCCTTTGTTTATGCCTTCTTCCATTGCATTTATTGTTTGAGTTGTTTCATGAAGTCCATAAAGAGATGCATAAATAGCGTCCAATGTTGTTAAAACATTAGCATTTGTTCCAAAGAATGTTATTGCTCTTGTATGAAGCTGGTCTTTTGTTCTATTTGACTGCGAAAGTTTTGCAACTAATGCTTCTCCGACATTATAACTAATTGTTAAATGTTCTGCAACATCTTTTAATAACTGGTATTTTCTTTCTTCTTGCTGTTGATTATAAAGTGCTTCATCTCTTGATAATTCTAATCTTGATTTTTCTGATTTATCTGCTCCTGCATAATTATCTACTTTTGCTGCTGCTGTTTGGGTAGCTAATTTTGATTTGTCCCATATTCCTGTTTGAGTTGCTAAAACCTGATGTGCTGCAATTTCTGCTTCCTTTAATGCGAATCTAAAATTAACATAACCATCAATAATTTCTTTTTCCATTTCTAATTGCTTGCCTGTATCTGTTGTTACATCCTGATAAATATCTTTTATTTTTTCAAATCTTTTATGAGGTGTTCCTCTTGCTAATCGCATCCACCAATTTTGAACTCTTTCACCTAAATCCAGCTTGCCATCCTGCAATTGTTCAACTAATGCTGAAGTATCATTTCTTATAGAATCAAACATTTCCTGAACATCAGCATATCTTTGGCCAAAGCGCATATCAGAAATATTATTGCTTACTAATCTGTTATAGACGCCTGCTAATCTTACTGTTTTAGCTATTGCAACTACTCTTGGTTCATCTACGCTTTGCACTTGCTCCAATAAAGTTGCTAATTGATAATCTTCTGCTTGCTCTGGAATTAAATTATATCTTCTAAGAACTTCAACTGATTTTTCAAGATATGGTTTCAAAGCTGTTTCCATTTGTTTTCACTTTTAAGTTAAGATAGAAGAAAGATTTAAAAGTTTATCGGCAATTATTATTTTATGCTTGAGGATAAAAAACCCAGTCTTGCAACATTATTGGAAGTTGGAGATATTGCTTCTGATGTCAGAAGACAGAGAGAGCAAGTTGATTTTTGGTTGAATATTGACATATTTAAAGACGATTTTGTAAAAAGATTATTAGCTAATGCCAGTGCTGCAGGTGAAACTTTAACAGAAGAAGATGCGAGGAAATCTGTTGACATTTATTTAGAAAGGCAATATTCTTTTGAACAGCCAAAACATGGTTTTTCAAACAGACTAGCAAATTTATATGTAAACAGGGGAAGAATTTTTGACAGATATGTTAAACCTGCTTTGGCAACAGTTGCTGTTATTGGATTTTTAGCTGTAGCATCAGCAGGAGCAAAAAAATTATATTATGCTGGAAGTGAAGCCAGGGTTGAATCTGCTGTTGAAGAAAATTATCAAAAAAGAGAAGATTTAACAATTAAATTAAGGGATTTTTCTTTATTAAACAACAATAGTTCTGAATCAAATGAACTGAGGAATATTTCTGTAATGTCTGCAAGAGAACTTGATGAAACTAAAAGCTTCTTTGCAAAATATTGTGATTCTAATGGAAGTGCTGATGATAAGGTAACCAGAGAAAATTATAAAGATGTCAGGAGACAATTAAACGGCATTGAAACTGCTTTAGGTTCTGTAGAGGGAGAGATTGCAAGAGGAGACTTAATTATTGATATTAGAAAAGAATATGAAACTGCTCTTGATATTGCTGTTCAGGGCATAGCAAAAAGAGAAGTAAAAAGCTTATATTCTATTGCTAAAAATAGTTTTAGCGATGTTCCTAAATTAAGAGAAATCAGAGATGCATTAGTAGAAACTCAGGATATAATGAAAGATGAATTTACTGTCAGAATTGTTCAAAGAGAAGGAGAATATTCTTTAATATTTGGAGATTATGGCAGAGGAACAGGCACTAGTTTTTATGCTATTGTTGAAGCTGTTAATTCCAGGGGAAGAGTAGTGCCTTATACTGCTATGAATACTGGAAATGGCATGCCTGTAACATTAAATGTGTGGGCTGAACAAATTCCAGAATCTGTTTATGAAAGACTTAAAGAAGATAAATTAGATGATGGGATTATAGCTGATAATATTTTTGCTGTCAAGCCTGTTGGTTTTCTTGCTGATTCAATCGTAGTTTCTAATCATGACAGCAGTAGAATTGAAAGAGGTGTTCAGTTAAACAACTGGTGAAAAAAATGGTAAGCGGGTCATTTGTTTATAATAAATTGAATTCATTGCAAGTTGAACTTGCTAAAAGTCAGGCAAAATCTTCTGGAGAATTAAATACTTCTGAATTTGAAATAGACAGTTTATCCAGGGAAAGGGAAGAAGGATATGTTAAATTAGCCCTGCATTATCTGCCTGAAATGACTGCAGAAGCTGTCAGAAAAACAATTAGCGAAGCTCAAGAAGAAGTACAAAAAATATTCAGAGCAAGACAAGAAAGAAGAGCAAAATTAGAACAATCAATGGAAGCTGCAGGAAAAAGAAGATTAGTTTTAGAAGAGAGATTGCAAATAATTGATGATACACTAACTAAAAAAGCAGCTGAAAGAGATAATTTAATTGGAGAAATTGAAAAAGGATTAAAAGAAAGACCAGATTATACTGAAGTTATAGGGACTGCAACTGGATTAAGTGAAACACTTGAAGGATATGAAAGAGCATTTAATGAATTTAGAGAAAATGCAGAAAGAAAATTAGGCGAGTACAGGGAAAGCAAATTATTTGCTTATTTATTGAATTGCAATTTTGGAACTCCTGAATATAGTGCAGGAAGAATAAGAGAGACTCTTGATTCATGGGTTGCAGAAATGATTGGTTTTAGCAAAGCAATAGCTGACTATAAACATTTAGTTTCTATTCCTGAATTAATGCAGGCTGAAATACAAAGAACTCAAAGTAGTTTAAAACCATTGCAGGAAAAAGTTGATGCAATTGAAAAAGAATTTGCTGACAGATATGGCTTAACAAGAGTTTTAGAAGAAGGAAGAAAATATAAAAAAGATAAAGATGAAGTGATTTCTTCTATTGAAGAAACTGATAAAGAATCAAGAGCATATGCTAATGAAAGAAGAGAAATAGATGGCGAGAAGGATGAATTTTATAGGCAAGCAATTGGCAAATTAAAAGAATATCTCAAAGGAGAGACTATTAGTGAATTAAAAACACTAGCCAGGTCTACTCCTGGTTCAGAAGATGATGGATTAGTTGCAAGAATTGGGGAAATTGATTCTTCTATTAGAACATTAAAAGATTCTTCTAAGGAGATAAGAGGAAGAAGAGATGTTTATCAAGAGAACGCTCAGGAAGTAAAAGACATATTATTGGACTTCAAAAGACGTGATTTTGATGAAGAAGGTTCTAATATCAATGTTGACCTTGATGACTTGATAAAAAGATATGTATCTGGAAAAATTTCAAATACAATTTTATGGTCTGAATTAGAAGCGAAACGTACTTATCATAAACCTAAACCTGCTTATACTGACGACGAATATGGTGGAGGTTATGGTAAAATTTATGGTGGAGGACATAGTCATAGTGGTGGCTCAAGAAGTAGCAACTGGGGTGGTTCTGGTGGTGGAGGATTTAAATTAGGTGGTGGTTCTGGTGGCGGTAGTTTCCACATGCGTGGTGGAGTTTAACTGCAATAATTAGAATTTATTATAAATTTTTTATTTTCTGGATTTAACATAAAAGAAAAAAACAATGTTAAAAATGTTTTTATTGGAAACTTTTGGCTAAATCTCTTATGTTTTTGTCTGTTATTACTTTTTTTCCATCTGCCATAGTTTTAAATGCAGTAAACATTTCATCAAATCTGCCGTCTACATTTATTCCTAATTCTTCTAGTTTTGCTATAAAAGCATGGCTTCCGGACCTTGGACCAAATGTTAATCTTCTTTCCATTCCATACTCTTCTGGAACAATTATTTCATAAGTTATTGGGTTTTTTCTTACACCATCCTGATGAATTCCTGCTTCGTGCGCAAATGCATTTGCTCCGACTATGGCTTTGTTTGGCTGGGGTGTAACTCCTGTATATTGGCTTACTAATCTGCTTGTTTCTCCTATTAATCTTGTATTAATACTTGTTGTTCCTAAATTTTTTAATGTTAATGCTGCTACTATTTCTTCTAATGAAGTGTTGCCAGCTCTTTCGCCTATGCCATTTATAGTTACTTCAACTTGAGAAGCGCCTGCTCTTATTGCTTCTATTGTATTAGCTGTTGCCATGCCTAAATCATTATGATTATGAACCGAGAATACAACTTTCTCTTTTCTAAATATATCTACTACTTTTTTTATTTTTTCATAAGATTCTGAAGGCATTAATATTCCAACTGTGTCTGGCAAATTAATTGTTGTTGCACCTGATTCTATTGCTGTTTTTACTATCTGTAATGTATAGTCTATATCTGTTCTTCCAAAATCCTCGCAGGAAAATTCTACATCTCTTACATAATCTCTTGCTTTTTTTACTGCTTTCTCTGTTTGCTCTAAAACCCATTCCCTTGTTTTTCTAAACTTTTCATGAATATGCTGTTCGCTTGTTGCTATAAATGTATGAATTCTTGGATGATATGCTTGTTCCAATGCTTTTGCCGCTTCTTCTATATCTTTATCAATTGCTCTTGCTAATGAGCATATTATTAATGAATTATGTCTTCCTACTTCTCTTGAAATTCTTTTAATTGTATCAAATGCACCTGGCGAAGATATTGCAAAACCTGCTTCGATTACATTAACTCCTAATTCTGCTAATTGATAAGCTATATGCACTTTTTCTTCTGTATACATATGAAAACCAGATGCCTGGTCTCCATCTCTTAATGTTGTATCAAATATAGTAATATTCATTTTTTATACCTCCTATGGTTTATGAATAAAATTTTTAATGAAATTTGCTTTATTGCAGCAACAGAAGTAAGAGCAAAGAATTAGAAATCTGACTATTAAAATCTATTATCTGTTTTTGTTTGTTTTTCATTTTTTAAACCTCCATATTGCGATAATAAAAAAGAAAGCCTATGAACTTATAAAAGTAAGAGAAGCAATAAATTTTTGTTATTAATTATATTAGGCATGTTTTAGTAATAATAATATTCTATATAAATTTTTCTATTTTAAATTAAAGTTAGAATTAAAAAGTTTTTGCTTCTAATTACTAAATGACTAGATATGACAGAGCTGTAAACTGGGTTAAATCTAAGGGTAAACTGCATGTATTAGATTCTACTGCGTGGGTTATTGTTTCTTTGCCTGTTACTGCTCTTTATGAAACACAAATTGCAGGAATACCTGATGAAATTTCTCTTAATGCAAGAATTATTGGGACTATTGATACTTATGTTGGCTTGGGAAAATTAATTGTTTATGGAAGAAGAAAATGGAGAAAGAAATTAAATATTACTGATGAAACTTATGAAGGAAAACAACTTTTTCAAGATGGATTATATAATGTTGCTTTGCATGCTGCTGGAAATCCTATTCTTTATTATGTTTTAGGATGCAGAGATTTTAAAGAAATTGCTGTTGCTACTGGCTGTGCTTGTGTTCTTGCTTTAGCTTCTGGAGCTGGTTCTGGTTTTACTTCTGATAATTTTCGAGACTGGATGGGTTATGAAAGTTCAAAAAGAGTTCCTGAATTTATTAATGGACAATCCAGAAGAACTAAGAAAAATTTAGTTGGATTAGTTATTGGAACTTCAGTTGCTATGACTGCTGCAATTTATACTTTTTGAAATAGAACTTTCTTTTAAAATTAAATCTTATTTTTTTAATTTACTTTCCTTTTGACTTTTTCCACAATTCAAGAAGAGACTTTACATCTTCTTCACTTTTCTTTTCTTCTTTTTCTTCGAATTTTCCTAATTTTTTCTCTTCTGGGATATATTTTTGCCTTTGTGGAAACTTTCTTCTTGTTCCGCCCATGGTATTTTTAGAAATGATTAGATTTTAAAACTTTGCTTGTATTTGATTTTGATGCGGGAGTGTCAGAGTCTGGTCAAATGAGCTAGCTTCAGAGGCTAGTAGCTTAGTGCTTGCACAGGTTCAAATGAAGCCTTTTCTTGTAAGAAAAGCCTTCGGGGAAAAGAACACCTTGAAGAAAGAAAAGGAAACTGAAAGTCCTGTCTTCCGCAGTACTTTTTCTTTTTAGAAAAGAAAACCTACGCTAAAAGAAAACATTTAGGAAAAACCTACGCTAAAAGTAAGGACTCCGTCCTTTACGAACCTGCAAAGAAAAACCTACACTAAGAAAAACATTTAGAAAACCTACACCAAAAAAGAAGCATTTTGGAAAAAATGTTGGCAATCTTTAAATATAACTTCTTGTAAATGGAAAGCACCATGACTGAATATGGGCAAAATATAGTTTATGAAATTTCTGGACTTAATACTCATATGAGTCGAATTAGAAGAGCATTAGATAGTGTTGTTGATAAGTTTTTTATTACTCATGTTTTGAAAGGCGCTGTAACACTTGATGAGCAATTTTTTAGATTATGCGAATATTTTCATAAGGATATATTAGAATCTGGGGAAACTTATATGCTTCTCCTGAAGAAAGAAGAATAACTGTTGCTGATTTAACAAGAAGTTGTAAGGGAGAAATTAGTAGAAGACGACTTCAATTGAATGTTGCAATTCCAGTTAATTCTTAATATATTTTTAATAATATGTTTTTTGATATTCTTATTTTTTATTGAAAGTATATTTAAATGAATTAACGAAACAAATTTTATGACTTTAAGAGCTTACAGAAGATTTGATGATGGTAATTATAACTGGGCACTTTATTCTCCAAAACAAACTGGTTTATGGACTGTTTCTATGCAAGATTCTAATACTGGTGTAATTGCTTCTACTTCATATGCTAATAGAAATGTAAGAGCTGCTGCTCATAGTGCATGGGCTGGTGCAAGACATTCAAGAGCACCTGGAACAGGACCTGAAATAATGAATGAAATGGGAACGAGAGGTGTAAATCCTGATGAAAAATTAGATGAAATGTTTAGAACTTATGGTCATGCTTCTGTTGGTGATATGGCAAGAATAATGGTACACCTTGATAATGTTCCTATGCATTTTCCTTTTGCTGTTTTTAATGCAAGTGCTGTTAATTCTGGACAGGAAAAATCAACAAGATATCAAAGAAAATTTGGTGGAGCTGTTTTACATGATTTAAGGCATTATTTACCTGAAGAAGTATTAAGAGAACATCCTGAATTTGAAAGAGAATATCAAGATTTAGGAAGATTATCTTTAGATTTATTTAATCAATTTAGAGGTCCAATTACTAATGAATTTGTTAAATTTTATAAGCCTTCTAATGACAAAGAAAAAGCTTCTTTGGATTCAAGAGTATTAGATTGTGTTAGATTTTTTTTATTAACAGGACAATGTTCTGGATTTGCTTTTGAAACTTCTGCAAGAGACTGGAGTAGAGTTATTTCATATTTGAAAGCTTCATCATTTGAAGTTTATGGAGAAATTGGAGAACAAATAACCCAATTATTAACTAATGAAGAGGCTGAAAAAAGATTTGAAATCAAACATCAAGCTCCAGGATTAATAAAACATACTGAAGCTGACAATACTGTAAACTTAAATTTAGAAAAACTTGGAAGATATTTATCTGATAAATTTAATTTTACTAAATCAGAAAGGGCTAATAATTTTGGAAGTTTAGTTGAGCCTAATGTGGTAGTAATTCCTAGAGCTTATAGTGAGGGAGAGAGAGTTGCTGCACAATATATTTTAACTTTATATCCTGGAGCAAAAGTAAATTCTGTTTTTGAATTTTTAAGAAGTTTAAGTTTAAAAGAAAAAAGAGAAATAAGCGATATAATCTTTGAGGGACATGATCATCATCATGAAATGCCTTTGGGAGAAGTAACAAGATTAACTTCTATCTTGGAGAGTTCTATTGGAGAAGTTAGGGATTTTAACAGGCACAGAGCTTTTGGAAGATTTGTACCTTTGCCTTCAACATTTGGTTTACCTTATGATATAGAAACTGCATCCCAGTTATTGGATAATGGATTTATATTGCCCTCTTATATTGGTGAAATGCCTGAATTTGATGCAATAAAATTAGGAATGATTAAAGGATTTCATGGATATTATGAACAAGCTGAAAGATTACTAAGAAAAGTTCATAATGAATTTGGAGATAAAATTGATTATAATTTTATGATAAATGTTTTGCCTTTAGGTACAAGAATGGATATTTGGATGCATGGTGATCCCAAACAATTTAATTATTTAACACATTTAAGAACAAGAAATGGGGGACATATAAATTATAGATTATTAGCTTGGGATGCAAATAAAATGATAGCTGAATCTGATTCTTTCTTAAGTGGAATGAAGCTAGATTCTAAAAAATTGCCTGATCCTAGAAGCAGAGAACAATTTTTTGACAGAAGTTAAATTATTCTTTTTCCCATTCACTATAGAATTCAATAAATTTATGCCTTATATCCAAAGAAACTCTTTTTTGAGATTCATTTGCATCTACTTGAATGACTTTGCCGTAAAATTCTCTTGGTTCTCCTATTAAGGCTGCTCTTCTATATTGCTGGTCTGATTTAATCATAAATGGCAATTTTTCAAATTTTTCTGATTGTTGTCCTCTTTTGATTATTCTTTCTAATGCTATTTCTGGAGAAACTAATAATAAGAAAGTTAAATCAGGAACTAAAATTTCAGGCCTATTTTGCAATGCAAATAATTCTTCTAAAGATAAATCCTGAGCTTCTGGAGGTAAACCTCGTGATTCTAAATCTAATTTTCTTTGAGCTGATTGGAATGCATCTGTTGACATTCTGTATCTATCACTAATAACATAAATTCCCTGATTTAGGGCAGGAACTATTACATCTCTAGTATGTTCGATTCTATCTTGTACATATAGTCTAGTCATTTCTTTTTGACCAGAACATGCATCTCCATCCTGTTCCAATCTTCTTCTTACTTCTGAACAATTTGCAGTTGGTTCTCTTGTGATTAAAACATTATTATATTTATTCAAACTTCTAATTATCTCCTGCAATGTTGTAATTTGTGTTGATTTACCAGAACCATCAATGCCCTCAACTGCAATAAATAAACCTCTTCTCATGAAAATAGCTTTGTTAATTAATTTATAAACAAGATGAAAATAAAAAATAGAGTTTAGATTATAATTTATTTGGTACTAAAAGCCTTTGGTATTCAAATTTTTCCAATTGTTTATGCAAATCAAGAAATGATTTTCCTGCTAATTTTCCGCCTGCTATGAATTCTTCACTTGTAACTTCTGCCAAACAAAAATCAGGTATTTCAAAATTTTTCATTTCTTTTTCTGAATTAAATTCGAATTCTACTAAAATTAAACCTTTTAACATATCCTGAAAAACATCTATTTCTGCAAATTTTCCATTTAAAGGATAGTAAAATCTTAATTTTCTTACTCTTTTTCCTATTAACTTTAAATCATCAAATTCATCTTCTGTCAGGGGAATTGTTAGTTCTCTTTGCTGTGATTTGTCGTTATTTAACAAATATTTTTTTGTTATTTCAAATTTACTACCTATTCTTCTTATTCTTAGTGTAGGGTGTATAGAAATACGAGGAATGTAAATATCTATTATTTCCTTGGACATACTCTTACTTAAGTCTTCTGGCAGGTATTTGGCTAAAAATGTTCTTTCAAATTCAATCATAGAATTTTTTATTGATTTTTATTTATAATCATTCTTTATTTCTAATTAGTATACTAGAATATCTATCTTTTTGTTATTTTTATGTTTTCAGAAGACAAGTCTATAATTGTACTCGGACTATTGTTTAAAACTCCATCATTAACTGCATAATCAACTTCCTTTTTTATTGAAGCAGGAATTTCTTTTATTGATTTAATATAGGGGTCTCCTGCTATATTTACTGAAGTTGTAACAAAAGGAATATTTGCTTCTTCTATTATTTTTGAGAACCAATGGTCTGGGATTCTTACACCTAAATTATCTGTATTTTGGTTAATTTCTTTTGAAACACAATTTTTATTTCTTAAATTTAATATTAAAGTAACCTTGCCTGGAAGTTTTAACATATAATCATCACCGATTATGCAGTTATTCTTTAACCATTTTTTTGTTGGGGCTATTATTGAAAAAGGTTTTTCATTTCTTTTTTTTACTTCCTGGATTTTTTTTATAGGAGAGGACATTAATGCATTGCATCCTATTCCATAGATTGTATCTGTTGGATAGACGAAGATTTTGCCGAGAAGCATCTCTTTAATGTAAAAATTCTTGTTTTTTAAAAAGCTATTTTTATCAATTATTTTCATTTGTACTACTTTATAATCACTTATATATAGAATTTATAGGTTTATAACCTTGTCGTTGAACTAAATTATAACTTTTAGTTGATTTGCACTGGACTTACGTCCTGAGAAAGATAATATTTTATTATTGGAGTATAATTTCTTAAAATTGCTTCTTTGTCTGGTGTTTGCCTTAATGCCTGAAAAGCTCCTACAAATTCTTTTTTTAATTCAGGTGTTTTTATGTTCTGCGAATCTAATTTAAAATCCTTTATTATCTGAAGCAATTCCAGTTTTCTTGAATCTCCTGTTTCCAATGATTCCTGAAGTAATTTTTTTTCTTTTGATTTTAGAATAACATCTTCTGATAATTCAAAAAACTGTTCATAAGGCAGAGATTCTATTTCTGGCATATTTTTTATATGTTTTACTAGTTTATATTTTTTATTATTATTTTGAGAACTGTTTTATTTTTGAATTTCATCTCTGTTTTTTATTTCCCCTACTAACAAGCCATACCTTTGTTTGATTGTTTTGTGGTCTTTACTTTTTAATAAATCTGCAAATCCTGCTTCAAATTCCCTTTTCAAGTTTCTGTTTTTGATTTGTGATAAATCAACAGGGAAAGCAATTTTAACTGTGTATAATTCGATTTTTTCAATAATATCTGGATTAGACAACCTCTCCCTGGTCAATCTCTTAGGAATTCCAATTTCCCTTAATTGATCTAAATCTTTTTCACGAATTTCTTCATAACTTAAATCTAATATGTCCATCTTTTTAAATGATTTAATTAGTTTATATTCTTGTCGTTGAAGCCTTACTTAGTAAGAAAGCCTAAGAAGAACAAGTTCTTCTAGCAGAAGCCTTTTAGAAAAAGCCTTAGAAGAACAAAGTTCTTCTAGCATTAAGCAAAGCTTAACACTTCAGGGAAAAGCAAAGCTTAACACTTCAGGGAAAGAAAAAATAAACCTCGTTAATTTTATATATTAAGCTTATTTTATTATTTTAATGAAAGTAACACCTTGGGAAGTTTCTGGACAAATTGATTATGACAAATTAATAAAAGAGTTTGGTGTTGAGAAGATTGATGACAAACTTTTATCTAGAATAAAGAAACATACAGGCGACTTACATGTTTTTCTAAGGAGAAAATTATTCTTTGCTCATAGAGACATGAATTGGCTATTAGATGAGTATGAAAGGGGAAATAAGTTTTATCTTTATACTGGGAGAGGTCCTTCTGAAGGAATGCATTTGGGGCATTTAATACCTTTTATGTTTACTAAATGGTTGCAGGATAAATTCGATGTTCCTTTGTATATTCAATTAACTGATGATGAGAAATTTTTAGTCAAAGATAAATTAACTTTGAAAGATACTCATAGAATGGCTTATGAAAATGCATTAGATGTTGTTGCTGTTGGATTCAAGCCTGGAAAAACATTTATTTTTTCTGATTTGGATTATTCTAAAACATTATACAATAATGCTTTACTAGTTGCCAAGAAATTAAATCTTTCTACTGCTAAAGCTGTTTTTGGAATTACTAATGAAGATAATGTTGGAAAAATATTTTTTGCATCAATGCAAAGTGTTCCTGCTTTCTTGCCTTCTATTGAAGCTGGAAGAAATATTCCATGCCTGATTCCACATGGAATTGACCAGGACCCTTATTTTAGAGTAACTAGAGATATTTTACCAAAATTAGGATTTTACAAACCTGCTTCTATTCAATCTCAGTTCTTGCCTCCATTAACAGGTGTTGAAGGAAAGATGAGTGCTTCTCAACATGAAAGTGCAATTTATTTGACTGATGATGAAAAAATAGTTGCTAACAAAATAAGGAAATATGCTTTTTCTGGAGGACAACCTACTATTCAGGAGCATAGAGAAAAAGGCGGAAATCCTGATATTGATGTTAGTTTTATCTGGTTAAAAATGATTTTTGAAGAAAGTGATGAGAAACTTAAGAAAATACATGATGATTACAAATCTGGAAAAATGCTGACTTCTGAATTAAAAGAAATATTAATTGAAAAAATAAATAAATTTTTAATAGAGCACAGGAAAAATAGAGAGAAAGTTAAATTAGACAAGTTTTTATTAAAAGATTAAAAAGAAAAAGCTGGTTCTGGTCTTTGCCTAAAAAGTGCTTCTGCTAATTTTGCTGTTTTTACTCTTTCTCTTAAATCAGGATATTTTCTTAATGTTTTTTTGAATTCTTCACTAACTTCTTCTTCTAAAGGACCAAACACAGATTTTACTGTTTTGTCTATACTAATATTGTCTGGCAATAAACCTGTTTTTTTAGTTCTAATCAAATCATGAGCTAATCTTCTCATATAAGGTACTACTGCTTTACTAAAAGAATCTCTGATTCTTTGCATGACTGGATAAGGTTCTAAAGATGTTAATTCCTCTATGGGGATAGGATTACCGTTTTCATCTAAAATTTGATATCTTAAATCTCTAATATTTTCTACAAACTCTCTTGTATTGCAAGCATTGCTTTTTCCATTAGTTTCACAGATTAATCTTGCATGTCCTACAAGAATTCCATTAGAAGTGAAATCAAAATCGTATAATTCTCCTGAAACTTTGTAAATTGTTGTATTTTTATCTTTTATATAAACAACTTTTAATGGTGTTGGTGAAGAAAAAGATTCTTTAAATGGAATTCTATTAGCAATTATTGTTTGTACTAATTCTATTGTTCTATCTGTATATACCATATAGTGATTATAATAAAAGAATTAATAAAGCTAACTTTTTATACTAAATAAAACTATATTTTAATTTATACTCTTTAATAAGCAATAATGAATTTAAATAAGATTTTTGCTTAATATTTTAAATGAGAGAAAAATTAGTTCTTGAACGAGCAAGAGAAGAAGGATGGGCATTAGCTTTTAATGATGTAAGATTAAGACCTGCTCATTCTGAAATTATGCCTGATGAAGTTAATTTAGAGACAATGTTTTCTAGAAATGTTGGATTAAAGATTCCTATTGTAAGCGCTGCAATGGATACTGTTACTGAATCTAGGTTAGCTATTCAGTTAGCAAAACTAGGCGGTTTGGGAGTTATACACAGGGGGCTTACTATTGAAAAACAAGCTTCTGAAGTAGCGAAGGTTAAACATTCATTACATGGATTAATAGAAAATCCTATTTGTGCCAAGGCTGATGATACTGTTTTAAGCTTATTAAACAGTAGAAACGAAAAAGGTTATTCTTTTCATAGTTTTCCTGTAATTGATGATGATGGAAAACTGGTTGGAATAGTAACTCAGACTGATGTTTTATTTTGCAGGGATTATAATCAAAAACTTGGTGAAATAATGACTAGTAATTTATTTACTGCATCTAAAGGGATTACAATGGATGATGCTTATGAAGTTATGATGAAAAATAGGGTAAAAGTTTTACCTTTAGTAGATGAAAATGGAAAAATTAGTGGAATGTATGCTGCTGTTGATTTAAGAAGAATAATGGATGGAAGTGCTGTTAATTACAATTTAGATGATAAAGGACAATTAAGAGTTGGTGCTGCTGTTGGTGTTGGAAATGAAGCATTAAAAAGAGTAAAAAGATTATATGAAAAAGGCATTGATGTAATTGTTATAGATACTGCACATGGTGATTCAAAAGGAGTTATTGATACTTTAAAAAGAATAAAAAATAGATATCCAAAATTAGATGTTGTTGTTGGAAATGTTTCTATTGGAGATTCTGCTAAAAGATTAGCTGATGAAGGCGCTGACGGAATTAAAATAGGACAAGGTCCTGGTTCAATATGTACTACGAGAATTATTGCTGGTGTTGGAAGACCACAACTTGCAGCTGTTTATGATTGTGCAAGAGTCCTTGAAGGCTATAATATTCCTCTTTGTGCTGATGGTGGAATAACTTATTCAGGAGATATAACAATAGCTATTGCTGCAGGAGCTGATTCTGTAATGATAGGGAGTTTATTAGCTGGAACTGATGAAACTCCTGTTGAAATTGTATTAGCTCAAGGAAGACAATGGAAAAGTTATAGGGGTATGGGTTCTTTAGGTGCTATGAAACAACATAAAAGTTCCAGACAGAGATATTTACAAGAAGGAAGAAGAGAGAAAGATTTAATTCCAGAAGGAGTTGAAGGGCTTGCTCCTTATAGGGGTAAATTAGAAGGTGTAATAAAATATTTGGTTGGTGGATTAAAGCAAGGTATGGGCTATATTGGTGTAAAAGATATATCTGAATTAAGAGAAAATACTGAATTTGACAGGGTAACAAATGCAGGAATAAATGAATCACATCCACATGATGTTAATATAACAGAAGAAGCACCAAATTATAGGGGGAGATAAAATGGGATTACATGAATTAGTAGATGGGGTTCAAACATTGGCTGTTGTTTGCAATCAATGGGGAGACACTGGAAAAGGAAAATTTTCTGATTTATTTGCTGCTGAATGGGCTGATGTTATTGCAAGAGGCACTGGTGGAAATAATGCAGGACATACTGTTGTTGTTAATGGGGAAGAAATAATTTTTCATTTGATTCCTGCTGGAATAAGTTATGATTCTCTTGGTAAAATAAATGTTCTTGGAAATGGAATGGTTATTGACCCTAAAGTTCTTTTAAATGAATTAGAGCAATTAAAAGAAAGAGGCATAACTTATAATCATTTAATGATAAGCCAGGATGCAAGTGTAATTATGCCTTGGCAAGTTGAGAGAGATAGAAGATTATCTCAATCACAATCTAATCATGGAATTGGTTCTACTGGAAGAGGAATAGGTCCTTGCTATGCTGATAAGATTTCCAGGTTTGGAATAAGAATGAGAGATTTATTAGACAGAGATATACTTTTTGGAAGAGTTGAAAAAAATTTAAGATTATATTTACCTGAAGAATTTTCTAATGTTGAGGAAGTTATTGAAACTTATTTAGGTTACGGGAGAGAACTTAAAGATTTAATAAGAGACACTAGAAATGAGATTCATCAATTAAGAAGACAAGGTAAAAAAATTTTATTAGAAGGTGCACAGGGATTATTGTTAAGCATAGAGCATGGAACTTATCCTAATGTAACTTCATCTGATTGCGGCTTAAATGGAACTGCTTCTGGTGCTGGATTAAGTGCCAGGGATGTTGATTTATGCTTGGGAATTGTTAAATTTCCATTTATGACTCGGGTTGGAGGAGGTCCTTTTCCAACTGAATTAGGCGGAGAAAAATCTGAAGAATATTGCGCTGCAAAAGGGCATACTAAAAAAGATGAATTAAGAGAATATGGAATTCCTTTTGTAGAAGTAGATGGACATGTAAAATATAATCCTCATGACTGGAGAATTATGGCGATGATTGATAAGGGAGATTCTTTTGAAAGAGGAGTTGGAATAAGATTGGCTGCTGGTGAATATGGTGCTACAACAGGAAGACCTAGAAGAACAGGAATAACTGATTTAATTGCATTAAGATATGCTGTTGAAATGAATGGGCCTAATTTAATTTTAACAAAATCTGATTGTTTAAATGGTGTTGCTAAATTTGAATTAGGTACATGTTATCAATTGCCTAGTGGAAGTCATACTACTAATTTTGATGCTGGTGATGAAGCATTTTTGAGAAGTGTGAAACCTGTTGCTAGAACTTATTCAGGATATGATACAAGAGATATTCATTCTTTTAGTGAAATGCCTGCTGGATTTGCAAAAGCAATAGGAGACTTACAATATGTAAGCGGAGGAATTGTTAGAGTAATTTCTGTTGGTCCTGAAAAAGAGCAAACTATTTTTGCATAACTTTTTAAGTTTTTTCTTTTATTCTTATTTATGAGCAGACCAAGATCTAGGGGAAAAGTAGTTGATTTTATTGATAGATCAGATGCTAAATTGTATGGTGCACAGTCAGGAACTTTTAAAGGATATATTGAACCTTTAATAGAAAGCATTGGTAGAGACTATCTTGTTGCAGCATCTTATTGGACCTTACCTGCACTTGAAGAAGAGGTTTCTTTTCATACTTCATCACATGATGATCTGATTGGAAATCCAAGAATTCTTTATTATGGGATTATAAGAGAGGATAACCCTGCTCATAAAATAATAGGAATTGATTTTACTGTTATCAATCCTCTAATTAGAGATAAGGCACTCTGGATTGCACCTAGGATAGGGAAAAAAACTAGATTTGTAAATATGAAAATTTATGCTTTGAATGAGGATGATGTATTATATTATGGTGATGATTTTGGATATGGTTTAAAACATTGTATTATTGAAGGAAGATTAGATAATGCTGATGAAAATCATTTAGAAATTTTATCATTTAAAACAGGGATTCCACTTGATGATTTACTTCAAGTCAGGAAATTGGAAAGAGAACATTTAGACTTAATAGTTGAAATGAAAAATAGAATGAATATGATTTCAAGATTTGGAAGTGGATTAAACACTATGCCTGTACAAGTTAAGGTCTTTGCATAAAAAATTTTCTTTTTTCATTGCTGAATTTTTCAATAGAATATCTTAACATTGTTCTTGGCATTTCTTTTTTATGCTTGTTTAAGAAATTAATTAATAATTTTTCATTTCTTTTTCCTAATTCCCTTAACATCCAGCCAACTGCTTTGTGAATTAAATCATGCTTGTCATTTAGCAAGATTTCTGCTAGGTTTATTGAATCTTGAAACTGGTTATTTTTTATAAACATAAATGTTGCTAAAATTGAAATTCTTTTTTCCCACAAATTATCTGATTTTGCTAATTTGTATAAAATTTGTTTTTCTTTATCATCCTTTTTTAACAAGTAATTGCCAACAATATTTGGAGCTGATAAATCTACTAAATCCCAATTGTTTATATTTTTTGCATTTTTTATGTAAAAGTTGAAAATTTCTTGCTTTTGCTTTTCATTGTTTTCTTTTTCTGCTTTTTTGTATTTATCAACTAGGATAAATAATGAAATCAATCTTTCTTCATGAATCTTTGAATTTAATAAAACTTGCAAATCATTTAATGATAAATTAATATATTTTTTTGCTACTTTTCTTTGTTTTGGAACTATTATACCTAAAAAGATATCACCTTCTCCATATTCTCCTTTTCCTGTTTTGAAAAATCTTTGCAAAAGAATTGCTTTTTCCTTGTTTGCTAAACTCTTCAAATCTTGTTTTAAACTGGATAACATTTAATCTCTTAGAAACATTTATTAATAAAGATATTTAAATAGGTTTAGAGGTGACAATGGAAAATATTCTTTGGTTCAGGGAAATTTATAATACTGATATAGGAAAAGTAGGTGGCAAGGGTGCTTCTTTAGGGGAGATGTACAATGCTGATATTCCTGTTCCTCCTGGTTATTGTGTAACTGCACAAGCTTTTGGATATTTTTTAGAAGTTACTGGATTAAGAGATAGAATTGCTAAAACTTTACAAGGATTAGATATTAATAATACACCTGTTTTGGAACAAAAAGCAAAAGATGTTAGAGATATGATTTTACTTGCGAGAATGCCTGATGAAATAAGAAAAGATATTGAAGAGGCTTATTCTAACCTAAATGTTGATGAAAATATTGTAAAACATGGAAATAAGAATGCAATGGATATTATAAAAACAGGAAGAGATAATCCTTATGTTGCTGTTAGAAGTTCTGCTACTGCTGAGGATTTGCCAAGTATTTCTAAAGATGAACATATTTTAGTAAAGATAAATAATAAAACTTATTTTAGAAGAATGGAAGAAATTTATGATTTGGTTGGTGAAGGTTTGGAATTTGACATAGAAATTCCAGCAATGAAGGATAAAAAAGTACAATGGGTCAAAGTAAGTAATCTTTATAAACATCCTGTAAAAAATGGAGAAAAACTTTATAAAATAATAACTGAAACTGGAAGGGAAATAATTGTTTCTCCTAATCACACTTTGATTGTTCTTGATGAGAGTAAATTAGAACCAAAAGAAGTGAAGTCTATTTATGAATTAAAAGGGAATGAAAGATTGCCTGCTATCAATAACCTGCCTATAATAGATTTAAATCAAAAAGAAATCAATGTTTTAGACTATGTTAAGGGGAAAGATATAATTGAAGAAAATAATATAATAAAAATAAAAAATAATTCTAGTAACTGGAAGATTCAGTATGGTTTATCTAAAAATTTAGAACTTACACGGGACTTTCTTTATTTTTTAGGAGTATATTGTGCTGAAGGTTCTACTTATGGATTTAACGAGATTATAGTAACTAATTCTGATAAAGATATAATGAAAAGAGTAATTAATTATGTTTCTTCATTAAGATTATATAACAATCAAGTATTAAATAAACATAGCTTAAGATTTTATAATAAAACTTTAGTCAGATTTTTACATGAAACAACTGGAAAGCCTATTTTAGGTGTTAAAGGCAAAGGAAAAACATGCAAAGTTAAAAGAGTACCTGAATTTATATTTGGATGTAACAAAGATTTAATTGGGGAATTTTTAAGCGGTTGTTTTGATGGTGATGGTTATTGTGGCAAAGAGACTTTGGAATATTGTTCTGTTTCCAAAGATTTGACTAGTGGAATAATCAAATTATTGGAAATGTTAAATATTGAATGGTTTTTAAGAGAAAAAAATAATGCTTTTATTATTACAATAAAACCATGCAGTTTTACTGAATTCTCTAAATGTGTTGGTTTTGAAGATAAAGAAAAACAAAAAAGGCTTGATAATTTAATTAAATCATTTAATGATAGAACTAATCATCCGGAATTTTTAAATAATATTACTGGTTCTTTGGAATTAGCTAAAACTATAAGGGGTAAATTTGAAGATTTTTTAAACAAAGAAGAGATCATGGAAGGATACTGCCCATTATGCGATAATAAAATAAACTTAAGCAGTAATTATAAAGAACAAAAAAGATATTACTGTGAAAATTGCCACAAATCTTTTTATGAAAATAATGTTATTAAAAAATTAGTAAACAAATATGTAAACTATGATTCTAATGGAAGATTCTTAAAAGAAAGCATACCATGGAATAAGGCTTCTTTTTCTAAAAATATGGGTGTAAAACAATTTAAGAAATTAATGAAAGAGAGGGATATTTCATTTGACTCTTTGCATGATTCAGTTAAGTGGGATAAGATAAAAGAAATTAAAGAAATTGATTATAATGATTTTGTTTATGATTTTTCAGTTCCTGATGTCCAGAATTTTGCTGCTGGCATAGGCGGAATTATTACTCATAATAGCTTTTCATTTGCTGGGCAGCAGGAAACTTTTTTGAATGTAAAAGGTGCTAAGCAATTAATTATTTCTGTGCAGAAATGCTGGGCATCATTATTTACTGGAAGAGCTGTTTATTACAGGACAAAAAATGATTTTGACCATATGAAAGTTTTGATTTCTGTTGTTGTACAGAAAATGGTTAATTCAACTGCTTCTGGAATTATGTTTACTATTAATCCGAGCACTAATGTTGAGAATGAAATTGTTATTGAAGCTGGATTTGGGTTGGGGGAGGCTATTGTTTCTGGAAGTGTAAATCCTGATAATTATATTGTTGATAAAAAATCCTTGGAAATCATACATAAGAAAGTAAACAAACAAGACTGGAAATTAATTAGGGATGATAGTTTTGAAAAAAATGTCAAGGTTGATTTGAAATCTAGTGAAGCTAATTTGCAAAAAATGATTGACAGGGATATTATTAATTTAGCTAAATTAGGTGTAGAAATTGAGAATCATTACAATAAACCAATGGATATTGAATTTGCTTTAGAAGGTTCTAGAATTTATATTGTACAAGCAAGGCCTGTAACAACATTACATAAAGAGAAGCCTTTTGAAAATAATTCTAATACTGGAGAAGAAACTAAAAGTACTGGAAAAGTTTTATGTAAAGGTTTAGGTGCTTCTCCAGGTATAAGAACTGGAAAAGTAAAAATTGTTCATGATATTAATGAGTTAGATAAAGTTGAGAAAGGTGATATTTTAGTTACTGAAATGACTAATCCTGATTATGTTGTTGCTATGGAAAGAGCTGCTGCTGTTGTAACTGATGAAGGTGGTAGTACAGCTCATGCCTCAATTGTAAGCAGAGAATTAGGAATACCTGCTGTTGTTGGTACTGAAACAGCTACTCATGTTTTGAAAGATGGAATGATTATTACTGTTGATGGAAGCAAAGGAGAAGTTTATGAGGGAAGCGTTTCTTTTGAAAAAGAAACCCTTCAGGAAAAGAAAACAGAAATAAGTTATCAAGAAGAAGAAACATCTACTAGAGTAAAAGTTATTTGTGATTTACCTACGCAAGCTGAAAGAGCTGGTGCAATGGATGCTGATGGTGTTGGATTAGTGAGAATTGAATTTATTATTGCTGAAAATGGAATACATCCTGCTTATTATATTAAAATGAATAGAGAAGATGAATATGAGCAAATTTTATATGATGGTTTGAAAAGAATAGCTTCTAATTTTGTTGGAAAACCTATTTGGGTTAGAACTTCTGATATTAGGACAGATGAATACAGGAATTTAACTGGAGGAGATGAAGAACCTCATGAAGCTAATCCTATGATTGGATGGCATGGAATCAGAAGAGGTTTAGATGATTTTAAGATATTAGAAACTGAATTTAGAGCTATAAAAAAATTACATGATGAAGGTTATAATAATGTAGGGGTAATGATTCCATTTGTAATTTCTGTTGAAGAAATCAGGAAATCAAAAGAAATAATGAGAAAAGTTGGATTAGAACCAATACATGATTTAGATTTTGGTGTTATGGTAGAGACACCTGCTGCTGTATGGATAATTGACAAATTATGCGAAGAGGGAATTTCATTTATTTCATTTGGTACAAATGACTTAACACAAACTACATTAGGAATAGACAGGGGCAATGACAGAATACAAAAAGATTATTCTGAATTGCATTTAGCTGTTTTAAGAAGCATCGAGCATGTAATTAAAACTTGCAAGAAATATAATGTTGAAACTTCTATTTGCGGACAAGCTGGAAGCAATCCTGAAATGGTCAAGCATTTAGTGCATTATGGAATAGATTCTATATCTGCTAATATTGATGCAGTTCATCTTGTTAGAAAAGTTGTTGCCAGGGAAGAAAGAAGGTTATTATTAGAAGCTGCTAGAATGAATATTAAATCATAAAAAATATTTTTTTATACTCTTTGAGCTATTGACTGCTCTGGTTTTCTATCTCTGAATGTTAATGTTCCTATACTTGGTTTTTCAGATTTTTCAATCATTTCTCTTGTAATGCTTAAAATTGGAACTTGTGAATCAGGACTAGCTGTTCTTATTTGATTTTTTAATCTTTGCAAAACAGAAGATATTCTATCTTTTGGAGTTGCTTCTGCAAATAAAAATTCTCCATCACCTAAATAAGCAGCAAATAATGTAATATCTTCGAAACCAGAATCTGCAGCTAAACCCTTAAACATTCCTTTTACATATTCAAAGTTGTCTCTATATGCAATTAAAGCTTCTTGGTATAAATCTCTACTATTTGTTGAAATTTGATTGTAAATTGCCATTTTATTCTCTTGTTTTAGCGTCTATTTCTTTGCTCCAAGATATATAATCTTTAATACATCCCGTAACATAAGCAATTCCTGTTGCTAAAAGTAAAGCATCTGTTACTGTAACGCCTACAGTTACATTGGGATATGGATTTCCCATCCAGTCTGCATGTCTTTCTATTAATGTAACTGGTGGTTTTGATTCGAGAGATAAATCTCTAGGTTTTTTAGATTCTTTTAATAATAAATTAGTTGTGATAGTAGCTGCAATACCTGTAGCTATCATTAATTTTTTCCAAGTTCTCATTTTATTCTCCTTTTATTGTAAAAAATAGAGTATTTTTAGCCTTTTAAGCCTTTCGTTTTTGTTACTACTCACTAGTTCTTAAAGCTGGTTTTTTTGTTAAGAAAAGAACTAGACCGAGAACAGTTAAAATAACCCAGAAATAATAGCTTGTCAAGATTGCATAAGTAAAATTACCAACATAGTCTATAAACTGGATAAATAAGACTGCTAGAAAAACCAGCATTGAACCATACTGGAAAAACTTTGACTCTGGCTCTACGCCCATTATTCCAACTAGTAATGCATAGAAAATCAGAACTATTAATGCAAAAAAGACTTTTCCTAGAAAAGAAGAGATGAAACTGCTTAGATTTATTGAAATTATTCCTATTAATGAGATGCATACTGCTATTGTTATATTTACTCTTTCTTCTTTTGAAACTATTTTTCTTTCTTGAAGTGTTAAATAAATAATTGTTAAAATTAAGATAAAAGGAAGGAAATAATCAAAGAAACCATACTCTCTTAATAAAATAAAATATTCCTGCATAAACTAATATTAGAATCTCTATTTTATAAATCTTGTTTAATCTCTGGTAAATAAGGTTTAATAGTAATCTTGGTTGTACATGGTAGTCTATCTGAAAGAGAAGAGCATCTTTTTCTTCTTTCAACAAAATCAGGGGTAACATTTTCTTCTATTCTTAAGGGTAAAGATTGGGATTTTCTCCAAACTACATAACTTTTTCGATCAACGAATGTTAAAATCATAGGATCTTGAGAGTAGTAGATAGCTACATGATATAATGTGCTTTTTTTTTGATCATCTTTATCTAGCATTTCCTTTTTATTCAAATAAAGTATTTTTAAAGATAAGTATAGTCTAGAACAATATTAGAATTCTTTTTAAATTATAAACTACTGAAATAAATATGCACTTAATTGAATTTAAGAAAGTAAAAAAAAGCTTTGACAAAAAAGAGGTTTTGAAAGATGTTTCTTTTGATGTTAATGAGGGTGAGGTATTTGGATTAATTGGAAAATCAGGAGGAGGAAAAAGCACTCTCCTTAAAATTCTTATTGGCTTGTTATGCATTGATTCTGGAGAAATTATTTTTGAGGGAAAGAATGCTTTAAAGAAATTAAATTATTTGAGAAAAAATACTGGTTTTGCCACCCAGGAGAATATGCTTTTCCAGGAATTAAGTGTAAAGGAGAATGCATTTTACTTTGGTGATTTATATGGGATGAAAAAAAGTGCAATTAAAGAAGAATTTGACAAACTGATTAAATTATTAGGATTATATGGACATGAAAAAACATTAATAAAAAACTTATCTGGCGGAATGCAAAAAAGAGCGAATATCCTGGTTTCTTTGATTCATAAACCTAAACTGCTTATATTGGATGAACCAACTGTTGGTTTGGATTCTATTTTAAGGGATATCTTATGGAAATACATTCATGAGATTAACAAGACAGGAACAACAATATTGGTTACTTCTCATTTATTGGATGAAATTGAAGAAAATTGCGACAGGATTGGAATATTGGAAAAAGGAGAGGTTGGCGGTGTAGGAACAATAAAACAATATAAAACCAAGTTTGGAAAAAATAAAAGTTTGAACCAGATTTTTCAGGAGATCCTTAAATGAAAATAATTTCTATTTTTTTAAAGAACCTTTTAACTATTTCCAGAAACTGGAGTTATTTTTTAGTTTTGTTTATTTGCCCTTTGGTTTTGATTTTAATTTCAGGTGCTATGCTGCAATCAAATAACCTTGCTAATATTAAGATTGGTGTTGTTAATGAGGATCCTGGATTTTACATTGGAATTGGAGAAAGACAGTATAGCGATACACCGCAAACCTTTGATTATGAAGAATATGAAAGAAATATTATTAATTATGCTAATTTAGCTGACTGCATATTCGACTTAACTAATTCCAAAAATTCATTATGCATTAATGTTATAGGAAAAGACGGACCTCACCAGATTACTGTTTATCTGGATAATACAAGAAGATTAATGAGCTTTTATGCAAGGCAATTTGTTTTGCAAAAGGTTTTGGATACACAAACAGGTGCCATTGAACAGACTTCTGATACATTTAACCAGAAATTGATTGTGTTTTCCACTTCTTTGGAAAATGCTAAAACAGAGCTTATTGATGTGCAAAAAGAATTAGATGAACAAGAAAAAGTGCTGCTTGAATATAAAGTCAAATTAAATGAAGTTCAAAGAAATTTTGATTATGTTTATCCAAAATTAAAAGATTTAGAGCCCACTATAAAACAAATGAAAAGCTCTGGCTCTGGAGATATTAATACTTTAAAAAATAATATTGCACAGATAAGAAACCAGAAAAATCAGATACAAACTGAAGTAAATAATCTGCAAAGTTTCCTTTCTATTAAATTATCTGGAAATGATTATACTCTTGCTAACAATTATTTTAACAATATTAATTATTATTTAAGTTCAATTGACAGTTCATTGTATAATATAGAGAATAGTGCTTATTTAACTAAAACTACTGAAATCGTAAACAATGTCGATTTAGCAATTACTTATCTGGATAATATTAAACAAACATTAGATGATTTGGAAAGAGATTTGGACAAAGCTATTACAAGAATAAGAACTACAAGAGAAAAGGTTGATTTGTTTATTACTCAACTTGATAAAAGCAATAATGAATTAAAACAATTTTCAGAACAAATTGGCTCTTCAAAAGTTTCTCTTTCTTTTAAAGATGTTTTTACTATTTCTTCAAATCCTGTATTTTTAGCATTTCCTTTGCTTATCACTATTATTATTAGCTTTACTTCTATTGTTTTATCAAACATGTTTGTTTTGAAACAAGTAAATCAGGCAAGTTACTTCAGAGATATTATGACTCCTACAAAAGACATTTATTTTTTATTGTCTGATTATTTAGTTAATTTATTTTTTGTAGTAATAGAGGTTTTTGTTTTGTCTTTGATTGGAATTTATTGGGTTGGAATACCTTCTTACTTAATTTTTACATTCATAGTGCCTATATTCTTGGCTGCTTCTGTGTTTATATTTATTGGAATGAGTTTAGGTTATATCTTAAAATCACAGAATATGTCCATGCTTATTTCAATATTTTTAGTCATGCTAATGTTTTTGTTTTCAGATGTATTAGCACCATCTGAAATGTCAGGAGAAGTTATACAATTTTTTATGAGCATTAATCCTTTTGTTATTTTGAATAATGCGCTTTCTGATATATTATTGTTAAATCATGGATTAATGGCTTATGATGTAAGTGAGAGTTTAGTTAAACTATTTGTATTATTGATTTCAATGTTTTTAATTGCTTATTTAGCTAAAAAGATAAGCAAGGAGAATGCATTAAGATGAAGCTTCTTTCTTGTAAGAAAGAATCTTCGATAAGAAAGAACATTATGGAGAAACTAAAATGAAAAAATGGGTTGCATATAGTTTGATTTATTTGATATTGATACTTACTTTAGTTATCTTTTTGGCTTTTAATGGGCTCCTTGATATTTAAAGAAAGTTAAATAAATGTATAGTTAAATAATGAGTGTTAGAAACATTTATATATAAAAACGATAAATATAATATATAACAAAAAAGGAGATTAAGAGGTGATTTGATGAATAACTTAGATGAATGTTGTCACTCTTTTAATTTTATTTCTCTTAATCAGTTTTCCTTTTTTTATAATTGCAAAGATTTAAATATGTATAAATTATTAAAATGTTACTATTAATAAATTAATAAAATGAAAGAAGAATTAATGGGGATGGAAAAATTGAAACAAGAAAATAAAGACTTAAAGAAAGCATTGTCTATTTGTCTTAATAAACCCTTGATTAGTAGATTGCATAAAGCTATAAAAAAAATAGAAAAAGGTGAATATTATACAGAAAAACAATTTTTTAAAAATTCTCGCCGATTATCTGTTTAATTTTTTCTTTTGTTAAACTTCTTAAATATTTATCACACTCATCTTTATGTTCAACATCTAATAATAATACTTTTACTACATTGTCATCAATTACATAAAATATTCGATACATAGATAAGTGTAATTCATAAAGATTGGATAATACATATCTTATAGGTTTACCTATTTCTTTTGGATTTGTTTTTAACTTTTCTATCTTTTTCTCTCCTTCTTTTTGAAGTTGCGGTCCCAATTTTCTAAATCTTTTTTCAAATAATTTAGAAAATATTAATTCATATTGCTCATTCATTATTTTTTTCATCTTTTTTATCATAGGAGGCAAATAAAAGTATTTTATTTGTTATTGCATTTTTTGCTGTACCAGCACTTGCTTTTATGCTATTGGTTTCAATATATCCCTTAAGATAACTTGTTATTTCATTTACTTTATTTATTTCAAAATTTTTCATTGATATATGCAAAAAAATTCCAAATAAATCTTTTTTATCTAAAGAATTAATTCTATCTCTTATTGTTTCAAAGGATTCTTGAAATAAGATTGTATTTTTATTTTTAATAATGTCTAAAAGATCCTTACAAGTTGAAGATGGACAATCTTCAAGTTCTTTCTTTATTATTTCCTTATATACTCTTAATGAGTCTGCTTGATCAATTACTTTTTCTATATCTTCAAAAGTATATTCATTTTCTTCTAAAAATGTTTCTACTGCTTTATTAGTTAATGCTGTTATTGTTGTATTTTTCTTTTGTGCTAAGTTAGAAAGACGACTACGTAAATCTTCTCTTATTCTTGTTATCACATAATTTTCTTTTTTTGGCATTTTCTTTATGATACATAGATATATCATACTTGATAGTTTATTTAAAAAGATTTCTAAAGTCTAGTTTTTAGTAATCTATTGCATTTGAGATAAATTTAATTAGTCTAGATTTTTATTAATCTTATGGATAACAGAAAATTAGGGCTAGTATTTATTGCTTTAGGAATATTTTTTTCAATAGTTCTTGCTATATTTGCATATCAAGTTAATTCTTTAGTTGAGCAATTAATGATTGAGAGTGGTGGGACTTGCATTAAAAATGGTGTTTGTGCTCATCAGCAAAACAGCTTTCCTATTTATATTGGAATTGTGCTAATTGTTGCTACATTGTCTTTAGGAGTATATCTGATATTTTTTGAAAAGGAGCAGAGAAAATTAGAAAAAGCACAAGAAAGAATTGTTGAAAGCTTGAAAGAAAGCAAGAAAGAGTTTAATGAAAAGGAAAGATTTGATATTTTACTTAAAGGGCTTAATGAAGAAGAACAGAAGATATTGAAAGCTGTTAAAGAACAGGATGGAATAATGCAATCAACTTTAAGAATAAGGACTGATATGTCTAAAACCAAACTTAGTTTAGTTCTAAAAGATATGGAAGAAAAGAATTTAATTAAAAAAGTTGAAGATGGTAAAAAAAATAAGGTTTTTTTGAGAATTTAATTA
>Ga0208958_1000600_pt1 | contig 42500 bp, 56 predicted proteins | sample RifOxyB1_FD_184032 | JGI IMG/M metagenome (GOLD analysis project Ga0208958, IMG submission 184032) | Soil microbial communities from Rifle, Colorado - Rifle Oxygen_injection B1 (SPAdes) | ecosystem: Environmental > Terrestrial > Deep subsurface > Rock core/Sediment | place: Rifle, Colorado...
AGTTATTACAGAATTTCATAAATGATTTTGAAGGACTTGATTCGGAAGTTGCACAGGAATATCAACAGTTATCGGAAGATGTAAGTATGGCAGATGTGCCAACGGCTAATGATGTATTCGATGAGATAAAAGCAAAATTTGAAGGGATGAAAGAAGATGCGAATACAAAGAAGTTATTGACTCTCGATTCCAAGATGAAAGAATGGGTTAATAAAGAAGTTAATAAAAGAGTTCGGGATATGTCCCCAGATGTTTTAATTGGTGATTTGTTTGAGAATCTTGAAAGAGGAGAGATTGTTGGCAAATCCGAAAGAGGCTTATTAAGAATGAAGGCAAAAGCTAAAACTGTTGGTGCTAGGTTAGGTTATTTAGAAGGGAGAAAAGTCGGTATCCAAATGCAAAAACAACACAAGAACGAAATAATACTAAACGAGAAAGCTAGAAAACAGATGAGGGAAGAAGTAGCAAAGATAAAAACTAATTTCACAAATGCAAAGAAGAAAGCAAAGACGATGATGCCTCAATATAAGAAGGCTGTCCTCGATGCAATAGGTGATATAGATATTAAGGGGATGACGGAGAAGACGTATCTGAAGTTGGGTGCTATGAAAGAATACTTTAATCAACATCCAGAAGATGTTAATCTTTCCGAAACAGTTAAAAAAGGACTCGAAAGAATAGAGAAGAAGAATATCAAGGATATGACTCTTGAAGAATTGAGAGCATTAGATACATCTGTTAAACACTTCATACATCTTTCTACTAGGTTTGATATTATGACTATCGCAGGGAAGGAGAGAAGTCTTGAAGCTACAAGCAATGAGATGATTAAAAGCGTTGAGGATAATGTAAAAGCAAAGAAGGTAGTTGAAGAAGAAGGGATTGTGAGTTCAAAAGAAAGAGTGACGCATAACTGGATAAAGAAAAAGAATCTAGGTCGTGCGCAAATTAGGCATATAACAAGAAATCTTGATGGGCAAAAAGACGGTGGCAAGAACCAAGAAATTATTTATGGACTTGCGGATGGTGCTACTGATACGCAATTAAATCATAAGTTTAAATATAATGACGAGATTAAAAAGATAATAAAAGAACTTGGGATAGAGAGGACATGGAGTGAATCAGGTTATTTACCCGGATATATTTCTAAAATCTATAGGACTATTACTAAAGATTCAAAGGTTGAATGGGTAAGGACTACATTACCCGATGTGGGTGTAGTTGAAATGACACGGGCTACTAGGGTGGCTATGTATATGTACACGCAAGATGAACAGGCTTCAAAGCATTTTAGCGAAGGTGGGTTTACGTTCAGAAGTAAGTTACCAGTCTTAATTAATAAGATTTATAAGTTTAGCGATAGGGATATAAGGGAATTTATTAAGTCTTTAACTCCCGAAGAAAAAGCATTAGCCGATAAACTATGGGGAGTGCTTGGCGATATAGGCAAGGAAGTTGACGGTACATTTACAAAACTGAATGGGTATGGGTTAGAACTTGTTAAAAAATATCTACCACTTAAAGTCTTCCGCAAGGGGGAAGAAGATTTATGGTTAGCCGGCAAGGTAAAAGCCAAAGATGTTTTGAGTCATTTGAATTTTCTAAAGGAAAGAGTTGATAGTAAATTGCCAATTTATATTGATGATGTATTTGATTTAACACATAAGCATATAGAACAAACTGCAAAATACGTAGGATGGGCTGAACCGATTAGGGATATGAAAGCGTTAATGTCTAGGCAGAATTACAGGGATTCTGTAACGAAAAATTACGGCATAGAGGTACTGGATGAAATGGATTTATTCGTGGAAGACATGGAATCAATGGAGTTCAAGGGTGGTGCAATGAGTAAAAAAGCGATGGCATTGGCAAGTAAGATAGCTGTTTCGTATCTTATTTCTCCTAGTGTATTTGCCGTGCAGGCAACATCATTACCTCTAGCTTCTATTTATATAGATGAAAAATATGTTAAGCAGGGCGTGATAAATCTAGCAAGAAATAGGAAGGAATCTATTGCGTATTGGAATAATAAATCTGTTCAATTACGAAGTAGGCATACTGGAGGTTACGACAAAGAGATTGCTGATGTCGTAGAGAATCTAGCTGTTGGCAAAGACTACTTCGGAGTTGAAAGTTTCGCTGTTAAGGGGATGAAACCCGTACAATGGATGGATGAGAATATCGTTTATGCTATTGCGGAAGCTGTTAAAGCAAAATATGTTGCAGAAGGTAAACCACTTGATGAAAAGATGGTGAAGGAGGCCGAGTATATTATTATCAAGACTCAAACTACTAACGAAATAAAGGATAAGGCTTCTTCATTTAGAGATACTGATGTGCTGACTAGATTGACTTCTTATTTTAGAAATCAGTTGAATAAGATGGAAATACTGGCTAGAGAGAACGCACAAGATTATATAAACGGAACTATTGGCAAAGTGAAATTTGCTAAGAATACTCTTTATCTTTTATTAGGTAGCATACTAGGTGTCACTTTTGTTAGAAGAACTATGAGAAAGTTTAGAAAATTATTTGACGAAACTCCTTCCGAGGAAATACCTTTATTGGCAGATTTAACAGGGGAGAGTTTAAAAACCGTAGCTGATATGGTTGGGATTGGCTGGCTGGTTGATTCGTCTATAGATAAACAGATAAAAGGATATTATTCTAGTGAAGGTATCAATGTACCTATTTCTGATTTTTTAAATACGATTGGCGAATCAGTCAGCAATGCTATAGGTACTGTAACAAATTATGGAGAATACTATGCGTCAGGAGAGAAAGAGGGAGAATCTAAATCTACTGATTCATTGTTGAAAGCATTGGATGGGACTATTGAGGTACTTGGGACTCTCAAATCTATTCCGTATTCAAATATAAAAAACTATGGCGCACCTATATTGAGAATATTCAAAGCGCTTGAAGAAATGAGTGTAGAGCAAATATCGGAAATGCTAGATGATGATACGGAAACAGATACAAACGTTGGTTCTATGAAACAGAAATTATTACAAATTAAAAATAAAAAATGACCCACCTCTGCGGCGAACATTCAGAAGCTATAAAGAATCTAAAAGCATTAAGCGACGAGCATAATAAATTGCTTAAAGCTATAGATAGAAAACAATGGCTTATCATACTAGGTATGGTATTACTTAGAGCGTCATACACACCAGAAGTGATTAACGAAGTGGCTAAAATGTATTCATATATTTCAAAACTAACAATATAACATGGCAAAAAAGACCTGTGCTAAAAAATCAGGCATGATGAAACAAAAAGTTAAGACAATCAGGAAGACAAACAGGAAATGGAAAGTTTAACCCAATTTATATGCAAATTCTAAGCCAGCGAGAGCCTCGATGGGCGAAAGTAAAAATAGGTGCTTCAAATCTAACAGTAGGTCGTTACGGCTGCACGATTACGTCAATGTCCATGCTAACAGACTACTTCGGGATATGGGGAAGTCCTGAACAGATTGCAGGACATAACGAGTGGTTTACAAAGGAGGGATTGGTAACATGGAAGAATCTTAGTTTGAAAGCCATGAAGTTTGAGAAGCGACTATACGGCAGGAAAGACGCTGAAATTATGGCTTCAGTAGAAGACCCAGACAAAGCTGTAATCTTAGAGGTAGACCATTCGCATTGGGTAGTCTGCCTGGGTAGGAATATATTTGGCAAGTATAAGATTGCAGACCCGTGGGATGGAAAGAAAAAGCTAATTACAGCTTATGGAGAAATCACAGGTTCAGCACATTTTATCAGGCGTAAGTAATTCATAACCCTCAATAACATGAATTTCGTAATCAAAACCATGAAGGAGTACAAGGCAACGATAGCGTATTTCAAGAAGGAATACCCTGATACTTATGCTGTTGTAAGCTCAATCGCAAAATCAGTATCAGCAGGGTTGGTACTTATTTTATGCGGATATATAGCAAACCCTGAATCGTTCAAGGTCGTATCAATATCGGCACTTGGGTTCACCTTGCTTAGACTCATAGCAACATCTGTTGCATATCAACTAAGTAAGCCAAACACAGAAGTAAAAACTTCAAAAATATAGCCACCTATGTAAAAGTAGCGATGGCCAGAAGACTCCCTACGGGGAGTTTTCTATTTCTCAATAGGCAAGGGCTTGGAAGCTATCGATAAGTTTCTTTCTAGGTCGAGTCTACTACAAATTCTTTCCATTAGGATATTCATACCTGTCAAAATAAATGGATTTGCTTTTTTATATTCTTGCGTTAATCTTATGTGTAATTCTATGAGGTCTTTGTCAGTCATATAAATAGTTTTTCATTATAATCATGCAGTCTTTTGTTTATAATCTCAATGTACTCTGGTTCTTTTTCTATAAGGATGTAGTTTCTGTTTAAGTTCTTACAAGCCACGCCTGTCGTCCCGCTACCAGCACAGTTATCTAAAACCAAATCTCCTTCGTTGGTGTAGGTTTTTATAAGATATTCAAATAGGGCTACTGGTTTTTGGGTTGGGTGTAATTTTTCTTTATCTTCTTTTATGTCAGTTAGTGTTTGTTTTGGGTAGCCAGTAAATTCTTGTATGTATTCTTTTCCTTCAGTCCTTAAACTACCTTTATTTTTACTATCGACTATACTTGTTCTTAAACTTTCACCACCAACACTTTTACCATTTTTACATTTCTTGTCTATTCTAATCAAGTCTTGTGGAAAATAATTTGTTCGTTCTTTTGAGAAAACCAAAACATCTTCGTAATTTCTAAGAGGTTGTTTTTTTGCATTTGCAAATCCCGTTATTCTATTCTTAACCCAAACCCACTCATACTTAAACATCTTTATATTACTCATCACTAAAGCACTGGTAAAAGGTTGTGAAGCCGTTAAAACGATCGCCCCATTATCCTTTATAATTCTTTTGTATTGTTCCCATAGTGGCTCAAAAGGAATGACGGTGTCCCATTTACAAGCAGTCGTTCCGTAAGGCAAATCTGCTAAAATCATATCAATACTCTTATTAGGTATATCTTTCATTACTTCTAAACAATCTCCTTGTATTACCTTATCAGTCATGCGGTTGTTGTTTTAGTATTTCTTCTACAAAGGCGATTGCTTCATCAGCACCGTAACATACCTTTGCCTCGACATTCGGTATCTTCTGTAAGGCTTCAAGCCATTGTTTTTGTGCTTCGGATATGTTCGAGCCTTTCTTCCGCTTCATCTCTATAAACACAAGCCCTTGTGGGAGTATTATCATGTAATCAGGAACGCCACCACTCACACCCATTTTCTTGTTTATTGAGCGTATTCCCCACGAATAAGACTCCTGAGCTAGGTGGTTAAACATAAAGCCTTTATTTCTGCACCAATCGGCGAATACATAACATTCCTCTCTCTCTAACGGTGTATCGTTTAATTTCGACATAGTTTTGACGCATAGTTATTAAATGAATAAACGCTCATATCATTACCTTCTCGAATCTTTGCTCGTTCGGCTTGCGTTAAACAAGTGGAAGCCTTGACTAGATGGTTGCCTCGTCTAATCCAAATCCCATCATCAAGACAATGCGGATTCGCTTTGACGTAATCTATATAGTTTTTTACCTTAGCCTGTGCTCGCTTGAAGGCACTATTTTGCTTCAAACGTTGGTGATCGTTTATCATTTTGTTTTTATTTAGGAATACTTTGGAATGAACTTAATTGCTTCAACATATTCAATCTCATCGAAGTTCCGTTCACAGAGCCAGAAGTAACCATCCTTGCCGAAATCAATACCATGCGAATTTACAAACTCCAACGTGCTACCCATGCCTAGTCCGTACACAGCATGACCATCAATTCGCTTCGTATCTTTTGGTGGCTGATACACTCCCCACTCATCAATACGATTGCGGAATCCTCCTTGTCTTATTTTAATGCCGTAAATTAGAGCGTAGCCTGCGCTGTAAGCGTCATGTAGAGCAGAGGTGGATAACTTAGCCTTCTTGCTTCGTAACGCTCTGTGGACAGTCTTATGCTCGGCAATTTTGTAGCCACAGAATGACTCTCTCGACATGTAATATACTAGCTCGGGGAGTTTGATTACTTGTTTACCAGTTCTACCCTTTGAGGCGAGAGCTTTCTTTGCATACTGTTCAATCTCGGAATCGGTAGGAATCACGTTGTACTTATCTTGCAAAGCGTAAGCGATTGCATACAGATAGCAGATTGGAGATTGCTGTTTATAGATTTTTGTTATCATGTTTTTGTTAATAGACAATACATCCTACAAGAAGAGAAAAAAACCTATGGCTATCCTACGGCAACAGGCTAACAAAATCACTCTTCTTGTAGGTTGCGTTATCTATTATCATGTTTGTTTTATTACAGTTAGAGTTCAGGATGTTCATTATGGATATGGAGCGCCAATAATATACCAACCACAACAAGCCCTATTATATATCCGATTGCTAAAGCTAATTTTATATAATCCATGTTTGTTTTATTACGGGATAACTGTTTCATACAACTGTCGAAAAGTCAAGGTCGCAATACGCTCCTGCTTGTTCGAAAGTGAATTTCATATCAGAATAGTTTGGTTGGTAGGCTTTTAATTCTTTCTTCACAAATCTTTACATACTGTGGTTCTTTTTCTATTAAGATAAAATTTCTATTGAGGTTTTTACACGCTACTCCTGTCGTTCCGCTACCCGCACAGTTATCTAAAACTAAATCTCCTTCGTTGGTGTAGGTTTTGATAAGATATTCAAAGAGTGCTACTGGTTTTTGGGTGGGGTGTAATCCATTTTGCTTATTGAAAGTTAGGATACTTTTGGGATACTTAAAGTCAGATGTATATTGTTTGGATATTGTGTTTTTTCTTGCGTATAACTCACTGTCTTTGCCTTTTTTGTATTTTATTATCTTTTCTCTTTTTTCTAATTGAGGGTTAAACTTCATGTTCCTTTTACTACAATTTGCCGTTGCACCACTAGAAAATATACAAATATCTTCGTGAGAAATCATTGGTTTAATTTTAGCCGTAAGAAAGTTTCCTGCCTTGACTTTATTCCAAACTAGACAATACTTAAACATCTTGATGTTACTCATCACTAAAGCACTAGTAAAAGGCTGTGAAGCGGTTAAAACTATCGCACCATTATCTTTGATAATTCTCTTGTATTGCTCCCATAATGGCTCAAAAGGTATTATGGTATCCCACTTACACGCAGTAGTCCCATAAGGTAAGTCACAAAGTATCATATCTATACTTTTGTCAGGTATTTCCTTCATTACTTCTAAACAATCTCCGCAATATATTTTGTTTAATTCGAACATAAATTGTTAAAAATTAAGCGTTAATAGGGGTGAATTTCATAGGGTTATTTATTATCAATAGCATTTTGCTGGTATTCCTTTTCTTCTTCCGATAAATACTTATGTCTTACCATATATCTTTCTATTTCGTTTTCGTAGAATGTTTTAATTTTATTATCCATACGGCTATATATTTCATAAGTTGGTTCGTCTTTACCTTTAGAAGGAAGCCAACTTTTAACAACCACTCCTATGTTTTCGCCTTCTATGATTACGATGTCGCCGAATGTAAATTTCATTGTAGTATTTTAGTTAAAAATTAAGCGTTAATTGGTTGAGCAATACAGCACATTACAGCCTGAGCCTTACTTCCGACTCCGTGTTTTACATTACTTAATACGAACTGTCCTCTTGTGTCTACTATCAGGTCGCCAATCAAACACATTTCACTCTCCTCTCGGACTCGTCTGTATGCCGTGGCTTGGTCTAGGACTATCTCTTGTTGTCGCTGGCATTGTGGAAGTGTGTTCATTTTGTTGTTGGGTTATACCGAACATTTTATAGATAATACCTCATATTTTATGCGTTTATCTTGGTTTTCCTTATTCAACTTAACTTCAAAATCTTTTTTCCTTTTTGAGGTTAGCCATCCCATGTGATTTTCACTCTCGAAAGATATTGTCTGCTTTGAAATTATCATCTCGCATTCATGCCCCTCGATAGACGACAGAAGTGGAGATAATTCATTATTTATTGTTTGTATATCTATTTCGATTTTCTTCTTCATAGCTTTTATTGTTATTGAATCCTTGTAACGAGCGGATAATCGACCTCAACTGTTACGGAGTGGTTACCGTTATACTCATTAGTCAACTATCCCCGCAAATCGAGCGTCAAATTGTGAAAGAGCTATAATTTCATCAATTCTTCATCTATCAATTCAAGCCTTTTATTCACAACACAAAGCCTAGATATAGTAGCATCAAGTGCTGGTTGAGGTTGGCTACCATCTGATTCCTTTGGCATAACGGGGAATAGCCTATCTTCGATTCTACTAACATACTTCTCGATTGCCTCTAATACTGAATGTACTGTCGGTTTTTCACAAACCTTTGTTGGTTCCATACGATTTTAAGTTAAGAAATAAGTTTATCTGCTTCTGCTTTGAGTTCGGCTATCTTCTTTAGAATTTCAGCCTTGCGAGTTGCGTTCTCGTTGTTCGCCTTTATTCCTGTATGCCATTCAAACAATTCGGCATTAAACTCGGGTAGGCTTCTGATGTAATCTATCAATTCTTGTGGCATACCTTCCCATATATTCTCTTTCTTTTTTATGTCGCTTGCGTCAACCTTGCTCCATTCCGAGCCAGCCTTAAGATATAACTCAAAAGCGTTATTGGCTCTTGGCTTCCAGTCACCTTGTTTATCATAGATACTACTTAAGACTTCGCTGAATCTATCTTCCGAAACTTCAACACCGAATATAGTCGGCTTATCTTCTTTTTTAGGAGCAAATATAGCCTTGTAAACTCCTTTAGATTCTTTCACGCCATAGCTGTAGGACACGCCATCGCTGTAGGACACGCCATCGCTGTAGGACACGCCATTGCTGGAGTACACGCCATCGCTGGAGGACACGCCATAGCTGGAGGACACGCCATCGCCGTAGGACACGCCATCCGAGGAGGACACGCCATTCGAGTAGTACACGCCATTCGAGTTTTTAATTGAGTCTGTCATATTATTTTGTTAAATTATAGTTTTTCATGTTTTATTTTGATTAGTAGAATATTCTTTGTACTACATAGACGGTGATTACTACAATCCCTAGAAAACATAACGCTTGTGCTATTTCGTTGTCTATTTTCATCTTATAAAGTTTTAAGAAATTGTTTGAGGTTTTTCTCTGAAAACACAACTACCTCCTCTAATGTTTTATTTTTCCGCACATCGAATCTCTGTATATACCTTCGGTTCTCCTCTTTTTCAACCCACTCCTGTATACGCTTGATCGTGTCGGACTTGCCTGCTTTAAATCCCACACCGTAAAAGTCTTCTATCTCTATACTATATCCAATTGGTTCTAAACCATTACAGGTAACAGTTACGCCACCTGAACATATCTTCTTTGCCGTGAGTTTCTTTTTACTTTTCGAAGTAGCTTTTTTCATTTTAGGTTTTTTAAATAGTCCTGAATCCAATCTCTGTGAATCTTCCAGCGTGGCATATCGCCTGAAGAAGTGTTTATCGCTCGTAGTTGCGTTCTTGTACCGTCAACATTCAATCTGCCAACCTTGATTAGCTTCCTGATGTTGTCGATTCCAAGAGGTATGAAGCCCATGTCGTGTACTTCGTTTGGTGTGTACCATTCTTTCTCGAATTTCATATTATTATTGTTAAGTTTTAGAAAGGAAGCGAGTCTACTGTGATTTGCGTATGCGTTTCTACTGGCTTCATTATTTGCTTTGCGCTTAATTCTCCAATCTTTAACTCATGCTTCTTTACAACCGCAATTAGCTTCTCTACTGTTTCTTTAAGCAAATCAAGTTCACTCAATGGTCTGAATTTCTTATACATTTTTCCGTTGTATTCCTCCTCGTAGATTTCAATATCTACCTCGTCGCCTTCTAGCCATGTTGCCGTGACTTTATTTCCAAATCCATTTAAGTATTCGTTTCCTGTCGCTTCGGTTTTGATTGAGCAGGTCGTGTACTGTTTCCCTGCCTTGCTAGTCTTCTGTTCATTCTTTACGAACGTGAGTTTTGCCTTCATGTTTTATAGTTAAGATTTTTTAGAATAACCTGCTGTTAATTCGTGGATTCTTTTAAGCTCCGCTTCTGTATATCCGATAGTTGTTCCTTCCTTCTTAATGAGATAATCTTTCCATGCGCTGTACTGTATATTCCAATCGCCGATCACCGCTCTGTTAGCTCGTGCGTTGGCAATCTTTGACTTCGGTACAGCTTTCCAGTCTAGCGTTTCAATATCGTATTTGTACTTAAAGTCTGAAGCTGGCTCAATGTCTTTCGATATATAGTTATCGTATATATCCTTGTAGCGGTTCATAGTGTCCATTAAATCAAATTCGATTCCGTAGCATTTAAACTTTGTACCTTCTCTTGTAAGTTCAAACTGGTATATCCCGTCAATTACGAAAGCGTCTTTAAAATGGACATAAAACAGGATTCCTTTCTTTGCTTTAATCGAAGCCATGTAAAAAGCAAGTTGCTTTAAGTAGGAGGTTTTTGGATTGCAATTTTCAAGGTCTTTCTTCTGATAATCTCCAAAACTCGTTTTTATCTCAATCGGGACTTGCTCGCCTTCTATGTCTAGGAGGCCGTCCATATATCCTGTAACTTTAATGCCGTTCCAATCAATATCGACACGGTGTTGGTCGCCGTCTTTTGGTTCAACTAATATGCCCATTCGCTTAAAGGTATCAATTACACGCTTTTCTACCATTGTGCGGACTTCTAATCCGAATTTGGTATGCGGTGTCATTGGATTAGAGCGAGGCAATCCTTTCCATTCGGCGTATATCTCAAACTTATCCTTCTCCGAATCAGTTGCCCAAAAGCTATTCTTCTGGTGCGATTCTTTACGCTCCTCAAGTAGCTGTTTCTGTATTTCAGTAACTAAGTTTTTCATTATATAAGTTTTAGAATTCCTTTCTTTGTATCAGCAGAACAGTATCGCCAGTCGATCGATTCCTCTCGAATCTTCTTATATTGGCTTTCTTTGACTGGTACCATACCGACATGCAGCGTGGCATAATCCCCATATCTTTTCAGTACGCATAGCCAGAAGTCTTGATTGCCTTTTCGGTACTTAACAAACTCAAATCCGTCATTCCTCATTCTGAATAATATATCGCCGTATCTTGGTATTCGCATGTCGAGAAACTTGAAGGCGGGCACGAATCTACCTTTTAAGAGCAATGCTTCAATTCGCTGGCGTTGTGAAGGTTTTTTCATTTTGTTTTTTTGTTAGTTTCTTGTTGGTCTATCTTTTGGTGTTGCCTGATTAAAATATAAGAGGTATCAAGTTCCGAAATTTCTTCTTCTGTTGCCTCCCTTAGTTTAGAATACATGGCCGCAGTCGTTACAAATTACAATATCAGCGTCAGTAATAGTTCCGTCTTCGTCTTCGTAGAAATCAGACTTGTAATAAAGGTCGGTCGAACCGCATACGTCACACTCTGGCTCTTCGATCTGTTTGAAGCGCATGTGTAGCTCGTCTAGCTTTGGGGTTGTTGTCACCTTGTCGAGTAGGCTTTGCATGTTGTTGTTTTGTTAGAAGTTGAAAACATATCTTCCGTTAAAGAAATCACTGCAATCTTTTTCTAAATCTTCTAATGCTCGTTGAGATTTTTTTATATTATGCTCAATGTCTGTTTTCCTATCGCCTAGCCATATTTTTTTAGCCATATCTCGTATCTCCTCGTAAGGTCTTAAAGATAATCCCCAGCGAGCTAATAGGTATTTCGGAGAAGAATAACTGTCGGTCAATACGCCTACTACTATCGGGTCTATATCCTCTTTGTTTTCAGACCAGATTTCCACTTTGTTGAAAAACTTTCTATTTTGTACTTCCGTCAAAAGACGCATTACCTGAATTGGCACAACTCCTTTGTACTGCCTTACTTCTGTTTTATTTGGGCAATAAGTTTCCCATGTATTGACTTCTGCACTATTTAATTCAGGGAATGGAATAATGCCCTTGCTTACATCCATTTCGAGCGAAGCGGCTTTTTGCTTATACTCTTCAATGTCTTCGGTATAAGTCGGCGACAGAATGTCTATCAAGTCGAATGTTTCGAGTTCTAATTCTCTCTTGTTGAGAACCTTGTTGAGCAATCCGTTTTGGATTTTCATGTTGTCTTTTGTTAGGGAGTATTTTGCTTGGATAAGTTGTTTGTTTTAGGCTTCTGTTATCGAACGGGTCGAAAGTTGAAGCGTTCTGTCTTATCTGCCTACCATATTACACGCAAATTGTTAAATAAGCAAGTGCAAGTTATTAAGTAAGTATTGTTATATTGTAGAATTATTTTGTTTTGTTTCTTTTGATTCATGTTTATACCAGTTGACGCGCATTTCAATCGCTTTCAAAATCTTCTCAAGTGCCAAGCAAGTCTGATGCGTTCTTTCGACTTCCGCTTCCTTCTTCATTTCGTCTACTAGTTGGTCAACAGTCGCCCAATCCGCTTTCAATTCAAGTTTGTTTAATACTAATTTCTTCCCTTCTTTATTCATTCCTTTTGCAAATTCCAGCATTTTAAGAGTCCTCCCACGCTTTCTAGCACAATAGGCGACAATATGGCTGTCTTTTGCGTTCCCTAGCTCTAGGCGTAGGTAGGCGAGTGTTTGGCTGATTCTTTCGTACAAGTCTACTAAAAGACCGATTTGCATATCTTTGTTTCCGATTCTTGCGTATTCGTCTATGAGTTGTTGGGCTTGGGTCATAATTGTTTTTGTTTAATTTTTTCGTATCTTTTTGGGTCTAACTTTATGAGTCCTGAATGTATGTCGTGATGGCAGAAGGCGCAAACGCATATTCCATTATCAGGGTCTTGTGCTAGGTCTATCCTCGCACCGCGAGTGAGTAAATGATGCGAACATAAAGTCTGTCTATCGCCGTATCTTCCGCAAACCTCACAATGCCACTTCGCTCTTGTGCAAACTTCTTCGTGTAATTTTTTAAGATTTTGTTTTGCCATATCGTCTTCCAATATACACGGAACCATGCCACAGTCAAGTGTAATTTATTTAATAACTTACCATTGACAACGGCTATACCCCCGTGTTATGATACTGTTGGTTTTAAAATTTAACAAAACAAAAAAATGAAAAACCAAATGTTTCCAAACAACAAGTCCGACTGGGTGCTGTTTGTAATCCTACTCGCAGGAGTAACACTAGCCTGTTGCGTAATGGTCAAAATGTTATGGATAGCTGATATTTTCTAAAACAAAAACTATGACAAAAACAGACAAGCTACAGGCGGGGGCAATCATTGCAATCTGGGTCTTGGTAATGTTGGTCAATCTATTTTTATTTATTAAGTAAAAACAAAATGAAAAAAACTACAATCGCAACAATCAGCGTTTTCGCATTTATAGGGCTTCTGGCGTGCTTTGTGGCATTGAGCGGTGTTACCTATGCGGAAGACACTACAAAGTGCCAACAGGGCGATGAAACAGCGTGTTACGGCGAAGCTACAAGTAGGGCGCAGGCCGTTTACGATGACGCAGAAATGGAATATATCATGGCGAAGGCTACTTATGAGCAAGCTCTCGCAACTTACGAAGAGGCAACTAGTAATCTTGCATGGAACAAATACAAGGATTTGAAAGACGGCGGTTATCCTGATGCCACAAGATTACAAGAGTTAGGAGTGAAAGCTGGTATAGTTTTTTAGATGAACCTGTAGCAAGTTCTAAAACTGCAAGTGAATTAGATTGGTTTGAGGATATGTTCCTACTCCCCAAGGAAGCCTATGTTGAAAATCATCCAGAAGAATACTGTTATAAAAAGGACGTAGACGAGGATCAGAATCAATATGTAAGATACGCCTCTATGATAAGTAGCAACGACCTCGATTTCCTTTCAACCCTCGAAGCTGAAAATGGGTTATGGACTTCCGATAGGGTTGGAATAACTGGAGATATTGGATTTTGCCAATTCTCGCCATATTATCATCCTGATACAGTAAATGATGATAGATTCTATACAGACCCATACTGGCAACTCGACCAATGCTGGGAGCATTATCAGGGAGGTACTAGGTTTTACGGATATGATAATCGCAACAATGTTAAAGATAGATTTATCTGTCCGACATAGACGAAACTTTTAAATTCAGATTATAACCAAATCAATATGAAAACAGCTATTCTGATCGCGGAAGGGGTAAAACAAATTATGCTCACGCCAGAAAATAATGCAGAAACTGAGGCACTCAGCTATATTTCACCTAAGGATGATATCCACACGGTAGTAATAAAAAAAGGACAGTTTGACGACGAAGACCATGTTTTTGGTGCAGATGTTTATTTGTGCAATGGTGGATACTACAGGGCGGAAAGAAAAAAGGATTCAGTTATGTTTGTTATAACTCCAAAAACTGAAAAAGAAGTTTGACTTTTCCCCTCACTCGTGTATGCTTCTGTTGTTAAAGCCCATCAAGCACGCAGAGATATACTCACTATATCGATCTCCAAAGCCTATTCACCGCAAGTCTTGATGGACTCCTAGCAATAGGATGTTGGTGGATAGGCTCTGAAGGTTTAACCCATCAAGCATATGAAAAAGTATTCTGAAAAACTAAAAGACCCAAGATGGCAAAAGATTCGGCTTAAAGTTCTTGAGCGTGACGAATGGGCATGCGTAAATTGCGGGGAAGATAAATCAATGCTGGCTGTCCATCATAAAATTTATAAAAACGGTAAAAACCCGTGGGATTATAAACTGACCGACCTTATTACTTTATGCGATGAGTGCCATCGAGAACAGTCAGAGTCTATGGATAACGATTATGCTTTTTTAATTGAAGACCTTAAAACCATTGGATTCTTATATGGGGATATAGATTCTTTAAGAAATGGGATATATAATTCAACACTATATAAAGGCTCGAGGGATTTCCATCCAGCCTTCCCAGCCGCTATTGGAAGTGCCTTTGAAATAGAAGAAATACAGCAGGGATTACTTAAATTATATTTCGACCATTTAAAAAAGAAATATGATAATTGAAAACGGTTGCATTTTTATTGCACGCCAAATACAAATAAGTGAAATATGGGAAAAGCCTGCCGAATGGCTGAAGGTTTGGATTTATGTCTTACAGGAAGTCAACCATGCAGATAATAAATTATTCAAACGAGGTGAGAATCTTTTTAATTATAATGATATGGTTCGGGACTGCCGTGTAAAATATAATTCTATCGCTAAATTTATAAAATGGGCAAAATTGGCTAGACTCGTGGCGACACAAAAGACGACACGCGGAGTAGTCATATTTGTGCTTAACTACGACAAATATCAGACTTTGAATAATTACAAAGGCGATACAAAAAGCGATACGAGTGGCAAAATAGAAGCGAAACAGAAGCGAAATAGAGGCGATACTATAAACAAGAATGATATAAACAATATGAATGAAAAGAATAAGAGAATGTCCGAAACGGACTTTGATAGCTTTTGGAGTGAATACCCAAGAAAAGAAAGTAAGCAAGAATCCCTTAAGAGGTTCTTGAAACTGGATAAAGAACTCATGCCCGTCATTCTCGAAGCCGTAAAGAGGCAAAAAGCTTCCGCGCAATGGCAAGAACCTAAATACATACCACACCCGTCAAAATGGCTTAATCAGGCTAGGTGGGAAGATCAGCCCGTGCTTGACCCACGAGCTAGACTACCAGACGAGAAGTGGGGCGCATGGCAGTTGCGACTCTCGAAACTAGATAGCCAAAATTAAAAAGATGGAAAAACAAATATACAATTCGGAAGCTGAAAAAGCCTTGATAGGTTGCATTTTTTCAGACCCGTCAATACTTGAAATGATAAACTTGGATAAAGAAGATTTTTATCTTGAGCCGTACAGGATAATTTACGGGTGTATGAAGTATCTGAAAGGCAAAGGGATAACGCCAGACTTATTAACCGTTGACAGTGAACTAAAGAAAGCAAAAAGAATTGATAAGGTTGGTGGTTCGTATGTTCTAGCGGAGGCTCACGATTCCGTTATTAGCGTTGGGCATTTTGAATCTTATGTTGTATTGATTAAGGAGGCGTCAAACAGGAGGAAATTAGCTGAATCACTAGGGTCTATCGAGAAAATGATTGAAGGCGAATGTTCTTCCGCTGATTTACAGATTGCTTTAACGGAATTGGCAAAAAATATAAGTCCAGTCGGTAAAAAGCCAGAAGGGGATATAAATTCAAGCAACATGGAAGGAGAAATTGACGCACTTTTAGCCACTAGAACGGATTACACTTGGGGTACTCCTGCACTTGATAGAGATTTCTCGCCATTAAGCACTTCCAAGTATGTAATTCTTGCAGGTGAAACGGGAGTCGGTAAGACAACCTTCGCTCTACATTTCGCAATCGAAAACGCAAAACTTAATCATAAGGTTTTGTATCTGTCACTTGAAATGACGAATCAGGCTTTGCTTATCCGTTACGCAAGGGCAAGACTTGGTATAACAAAGACCAAATGGAAGGCTAAAGATTACAGTAAGGAAGAAATCAAGAAAATAATAAGCGACTTGCCAAGCAATCTTGTTTTCAAGGAAATAAAACTAGACGGGGAAAGTGTTGATTTGGAATGGATATCGGAGGTTATAACAAATGGCGATTACGACATGGTTTTTATAGATAATTTTGGATTTATAGAATCGCAAGGCAAAGACGAAAACGATAAATTCAAAACCATATCAAGAAGAATTGTTGAAATAGTTAAACGCAAGCCCGTTATAATCGTGGCACTTCACCACTTCCGCAAGGGAGGAGAAAGAGAATCTAAAATCAGGAATATCAATGCGCTTATGGGTACGGCAAAACTAGCACACGACATTGATTTCTGCGTACAGGTGTTGAGAGATATGAGTTTGGACAAGGATAGTAGTGACGCTGACCGTTCCGAATTATCTGTTGCGTTACAAAAAGACAGGGATTGGGGAGAGTTTGTTTGCAACCCTGTTTTCTTCAAGAAAGGTAAATTTTATGATATATTTTAAACATGGAAGAAATAATTTACATCGAGAATGAGTACGGGCAACTGGGCTATATAGACCCAGAAACAGGAGAAGAAATGTGGATTTAATTTCGCAAAAAGAAGATTTATAAAAACTTAAACCATGTACTGCCATATCTGCCAGCAATTAGGAAGACAAGAAGAGGCTACCGAGATTGAGCCGAACGTATATCGCTGTTCGGTTTGCGGGACTGTTTGGATTTTGTCTTTTTAATTCTCTTGACTTTTTTTGTTACCTGTGGTAAGAAAGGAGCGTACAAGGACAAATGTAAGTTTTGAAGGCTGTATTATCTAGGTGGAGAAGGGAGAGAAATCCCGTCCTTGTACACCTGCACCTAGAGAATATAGCCTTTGAATTGTATCTCAAAGCTCCTACGGGACTACGCAGAGAGATACGCACAAACAGCTTTCAGGGGTAGGATGAATAATCCGTTTAGCAATTTTCCTCTGAACAGCGATTGACAATTAGATATGATTAAAATTGTCCACGATTAACTCACAAGAGACTGCCGTCCTAGACATGAGGTAGACAAGTGGAAAATAAAGTCAATACTGCAATGGCAGGTATTAAGGGAGTAGCCGTGAGTTGGCTCTTACTTGAGGTTAGTACCTCCAAAGAAATAATAAGCCTCCAACAGCTTTAATACCGACAGAGAATGACTTATCCCTGTAACGCTAGACCGTGGGGGGAATGAAGTACGCTTGCGAAACTGTAACCAAAACACAACTTCATGCGGTTAGTTAATATCCCAAGAAAATTCAGAAATAAATTACATGGCAAAAGAGTTCGTGGTACTTTTTATATAAAAGGACGGTCTGGTAAAAGAAGTAAGGGGCGTTTTTCTACCTGTTGGGAACCTCCTTCAAAATGCACAACTAAAATTGATTATGATCTATATATCCAATCACCTAAATGGCAAGAAGTTCGCAAAAGACTATCCAAAAGAAAAAAGAAAGGCTGTCATTGCTGTAAGCGTAAGGGTAGTTTAGACCTACACCATGTAACTTACGACAGGCTTGGTAAAGAATTGGATTCCGATTTGGTTTGGTGTTGCCGTCAATGTCATGAGTAAATACATAAAACAAGATACGAAAAAAGAATATCCATAAGACAAGCAACAAAAGAGGTGAAGGAATGGTTTGCGGTAAACTCTTCTTGACTTTCTTCCGCTAAAGTGCTAAAGAAATTACAGAAAGTAATTTTGCAGATATGGTTTTCGTAAAAGGTGAAGTCACAAATCCAATTGGAAGGGAGAAAGGCTCGAAAAATAATAAAACTGTTGAATGGGAGATTTTCCGTGAATGGTTTCTTGATACTGGTATTTTCAGATTAAGACAGGAAATGGAAAAGCTCGAAGGTAAAGACTTGGTTTACACTGTTAAGGATTTGCTCGAGTATTTCCAGCCTAAACTTGCACGCAACGAAAACAAAAACGAAATGTCAGGAGAGGTAAAGATTTCGTGGGATAAAAACTAAAAATGCAAATCAAGATTCCTTTTAAGCCTAGAGATTATCAGCAGGGTGTAGTTGATTATATTATATCAGGAGGGACAAGGGCTTTTTTGTTGTGGCATAGACGATCAGGAAAAGATTTGTTGTTGTGGAATTTAATGTTCAGAATGGCAATCCAAAAAAAAGGGTTGTACTACTATTTCCTTCCGCAATACACTGCTGCTAAAAAGATAATTTGGGACGGTATCACCATAGACGGCATGAGGTTTATTGATTACATACCAAAAGAAATGGTGGTAAATCGGAATGAAACAGAATTGAAACTCAACCTCACTAACGGGAGTATAATACAACTAATCGGGACTGATAATTACGATTCCATCCGCGGTACAAACCCTATTGGTTGCGTATTCAGCGAGTACGCATATCAAAATCCACAGGCTTGGGAAGTAGTCAAACCTATTCTCAAAGTTAATAAAGGTTTCGCAATCTTCAACACAACTCCTAACGGGAAGAATCATGCCTATGAGATTTACGAAATGGCAAAGAATAATCCGGAATGGTTCACGCAAAAGCTGACAATCAACGACACAAACATTTTAACAGATAAGGATATTCAAGAGGAACGATTAGAAGGCATGAGCGAAGAAATGATACAGCAGGAGTATTTTTGCAGTTTCGATATTGGAACACTTGGCTCAATCTATAACGATCAGTTACAAGAGGCAATCAAGCAGAACAGAGTTTGTGCCGTTCCGTATGATAAACTGCTAGAGGTTGACGTTATTCTCGATTTAGGACGCACAGATTCAACGGCAATCTGTTTTAGACAGGAGTTAGGGCAAGAGGTGCGATTTATAGATTATGAAGAAGGCAACTTGAAAGCTGTTGAGTATTATGTTGAGCTGTTACAGAAGAAGCCTTACAGATACGGGACAATGTATTTACCTCACGACGCATTTCATAAACGCATGGAGGCGCAGAAAAGCATAGCCGAACAGTTTGAAACAGCAGGCTTCAGAGTCGAGAAGGTTGAGGAACACAGCATTGAAAACGGAATACAGGAGGTCAGACGAGTATTCCCACGATTCTGGCTCGACAAGGAGAAATGCAAACAACTGATAAAAGCTCTTGAGAATTACCACAGAGAGTACGATAGGGATAAGAAATGTTTTAAACAGAGTCCTTTACACGATTGGAGTTCTCATGCTTGCGATTCCGTAAGGTATACAGCTTTAACAGTCGATAGAAACAAGCCAACGCCTAAAGAAGAATCATACAACAGATACAATAGCGAGTTCGATAGGTTTGCAGGAGTTTGAATTGACTTTTTTTCTGATTTGTGCTACTCATTCAGATGATTCCAATATAACAAGAACTTATGCGTGACCTTAAATATCCATCGGTAAGTGCTGTTGATTATTCAGAAGACGAGGTGAAGTACAGGGGTTATTTGATAGACAGACTGGAGAGGTCGAAGGCAAGCCGTGAGAAGAATTATACGGAGTTTGATGAGATGTCTTACACCGATTATTTTGAGAGCAATGCGAAGGCGGGCAACAGTTATATCAGACCGAAGAACAACGCAGAGGATGTTAGAGTGGTAACGGGGAAGACGAAGGAGAAGGTTGACGCTTTTGTAAGTGCTTTGTTGAATTACAATTTTGAGCCGAATGTACGGGCTTATGATGCGGAGAACAGAGAGTTTGCGAAAGTGGCAAGTGCGTTTGAAGCTTTGATATACAAGAGCAGGGAGCTTGAGTTACCAGACTACGAAACGAAGAAGCCGTTATACTACAGGGAGGCAACGGTGCAGGGTACAGCGATAATTGAAGATGCGATGATTGAGATTACCGAGATTGAAAAGGAGCTAATTGGCACGGACTGGACAGGGGCAAGTCAGATGAAGAAGACATGGAAAGAGAAGCCGAATCCAAAGATTACGAAGATATTAAATAGTAATCTGATAAGCGGGTTAAATTTCTTTCCTGGGAATATACATGACTTTTTCATGCACTCCCAACCTTTTGTATTTACCAGAGAGATAATAACTTACGAACAGGCTGGGAGTATGTTTAGTGGATGGAAACGATTTGCGAATGTTGGCGCATTGGTTAACAGATTGACAAGCCATATTGCAACAGGGAATGTGAAATATAACGATTGGAGTTTGGAAGAGCACGAGGAGGGTTTTGTTGAGTACATCAAGTATTTTGATAAGCCGAACAACGAATTTCAGATTATCTTGAATGGGGTGATGATGTTACCAGTTGGATTTCCATTGAGTGCATTGACTGGTGTTTGTGAGTACCCGATTGTTAAACTTGATATACAACCGATCGGAAGACACTTCTTTTACAGCAGAAGCTTGGTTGCGGATTGCAAGACCGACCAGAGTTTGTTGGATGAGTTCTACAGAATGTCGATTGTGAAGACGAGGAAGAGTATCAAGCCACCGATGGCGAACAACACTAGGAAACATCTCACGGATAGGATATTTGAGAGTGGCAGGATTACAGATGATATTGACCCGACAAAGTTGAGCGAGATTGGAACGAATCAGGGTGTTACAAGTTCCGAGTTTAATATGCTACAGTTCATACAGGATGTAATTGATAAGAAGAGCGTTTCGCCTGTATTCGAGGGGAATAGCCCTTCAGGTGCGCAGACAGCAACGGAAATAGTAGAGTTGAAGAAACAGTCGATTCAGAAGTTGGGAGGCGTTATATGGGGTGTAATCAACTTTGAGGAGAGCTTGGCATGGTTGAGATTGATGCTGATTTTAGAGTATTGGACTAAGACGGAGGATACGAAGGTTGATGAGAGCAGAGGGACTTTGAAAGCTATGTACAAGAGGTTCGAGGTTGAGGATGATATGGGAGACGGACAGAGCGGGACTCGTATGATTGAGTTTACGGAGGACATGTTGCCAGAAGAACAGTTGAGCGCGAAGGCTAGATTGTATAAGAAACGCCAAAAGAGGAATGTTAAGATTACACAGTTGAAACCTTCAGAGCTTAGAAATGCGAAGTTGAATTGGCAGATTACGATTACACCAACGGAGCGAGATAAGGATGCGCTTGATAAGGCAATGTTTATAGATTCGATTGCTAGAGGGAAACAGTTGTTCCCAAATGCAGGTTGGAACGACCAGTACTTACAAGAGCAGTACGCAATCAAGGCGGGATTAGACCCGGAGAAAGCGTTTATTAGTCCGGAAGAGCAACAACAGAAGCAGGAGCAGATGATGGCAATGATGCAACAACAGCAGATGCAGGGTGGTATGCAAGGTCAGCAAAGACAAGCAGGGCAGGCACAACGCGCTGGAGTGTCAGGGCAGGCACAACAGGCTGTTCGGGGCAGACAGGCGAGGGCAGGTTCTCAAATGAAACCTAGCCTTAATCGTTTAGCAAATGCGTAAAATCTTGGTGTATCTGTTAAAGAAGTTATACGGACTTGATATTCGTGATTTGATTCGTGAAGAGTTGAATATCACCACGAAAATTCTTGATTTAGAGAAACTGGAAGAGGATAAGCCGAAGTACCAGTTATTTTTGAATGACGCACATGCGTTGGCTTCCAACAAGGTATTGGATGTGATTGTGCATAATTTGACAGCGAGTGTTAATACTGGTACATTACATAAGGCGAGGACGATAAAACAGTTAATGTACGGGCATTTATCTTTGATTATCTTGGGGGAATTCAAAGAAGAAGTGCAACGATTAAACTCATTATGGGAATCCTCGCAAAAACAGACAGAGATATACGATAAACATGAAGGTGTTTAATTTTTTAATATAACAACATGACAGATGAACAACAAATAACTCCCGAACAGATTGAGGAGTTAAGAACAAAAGCACAGGAAGCTGAACAGCTAAAGGTTGAATTGGAAAAGTTGAAGAGTAAAGACATGAACTTCGAGAATTTAAGGAAGGCAAAAGAGGAAGAAGAGCGAAGAGCTAAAGAGGCAAACGATAAAAGAACAGAGGTTGAGAAGAAAGTTGATGAGAAGTTGTCGTCAATGGAGCGCCAACAAAAAGAATGGCGTGAGTCTTTAGTAAAAGAGAAAAAGGAATTGTACGTAAAAGACTTATGCGGAGATGACCAAGAGTTAAGAAAAAAGATTGAATACGAGATGACACAGCTAGTTGGCGATGAAGATACCGATGAAAGGATAAAAAACAAGCTGGAGCGTGCCTATACGCTCGTGATTGGCTCAAAGCCGATTGCTAGTGCGTTTGGTCGTCTTAGCGCCTCTCCTAGCGCACCCTATAAGCCGGAGGCAAAAAGATTCACAGACGGAGAAGATGGGCAGGGTGTGTTGAAAAAGTTTAATAAAAATGTCGATTGGTCGAAAGTCAAGACAGGTGGTTCTTATTTTGATAACTTATAAAAACTATGAACGCAAGATTCCAAGAATTGTTTAACAAGGGGTGGGTAAATTTGAATTCAGAAGAACGTGATGAGTATAAGAAGCTAAAAGAAGAGGAGGGTGAGAAGCCGGCAGATGATTATACTATGCTGAAAAAGCAGATGGAAGAGATGGCCAATGCTATTGCTACGCTAAAAGATGAGAAGGCTACCCTAGTAGCAGAGCGCAAGAAGTTTAATAAAGAGTTGGGTTATGGTGAATGGCAGGAGGCGGATGCTCTAAGACCACGCAAGCATACAGCTTGGTTAAAGTTGTATAATAAAAACCCTGATGAGGATAAAGGGCTTGTTATCTTCTGGAAGGTGCATGAGTACATCAGGAATCAACAGACTGGTGTGATTTTGAATACTATCTTTAAGATTAAGTGTTGGTATGGTAAGGATGATGTTCGAGAGTATCTATTGCCAATCGCTGAGTATGCAGCAATAACAGATAGAGAACAGGTTGATGTTGTGAATACTGATAAAAAGAAATTGGTAAAGAGGCATGGTAAAGTTCGCAGAGGAGTTAAGATTGGCGGATATACATACTCGCAAGGGTTGAGTTCTCTTGATGTTGAGAAAAAGGATGGTGGAGATTGGGTAGACTTGGAAGAAGTGATGGACAAGATTGTTGTTACGATAAGGAGAGCTGATGGGGATGAGATGATAATAGATGCAAAATATCTTAATAACTAAAACCAAATGGCGAAAAAATTAACAGAAAAAGAAAAGCAGACAATACAAAAAGCTAAGGATAATTTAACAGAGAAGAGTTTGGCTTTTATCAACATGGATATACTCCCGGAGTTGAGAGAGTCGGAGTTGCCTTTCTGTGATTATCTGTATATCACTCAAAGGATGAGAGATATTCTAGATGAGAAGATTGAGTTCATAAACTTCTTCGACAAGAGCATACAAGAGATGAGGAAGGCGATGTTGAAGAGTAATTTTGAAGAGGCCAAATCTCGTAAGGTTAAGATTCCAAAGAACGCAGATGAAAGACAAATGAGATGCGAGAAGCTGGCAAAAGTCCTAGCTGATAAACTGTTCGACATAGGATTGCCAGATGATGAATACTTGGAGCTGATAGTGACCAATGACAATGAGCTTACTCTCCGTATGCTTACCAATAGCATGATAGATACAGTTTCTAGTTGGCTAGAGGGGGCAGTTGTAGAAAGCGAGAAGAAAGCAAATAAGAAGCTGTGGGGAGATAAGGAGAGAGAAGACAGAACTTTCAAACAGCTTAACAAGATTCTAGAATGAAAAAAGTCTTTATAGCAGTACCAACATGGAACGGGACTATACCCGTTGAATTGATGGCAAATCTCGTAAGTATGCGCATGCCGGAAGGATATGAAAAGTATTTTGGATATACGAAGAGGACAATGGTAGACGTAGCCAGAAACATGCTTGCTAACGGATTTTTACAACAGGGGTATGATTATCTGTTCTTTGTTGATGATGATACAATCCCGGCTGTTGATACGTTAGAACAGATGATAAAGCTCGATAAAGATATTGTTGGAGTGCCAGTACCAGCCCGTGCAAATGCAGGTGAGGATAGGCTATGTATGTATGGCAAAGATAAAAGTGGACAGTTGAATAAGCTGAAGAAGGCAAGAAAGATATTTGCTTGTGGTATGAGTTGCACTTTAATCAAGCGCAAGGTTGTAGAGGCCTTGGCAAAGAAGTACGATTATCCTTTTGATTTTCAAGTGATTAAGGGAGTGAAATATCATGAAGACATAAACTTCTGCAGGAAAGCTAATCTATTAGGATTTGAAGTATGGGCAACGCCATTGAGGGTAAATCCGTATCATATTGGCAATCCGATTGCGTACACTTATGAACAGGATGGTATCAAATCTTTAGTACTCCCATAAAAAGACTTGCTTTATTTTAGTCTTTGTGCTAGTAATCTATTGACATCGGGAGAGCATTAGTTCTCCCACCTCGCCGCCCAATGCGTCATTTGGGATGTTAAGACTTTAATATCCTTTTGGCGCATTTTTTAGTTTAAACAAATACGCCAGTAGGATAAGACCGGCGTAACTTTCGCATACTCGCCAAGCGGACAGCTCCTTAGAAGAGCAAATTTTTATTTCCTAATCAAGGATTATATGACATTCTCGCCAGCAAGCGGTACATGGAAAGTCATCAGAACACCATCTAAAGCATCTACGACTTACACAGTAGGTTCATTGATAGCAAATGATAGTACGAATGATGTCATGGCTACTGCACAGACACAACAGTACATCAGAGGTATTCTATTAGAAGCTAAATCTTCTGCTTCAGCAGGAACAGCTCCATTATCTATTCTAGCTCCTGTTGGAGTTGGATGCACGATGCTTGGAGATATGTACACAGGAGAAACGCTCGCAGCAGCAAATGTCGGAGCTTGTTTTGATATAAAATCTACAGGTTACGAAGTTTCTACAGCTACAACTTACAAACCTTTGCAGTTGACTAAATACATCTCTACTACAAAAGGAGAGTTTGCATTTAACTACACAACAGGTATTGAGAACTAGAATCTTACTATTTAACTAACTAATAATTTATGTCAACAAGTTTAATCAGTTCGCTGTCATACACGCAGTTTGCTGATACGACAGCTAGAATTTTCTACGGCGGAAAAGATTTGCCAGAAGTTGCAGACTTGGCAGACGTTATGAGTCTTTACAAGATTGATTCAATCCCTATGGGGACTGGAGAACAGAGAGTATATGATGAGATTGATGGTGAAACATACGCTCATTTCAAGGCTCAAGGTTCTGATGCTACAAAGACTCAAACAGTAGCAGGCTACAGCAAGACTATGTATGTAAGACGTTTTGCTGCTGAAATCGATATCACATACGAAGCAAGAGCATACGGCAAGGAACAAGAAGTAATCAGGAAGTTAACTTCTTTGGCTACATTCTGTCCTCAAAAGATGGCTCTTGATTTGACTCATCGTTTCTCTTTCGCAACAGCTACGGCTTATACGGATATGGATGGTGAATCAGTTGATATATCAATGGGTGATACTCTAGCTATGACTTCTGCAAGCCATACATTGACGGGTTCATCTTCTTTATATTCAACAGTAATCACTTCAAACCCACAATTCTCACAAGGTTCTTATGAGGTTGCAGTTGGTAGAGCAAACAGCCAAGTCTTGAATAACTTCGGTGAAATCAGACTTTCTTCTGCTCAACCGGTTGTAGTTACTTCTAACGACCCTTCAACAGTAAGAGAAGTTAGACAACTTTTGACTTCAACTGCTGATGTTGATGGCGCACACGCTGGTATCACAAACGTCTACAAGAATATGTTCAGACACGTTATTCTTCCACGTCTTGATACTACAGCTACAGGAGCAAAAGACTCTACAAAGAGCAAATACTGGTTCTACATTTTGCCAGAGGTTGCAGAATTGCACTTAGGTGTATGGGAACAACCACATCTAAAGATGCCAGCAGAAGGCAACAATGGTGAGGATTTGCACAATGATAACTGGACTTTCGGTTGCAGATGCGGTTATGGAATCGCAATCCCTACAGCTCGCGGAATTTTCCACAGTACGGGTTTAGGTGCATAAATTCTAGTTTTGTCAAGTTTTATTTCAATCTTGTTTATCCGTGTAGGCTTAGGCCGAGGTGGTGGAGGTGGATAGATGAGAGATAACTAATCAAATATGTATAATCAAAACTCAGGGTACGGTGCAGCAATTCTAAACATGGTTGCTTCACAAGTACCAACATTCGGTAGGATATTCGTAGTTTTCAATTCTGGTGATACTGATGAGGGCAATTATCAGATGATGCAAGATATTGCAAAGACTGACCCAAATGGTGTTGTTAGATTCTACACGAGCTTGTCAGATGCTTACGATGCAACTGAAAGCAACAACAACGATGTTATTTTGCTCGATGCAAATAGCACTCATTCGTTGAGTTCAGGTTTGGCTATCACCAAAAACAGAGTCCACTTTATGGGTATGGATGGTGGCGATAGACTTGTGCAACAGGGTGCAAAAGTACAACTTGCTGCAGCTGCTACTACGGCCTATGTTATGAAAAACACAGGTGTTCGCAATAGCTTCCGTAATATCAAGTTTATTCAAGCTGCTACTGCTGCTACCGGATTAACAGTAGTACAAGATGGTGGTGAAGGTGGGCTTTATAAAAATTGTTCATTTGTATTTGCAACAGCAGAGAATCTCGACCAGACAGATTGTTTTGAATTTGTCGCCGGTTCAGATAGCAATACTTATATCAACTGCACATTTGGAGCTGATACACTTTTGACTTCTGCTGCAAGAGCAGTAATGAGTATCGACCAAGTAACATCAGGACAAGAATTTAAGTCCAACATTTTCAAAGACTGCACATGGATTATATCTTCGTCATCTAGTACAGCTACACACATCAGACTTTCTGCAGTAGGCGACATTTTGTATTCAAACCTATTCGATAGATGTAACTTTGTTGCATCTGTAGATTCTGCTGGTGGTGCTGCAATAGCTGAAAGCGTACAAACAGGTACAGGAACAGTTAAAGGTGTTCTTTGTTTCTCACATCCTGCAACTTTCAATTCAACTGATTTTGCTACTGCTACAAGCGGAAGAAATACAGCAATCCAAATGGTTGGTGTTGTAACTACTGCTGGAACAGGTGGTATTGGTGTTACTCCAACAGCTTAGTAATTTAAAATAAATTCTTATGGCTAGACCAAAGAAAGTAAAGGTAATAGAAGAGGCAGCAAAGGTTGAGGAAACGCCTGTAATTGTAGAACAACCTGTTGAGCTTCCGAAATTCCCTTATACAGTAAAGCTGAATGGTGCTCGCATCATAGTCGTTGGCCACTCTAAAGACGCCAAAGGAGCATTGCTCTTGAACGCTAGTGATGGATGTACCTATCATGCTGAATAAGATTTAGAGGAGGAGGGGGTGAGCTAACGGTTCGGCTCGCCTCCTCAAAAATCCGATTCAGCTACTATAATTTAAAACAATAATATATGACTCTATTAGAAGGACAGGCTAATGTTAAGCCACAAACGCCGATGCCAGTTGAGCGTATTGATGATTCCTGCGTAGTCACCGCAGTAAGTGGTGAAACTTTCGTATGGTATTATCTCAATTCAACAGTATGGGCTGCAGGAGTAGGACAAGCAGCTAAAACGATAGTATGGGGCAAGACGACTTATGATAACATCTTAAATTCTTCTGCTTCTGCTATTGGTAGTTACAACGATACTTCGGTATCTTTCGCAGCAGCAGACAGAGCGGCGACTAAAGTATCAATACCTGAAGAAGTATTTTCAGCAATGGTTACGATGAGTCCGGCAGACCAGAAGGCAACAATTACGCCTTATCTCGCAACTGCTGGTGATTATGCAATTGACCATCGCAGAGGTATGGTATGGTTAAATTCAAAGGCTACAGTAGCTAATGATTCAATAAGTTATTCTTACAGAACCCCAACAACAGGAGGAAGTGCTGGGGATAAAGTTGATATTATAAAGATAAATGGCGATGCAGTAGCCGCAGCAAATACAGCGAGAACAACTGCTACGAAAGTCATCCCAACGCAAAACATTGGAGCTGATGGTACAGTACCTCCAACTGGTTCACTTCTCACAAATGCGCCTTTTGCTAAGATTACAGATGGTACTAGCAATTTAACTCTTGGTACTGGCACAACTAAAACAGTTCCAGCAGAATTGAATGACGGTACTACTAAGATTGTATTTGGAACTGGCACGACCAAGAACGTTCCAGTTGGATTAAACGATGGGACTACGGCTATTACTTTTGGTACGGGGACGCAAAAAACTGTACCTACTGCAATAAGTGACGGTACAAGTGAAGTTGACGTTATCGCTACAATCAATTCGATGAAGACAGATTTGTCATCTGTAGCAGGAACGGCAACTGTTACGGCAGGTGTAAATGGTTTACAAGCTATTGGAGGGAATACGGCACATGATGGAATAGACGCTGGGAATCCTATCAAGATTGGTTTCAAAGCTGTTGACCCCACTTCTCTACCTGCCGATGTTAGTGCTAGTGATAGAGTTGATGCTATCGGTTCTCTAAAAGGTGAAACTTTAGTTTACAATACTAGGCTGGGAGCAGGAGAAGACCAGACAAATAATATAACAGCAGTTGTTGTAAAACCTATTGCTGTTAATACTTACGCACTTTCAACAGATATACCTGCTGCATTAGAGGCAAGTACCGTAACGAAAGCAAGCGCAGGAAATGTATATGTTTGCAGAGGAAGATTGGATTCAACTGCTGCAAGTGGAACTTATTATATACAACTTTTAAACGCATCTTCTTTGCCTGCTGATGGTGCTGTAACGCACTTGAAAGCTCCGTTTAAGATAATCCACACAACTGGTACAGATTCATTCTGGGATTTCGAGATTAACTGCAATTATCCTGTATATGCTTCTACTGGTATCGTTGTTTGTTTATCTAGCACAGAGTTTACAAAGACAATCGGAGGCAGCTATCTATCTACAAACGTTTCATATCTATAATTAAACTTATATGACTCCTTTAACACAGAACTACCCACCTCTAACGCAGATTACGGCAAAGGCAGCGGCAAATCTTCCACAGTCGACCGCTGGTGCTTTGTTTAACGTAACTGGCAGGGTGGCGATATTCGCTCTTGAATTAGAAGTAGGAACAGCAATTCAAGACCAAGCGAACAACACTAAACTGCAATACAACCCTACGAATGGAAGTACGACAGATATAACTGCTGCATTGAATATACAGAACGACCCTACGAGGACAAGATATTATGCAACATCAACAAACACAGATGCCATGAAAGAGGCGGCTGACGGAGCTGTTAGCTTCCCGTTCTTTTCAAGCCCTCTTACATTCCCAGCAGGTGCAGTCGAATTAGATTGCGCTGCTTCGAATACAGGTACGGTTTCTGCGGTTATACATTGGTCACCTTTAACACCAGGTTCAACTGTAACTTCTGCTTAATATGCAAACTTCTTATAAATTCTGGTACATAACAAGAAGCGATGACGGCTACATCTTAGAAGCTGCTATCCGTTTCTATGAAGGCGAAACTGCCAAAAGACGAGAATATAAAGAAGATGGGTCTTACAATATGGTTACTAAATACAGAAGAGCGAAACAGCTTACACGAGAAGATATGTCTCATTTTGCTGACAAGCGAACTAAAAAAGAGGCGAATGGAAATGATACTGTTGTTTTTACTCAAGGCGATTTCGGACAGATTAAAACAGACCAAGAACTTGTTTCGTTTTTGAACATGCAGTTGGCAAAGGATTCAAGTAGAACACCTATTAACGAACAAACAGCATGACAGTAACAACCTTTTATTCGGCGGCAGGAGATGGGATTGTATATACAGCAGATAAAGCTGCATGGGCTGATGCGCAAGGGGCTGCTGATGGCGATGGCGCAGTAGAAATTGCCTCTGCTGATGGAGCAAGGTCTATGTTCCAAGCAGACGGTAACTTCGCAATATCAAGAGATTATTTCCCTATTGATACATCTGCGCTACCAGATACAGACGTTATATCCGCTGCTAAATTGCAGATATATGTAATTTCTATTACCGACCAAGACAATGACGACCAAGCGTATCTAGCCGTGATTCAAACCACGCAAGCTAGTACGGCTTCTCTTGCGGTTGGAGATTATGACGCTGTTGGCACAACAAAAGGTTCGTCTAATTACGATATTACTTCTATATCTACTGGCGGATATTACGATTATTCCTTAAACGCAACTGGTATCGGGTGGATAGATAAGACTGGTTATACAAAACTAGGCATAAGAGAAGGACACGACTTGGAAAACACAGCAATAGATTCAAGTGGTGGAGAGAAGAAGAATTGTGCAAGCCATTATTATACGGAAGAAGCAGATGTTACAAAAGACCCGAAGCTAGAAGTTACTCATGCAGCCGCAGCAACAACAGGAAGACTTCCACAATTATCTTATTATTATAAATAAACACACTATGGCAACATTTGAAAAACGCAACGTTACTTATCTCGAAAACGAGGTAGGTGCAAAAGTAAAAACAGTCTGTGAAGCAAAGTTTATTAGAGATGATGCAGTAGAGAGTGAATGGCAAAGATACGAGGTCGACGGAGAAGATAGCGCAAAGCTAGATGAGGAATTGCAAAAAGCAGCAGATGAATACAACACAAGAACAATAATCTAAATTCTATGGCTAGAACAGCTATTACTTCAGCTAGGACGGCAATCGCATCGGCTAGAACAGCTATCGCAACACGAAGACCAGTCGTAAGAGATTTCCCATATTCTATTCGGCTGTCAGGAGCTTCGTCTTATTTCAATATACCCAACGCAAACGCTTTGGAAGATTTGTTTGTAGGTGGGTCAAGTTTCATTACGTGGTTTAAGGCAGAGGCATCTTCTGCTGCTGTCGTATTCCCGATATATTCCCCTACTTCGTCAGTACAGGGTTGGTGGCTGCAATTTGATTCAGGTGGTACTTATCCTGTTAATAGAGTTAGATTTGGGTCTGCTTATACCGCTTCAAACAGGCTTTACAAAACACCATTACTAAGCCTGCCATATAACAGATGGATTTGTGCCCAGGTTTCATACAATGCGAGTACGCCAGAAACAGTACCGATTATAACATTGAATGGCGTTAATCAAACGATTACAGCAAGTGGAACTGGAACGGAATACCTTACCGATGATACTAAAGCATGGCGTAGTTCAAACGGGGCGGCTAACACTAATTTAGTAGTAGGCGGAGAGATGAGATGGATAAAAGGGAAGCAGATGACGTTAACGGAAATGCAGGATTATTATTACGACAATACTATCCCTGTTGGCGGTACTCTTTTAGCACATTATAAATTCGCAGATGGTGCTGGGGCGTCTGTTACAGATGCAAGTGGAAACGGGAATACCATGAGTCTTAATGGAACTTATGAATGGTTAGCAAATGAAGGCCCAGAAATGGGCAAACTTAGAACAGTAATCTCTTAAATTTATGAGTGGACAAATAACATGGGCTGCAATTCAGGCATTAAACACAGCTGCTCCTGCAACTCCTACGGTGGGGTCGGCGTATGACGTTCTCCACGATATAGAGGAACACATACACTCCGCTCAAAAAGTTTATCCTACACTCGCAGCAGGTATAACTGCTACTGGGGGTGCAGGAGCTTGGCAATTAGGCGATTTTATAGAAGTAGTTCCTGCTAGTACGATTACAAGCACTTTCGATATACACTTTCTAAACGTGGCTGCCGCTTCGGCTTCAGACACTTATGAACTTGTTCTGTATTATGGAGAGTCAGATACGGAATGTGGCAGGGCAAGAATCACTAGAGCTTCAGGTACAAATAGCGTTGCGCCTACACCTATGACAACACCAAAAATACCAGCCAACTCAAAAATAAGAGCAAAGGTAGCATCATCAAGTGGAGGTGGCGATACTCTGACGTTCTCGATATTTTATCATACTTACTAAGAGGCTCGAATAATTTAATTTAAAAATATGGCTACGGCAAAAAGTCTTTCAATACCACAGATTCTATCGGTTGAAAAATCGGTTATAAGAATCAAACATCCTGATATTTCAAATTATCCGAGAACTTATCTTGGGACTGAATTGGCGGCTGGTGGGACTGCTGCTAGTTTCCTTGATAATAATATGTTTGCCGATGATGATTGGTTTATTATGGGAGAGATTGGGGATGAGAAAACAGAAGAGGGTGATGTAAATGGAGCTGTTACTAGAGGTACTTCGGTAACGATAACAAATACAAATAAGTTCGCACACGAGGTAGATTGTCCTGTTACAAAGATATTCGAGAGAGGTTTCAAGATATATGGAGCTGCAACATCTGGCGGTGCTGGTACTTTAATCGCTTCTATTGATGCTAAGACCGCAAGTGCTAATCAGTTAGCTGATGCGATAATGATTCAATGGAACAAGCCTTATAATGAATATACGCTGATTTCTACTGATACGGCGTATGCGTATTATTATGCTGTCTTCACAGATGGTACTACAGATAGTTCTGCTTCTGATTATGTTTCTTCTTCAGGACTAGGTTCAAGTTCTGCCTATAAGATGATACAAAATGCGCTTGATTTAACAGGAGCGCAGATGCAAGAGAATGGCGAAATGAATCCGGACTTTCTTTTGAGGAGCGTACAGGATTGGCAAGATTATGTTACTCAATATATCGACCCCTCCACAGGAGTGAAAAAAGATTGGAGCTGGGAATTTATAGAAGATAATACGGCTCTTACGCTTGTAACAGATGAAAATAGATACGCATTGAGCGGATTAACTTATGGGATGAAGTATGGAGAAACGAAACAGTCTGTTCTAAATATCAGAGTAGGTAAGTACCGAACCGAATATATGCCTATTGATGTTTTTGATAGGAGTCTTGAGGGTCGTGTTTATTCTCAAGTAACAACGGCGGCGAGTATCGGTGCTACCTCTCTGGTACTTGATGATAGCTCTATGTTCGATTCTAGTGGGTCTGTAAATGTTGGAGGCAATTCTCTTACATATACTGCAAATTCATCTGATACATTATCAGGAATCCCTGCAAGTGGTACTGGTTCTATAACTGTTAATATCGCTGCGGGCAGGACTTGTTGGCAAGAAGCATATAGTGGTCGCCCACAGTATTGGACTATCTTTAACGGTTATCTATATTTCAATAGACCTGCGGAGAGTAACTTGAGTGGCTATCCAATCAAGATTAAGTATATCAAGTCACTTACTCCGATTACAGATATGTCAGATACAACGGAGATACCTTTCTATAATATCGCACAGTACTACATAGCTTATAAGATTGAGCTTAAGAGAGGCAATATGGATAAGGCTGTAACTTATAAGACGTTGCATGACCAAGCACTTCTATCAAATGCAAATTCAGATAGAGCTTATTCTCTTGATACATACAGATACTACAGATTCGGTGGAGATGATTTATCTGATAGAAGTCGTCAGGATTGGAACTCGGATGTTTATTACACAAACTACTAATATGGCTAAAGCATATCTTTCAAACTGGATAAAGGGAGCAAATCAAGCTGTTAATCCAATGTTAATGGATGACAACTCGTTTAGAGTTATGAATGGTGGAGTTATTTCTTATAAGCTGGGGGCTTTGACAAAAGACCTTGGATACTACAGGATTGGTGACGTAGCAAGTGCAGCTAAATCAATCACAGGTCTTTATAACTTCAGACAGTCGAGTGCAACGCAAAAGATATTAAGAACAAAGAATGATGATACTGGAGCGAATCTACTGTTGCAATACAACAACGGTGGTACTTGGACTAACATAAACACGGGTACAACTTATAACGCTTTTGAAGATGCGAAGGTGGAGTTTGAATCCTTTATAGGATATTGCTTCCCTGTTGGCTATGATTCTACTGATGGAGCATGGTTGCCAGTAGGGAGTTTAACTAATACTACTTTCTCGACTTCTACTTGTGTAACGAATATGCCAAATGCGAAATATATTAAGCGTTATCGTGATAGGTTGTATGTGGCTAATTGCTATAATAGTGGCGCGTATCCTTATCGAGTATATTTTAGTTCTGTTCCAAGCGCTGGTGCTATAACTTGGACTCCTGCAACGGACTTCATAGACATAGACTATTCAGAAGAAATAATAGCTATGGGTGAGAACTGGGATTATCTCCTGATTTTCACAGAGTACATGGCGTATTATTATAATCAGACTTCTTTCAAGAAATTATGGGATGTTGGTTGTTCTTCTCATAGAACGCTTAAAAACTATAGCGCATATATGATTTGGGCTAATAGTGATGGAGTATGGGTGTCTGCGAACATGGGAAGGCCACAGAACATTGCTGGCAACGTAATCGACTTTATACGAGGCGGAACACCATCTAACTTCTTCGCTGAAGTAATAGATGAAGAATATCATCTCTATGTAGGTAACGTAACTGTAGACGGCGTAGCTTATGCAAATGTTGATTTGGTATTCAACTTTGCTACTAGTACTTGGAGATGGAGAGAGCTTGGTACTGCGATGAGTATATTCGCTCGCTACAACAGCTCCGGCGTACAGAGATTATATATGGGTTCTACTGTTGGGGATGTATGGGATAAATCAAAATACACAGACTCTACAAAGTATTATGCTGATAACTATGTAAGCGCATATTCTACGGCAACTGATATATCTGTTAATTGTGAAACTAAACCATATTATTTTGACGACCCTTCTATCAGGAAAAGACTTGAAAGAGTTACTGTATTTTCCGATAGAGCTATCGGGTGTCAGCTTAAGATGAGAGTATTTGATAAGAACACAAGAGCTTTGAAACCTTATGTATCAATCGGACAGCTTACGAAATATATCAACGTGTTCGATGGAAATGATGTTGAATTTAACATGGTACAGTTTGAGTTTGTCGAGAGTTCTAAAAATCCATACTTCTCAATTCTTGGAATGGTTGTAGAGTATGAAGACATATCTATTCCAAACATAAGCAAGAAATAATGGTTCAAATTTCCGACCTCGGATTTTCTTTAAACCGAGCCGACATATCGCTACAGTATAATACAGCATTTGATGAAGATGTTATTGATTCCGTATTCCCTGTTATAACGGAGGAGGATGTAGATACTCAATCAACGACTGCTGTTAATACTATTTCAGGAGATAAGATTTCAGAGTTGAGTGTTGATAAGCTAACTGCTGGAACAATCTCTTCCAAGAAGATGACGCTTGATGTTGTAGATGGACAAGGCGATGTGTACTTTGCAGCGGGCAAGACCGATTTCACCAATACCGAATCAGGGTTTATCTTGGGTATAGATGATTCGGATAGCAATAAAGCTAAGTTCTATCTTGGGGATAGCACTACCTATCTTTCATGGGATGGTACTACTCTATCTATCGTTGGTGGGTTTAATGTTACGGAGATAAATATACCTGATGAAGATACTACTGCTGATTCTTTCCACGTTGAAACAGATGGTGATACATGGTGGGGATGTACTCATACTAATTTTACTGCTGATAATGATAACGCAACTGCGTATGTATTAAAAAGTGGTAAAGCTAAATTCCAAGACGTTGAAACGAAAGGTACGATACACGGGTCTGTATTTAAATATGATGTTGCATCTGCTGTTGGTGGCCAGTTAATAGTCACTAATGCAGATAAAATATCGACAAGCATGACGGCGTTGGATGCTTCTACTTTAACAATAGAGGGCAATACAACGTTTGCAGCTAATGATATGCTCTATATAAGGGCTGATAACGGAGGTGGAATACAGGAGGAGTATATGAGAGTAACAAGTGCTGCTTCTGCGCCTACATATTCTGTTACCAGAGATTTGGCTAGTGCCTATTCTGCAAATGCTAATCCTGCATGGAAGGCTGGTACTGCGGTTATGAAGATTGGTGAATCAGATGGAGCTGCAACATATTCAGGTGGATGGTTGAGGCTGTACGGAGAAGGTACTAACGCTCCATACTATTCAGTCTATTCAAGAACAGGGGTAGCTTATAACGGATATTCTGAAAGAGTGAGATTAGGGAATCTTAATGGTACTGCCGGCTTTGTTGCTGATACTTATGGTATCTTCATAGGAGATTATACGAATAATCAATATCTTACATATGACGATGTATCAGGAGTATTAAACGTGAATGGTTCTGATTTAAGTCTTAATGGTTTTTATGGGAATGGTAAAGATGGAGATGTGACAATAAGCGTTGATACAACTCTTACGAGTGATATGTTTTATGACGATTTAACTGTTAATAATGGTGTTACGTTAAATACTGGTAGTTATAGAGTTTTTGTAAAAGGGACTTGTACTAATAATGGTACGATAGCAAGAAATGGAGTGGCTGGTGGAAATGGTGGAAATGGTGTAACCCCATCCTCTGAAACAACGGCGGCCGGAGGTACTGCTGGTACTGCTGGTACTGCTCTCTCTGCTGGTTCTTTGGCAGGTGTTGATGCAGGACAGGCAGGGAAGGCAGGAGCCGATGGTAAAACAACTAACAATAATGGAGGAGCTGGAGTAGCAGGTGGAACTGGAACTACTAGAAATGTAACACTAGTATCTTCTCAAAATGGGGTAGCTGGTGGCCAAGGTGGACTTTCAGGAGGATATACAGTAGGTACTGCTGGAGCAGCAGGTACGGCAGGTTCAACAACTGGAGTTACAAATTTACCATATTCAGTAACTCCTGCTTATAATCTTTACGATTTCGTGGCTACAAGTATTATAAGTTCGGCAGCTAATAATGGAGGGTCTGGTTCTGGTGGGAGTGGAGCAACTGCTTGTACTGGTACAGGAAAAGCTGCAACTGGTGGTGGTGGTGGCAGCGGTGGATGTGGTTCTAATGGAGGAATTGTTTGCCTATTTGCAAGATTTTTAGTTAATAATGGAGTTATAAGTGCTAATGGAGGTAACGGGGGAAATGGTGGTAACGCAGGAAGTCCGTGGATAAACGGATTGCTACAATCAAGTGGAGCTGGTTCCGGTGGTGGAGGAGGAGGAGATGGTGGTAATGGCGGATTAGTAGTATGTGTATATAATAGAAAGACTGGTTCTGGGACAATTACGGCAACTGGTGGAACTGGCGGGACTGGTGGGAGTAAATCGCTTGCAACATATACGGCGGGAGGTGGCGCTGATGACGGTACAAATGGAACTGCGGGTACAAATGGTATTACAGGTATAACGATTGAATTACGCAATTAAAAATTAACAATAACAGATATGTCGATTAAAATCACAATGCCGAGTACTGAAGAAGGAAAGTATGCCGTTGCCAAAACATACTATGGCAATAGTATATCCGATGCTGCATTGAAGGCTTATATCGCAAAGGCTGGCAAGATGGAGGCTATACTTGAAGAAATCAATTACGCCTTGAATCGTGCCGAGGAAAGAATAAGTCGTAGCGACCCTGCTAGAGTTGGTACTTCTAATCCAACACTTGTCGCTGAATATGAAGACTGGAGTAAGAATTTACAGAATTATATAAATCAATTTGTGACAGAAGATACTGCACAGTATTTCAAGACCGATTCTTCTGGTCAATCAGTTTTACAATCTGCTGGAGTCACTTCCGATTATATAGAAAAAACAGATTTGCAAAAGATGGAAGCTGGGGAGATGCAACCGAATCTTGATACGTTTAAGGAGGCTTATGGAAGTGACCAATCACAAGGTTCAAAGGCTTTAACATCTTATCAGAGCGCTCTTGCTGCATGGAGAGAATCTAGCGGGAAGACAGATAGCGGTACGACATCAGGTACTACTACAGATGGTACGGCTGCTGATACAACAACTGATACAGCAAGTGGTACTACGACAACTGATACTACTACTGATATAAATGCTTCTAGGCAATCAGCAATAGATGAACTGACACAGGCTTATAATGACGGGTTGATAACGTTTGATTCTTACTTGCTATATACAGATGCCGTGAACAATTGGGAATCAGGAACGGAAGTAAATTTTGATACTATTCTTGAAACCTTTAACGAATTAAAAGCTTCAACAATCGACCCATACTATGCAGACCAACTTGATAGAGCAACTGCATATATACAAAGTTCAAAAGATTACATGACTGCTCAAAGAGCATTGGCATTAGAGAGTGAAAGCGCAACTGCTAAGGCTAATTTAAATTCTGCCAAAGCAAGTCTTGAAGCTGCCGGTATGACATTTACTGGCAAGGCGAGAGAATATCTAGGGGCTGAAAGTGCTTATGCGCAAGAAGGCAAAGGTACAAGTCCGGTTGAAGGTCTTAACTTTAACGATTATTTTGAGGGATTAGTTCCACAGGAAGCAAGACTAGTATCGGAATCTTCTCTAAGTTCTTATAATAAGAGTCTTGCAGATTTAGCCGCTTCTGCTGAAGAACAACTCGGCACAGCAGGAACGTCTGCCCTTGGTTTAGCCACGACTGGGGACACAACAGGTACGATACAACAGGCAAGCGAAAGCGCACAGGCTAGTGCGTTAAGCCAATTATATTCAAACGCTATTGGGAACGAACAACAGGGTTGGGAAACTAATTTACTATCTTAATATAAATTTATGGCTACAGTCACAGAAATGGAGTCGGGCAAGGCTCAACCAAATCTAACAGCTTTTAAGGCGCAATACGGTGATGCTGCTGGATTAAAGGCATATCAGAGTGCATTAAGTACATGGCGTAGCAATACGTCTGTTACAAGACCTATCGATACAACTCCTGATACAAAAGTGAAACTAACGGGGTCTGATACATCTGCTACTACTGGGGAGATAGACGAACCTGCTTCGCCTATTGCTACGGCTGATTCAACAGCAAATCAGGACTTGATTGATACCGGGAAAGCAAAGACGGCTGATTTAGCTACTGAACTTGGGATTCAGAGTTGGACTGATTTGAGCGATGACGAGAAGGCTGATTTTATTTCAGCGAGTGGATTGAACACAGAGGAGTTAAAAGCAATGGGGATGTCTGATGAATATATACAGAATCTTGGGGAGAGTGCTTTTAAATTGGAACAGGCGCAAGGACAGGTTGGCGCAACAAATGTTAGCAATTCTTCTTTGTACTTCTTGCAAAGAGCTTTGCAGAAGGTATCAGGCGTTGGAAGCCAAGATATTGGGACTAGCAAACTATATGAAGCCGCAGGTCTGCCTACAAGCATGGCTACATTATCACCGAGCCTACAACAAAGAGCTAATGAGATGTCAGCTTTGTATGATAAATATAACTTTACCACAGGACAAATAGCACAGGCACAGGTTGATACTTATAACGCCGCACTCACTAATTACGGGATGGTAAAAGATGAATGGGATAAAGCAACTGCGTATGTGCAGGGACTTGAACAAAGAGCATGGGAAAGTCAAAACGAAATGGATATGTATATCAAGAAATCTGAATACGATGCTTCAGTTGCTTCAAGCAAACCTAGTAAACTTACATATAACGAGGCTTTATCTGAACAATTTGGACTGCTTACTTTTGTAGACGAGTATGGCAATATGACTTTTGTTGATGAAACTACAAGTAGTGCGGAAGGCGATATAGTGGCAACTGGATATACGGGGGCGTATGGAGGTAATTGTGCTTTATATGTTGAAGAAATTTATCCTCAAATGCCAACAGGCTTGAATACAAAAGAAGAAAGACAATCGTGGGTGAATAATTACGGATTTACTCTTAGCGAAAGAACTCCGCAAGTAAACGATGTAGTACAGACACTCGAAGGAGATGTTGGACATACGGCAATAATCAGAGGATTTACTGAAGATGGCAAGATGATATTAGAAGAATCAAATTATAGGGCTGGAGTTGCGACTATCGGCAGAGAACTTGCACTCAATAGTCCGTGGGTGATTGGTTTCTGGTCGCCTAATGCTGAAGAAATAAAAAGCGTAGCTGGAGAGGCCGAAGGTACAAAATTGCCTACTACTAAAATAGATGATTCCGCTTCTGTTAATCCAAGTGGAGCTGAAACATTTACAACTGCTCCTGCTGAATATACTGATACATCCTTAAAGACTGGTAGCGGTGGTACTGCGGCTATAAATTATATAAACGAAGCTATTAGCTTACAAGGTTATGCAACCGAGAGTGATTATGAAGATGCGAAATTATTATTACAAAATTCAGCAGATGAAGATACATTTAATAACTGGTATCTTAATGCTGGGGGGAAAGATTTGATACAAGAAGATTTAACTGCGGATGATATATTAACTTCTCAAGAGATGTTAGATACGTTAAAGACTGACGTAAGCGGTAATAAGTTAAATCCTACTGAAATAGCACAGGCGGTAACAGATTTAGTACCAAATATAAGTGATACCGACTTGACTGCTATTATGAAAAAATTAGGATATACATGGGATTCAAAAAAATTAATATGGAAATAAAATAATAAAACTTATGGTAACTCAAAAAAGAACTAAATCAACGGTTGGTCTTGGTACGGGAATACCAGAAGTAACTACGCCATCAATAGAAGTAGCACAAACTACTACGCCTACTGTTAGTACGAAGCTAACAATAGGACAGGTTGGGATGTCTTTAAGTGAATTAAATGCAAGCACTCCCGAAGGTAAAACTCAAAGTTTTGGAGATAGATTTATAGATAGTTCTATGCAGGCGGCAAGTATGATGTTCACTCCTGCCATTAAAACTATAAAAGCAATGGGTGACATAGGGCAAAAGATTGTAGAAACAGGGGCGGAATATACAGCTAAACCGGCTTTGCGTCTTGCGCTTGTATCGCAAGCTAAAACAAAAGAAAAGTTATCAGGCGTACAGGTTGAGCCAGCATATAATAAATACTTGGGGAGAACAACCCCTCCTAGAACTTTAAAGGAAGCGGCTAATGACCTTGCTGATGCTGTTATGGTTGCTTCAATGCTAGCTCCTTTAACTTCTTTGGCTGGTAAAACAGGTGGACTTGCTACCAAGTTTGCTAAACCTTTATTCACAGATATTGCACAGCCAACAATAGCTTCGATGTTTAAGGGAGGTATTAAGCCTGTTGTTAAGTCCGGTGCATTGGGTCTTACTTATGGGACTTTAAAATCTTATGCTACTAATGATGACTGGAGAACGATTGCAGGAGATGGTGTTTTAACGGCTGTATTATTTGCAGGGCTACAGGCAGGATTGGGACTTGTAGGAGTTGGGGCGTATGCTCTATTCACAAAAGGCGCTCCAGTCTTGATGACTGATATAAAGGTAGCGGCAACGGAAGCTATGGAAGGTGGGTTTAAGACTGCTAAACCTGAAGCGATACAGGCTCTTGCCAATATCACGAAATATAAAGACGAATGGATTAAGATAATAACTAAACTTAAAGGGGAGGGCGAATCTTTAGATGCAATTCCTATCCGTGTATCAAGAGATATTAAAGGTGATATAGTAAGCTGGGTAAAAGGGATGGTGGATGATTTCATTCCAAAGCAATCACAAACAGGACAGGTTAAAAACTTCTTAACTGCGGCAAAGAAAGTTACAGAAGAAACTGTTGATGATGTTTACGAGATGGCAATGTCGGTTACTGGAGCTAAAAGAAATCCATTTACTTCTTCTTTCTTTGGAGAGAACAGGATGACAAACTTATTCCCATCCGTTCCAAAAGGTATGCGCGACCCTGCTAAATTCGCTCAATACCAACAGGGTATTTATAATGATAGCGATGGGGACATTGAGATACCAGATGAGGAATTGAAACAGATGGAAGCCGAAGCTATGAACGATATAAGACAAGATGTTGAGGGTGCTGGTAACCAAAAATTCATAACTACTTATGCTAATAAATTAAATACATACAAGAAAGTTTTACCAGATATTGCGACTAAAGATTGGGATAGCGCAATGGTTTATGCGAGAGAGCAAATCAAAACTAATTTAACGCCATATAAAAAACAGTTATTACAGAATTTCATAAATGATTTTGAAGGACTTGATTCGGAAGTTGCACAGGAATATCAACAGTTATCGGAAGATGTAAGTATGGCAGATGTGCCAACGGCTAATGATGTATTCGATGAGAT